>Ga0078972_1010379_pt1 | contig 17449 bp, 14 predicted proteins | sample YelNatPaOPGAMG01_FD_67568 | JGI IMG/M metagenome (GOLD analysis project Ga0078972, IMG submission 67568) | Hot spring thermophilic microbial communities from Obsidian Pool, Yellowstone National Park, USA - OP-RAMG-01 (SPADES assembly) (version 2) | ecosystem: Environmental > Aquatic > Thermal... | reverse complement strand
TGCGCCTCTTTCTCGACGCGGCCACGGGCCGCGAGCTGTGCCGTGAAGAGGCGGACCCTCAGGCTCTGCCCACCCCTGGCTCTCAGGGGGCAGCCGGGCTGGGAGCGCCGGCCTCGGGCAGCGCGCGCCCCGAAAAGTGGATCGAAGTCGACCTCAGCCAGCAGGCGGTCATAGCCTGGGAGCGCGATACCGCCGTGCGCCGCTTTCTCGTCTCCACCGGAACGGCCGCCTATCCCACCGTCACCGGCACCTTCCGCATCTACCGCAAGCTGACCGCCATGGACATGCGTGGCCCCGGCTACTACCTGCCCAACGTTCCCTGGGTGATGCTCTTCTTCGAGGGCTACGCGCTGCACGGGGCCTACTGGCACTTTAGCTTCGGCACGCCCATCAGCCATGGCTGCGTCAACATGGCCATTGCCGACGCCGCGTGGCTCTTCCAGTGGGCCAACCCTCGCCTGGAGGATGGCGCAACGGATGTGCTCTCCACGCCCTGCAACCCGGGCACACTCGTGGTGGTGCACCGATAGAAGCGCGCGGCGGCCTGCCGGAGGGAGCAGCTCTGCCCGCAACACCCTGTGACAGCCAGGCATGGCGCGCAGCGCGGCGCGGGGCCGGAAGGCAGCGGAGCGAGTGGCCCGGCTCTGGCCCGTCACCCACAGTCTGATACGCCCAGGCCTGTGGCGCGCCTTGTGCCCCACACAGAGCCGGTAGTATACTCACTTCCATCAATCTATGAGGAGGCCTGCAATGATGGAGATGCTCCAAGTCAAGAACGGCAGGGTCGTCGACGGCTCGGGTAGGCCGGTGCGCCTGCGGGGGACGTGCGTGGGCGGCTGGATGAACATGGAGAACTTTATCGATGGCTACCCGGCTGCCGAGCACTCGGCGCGCGCTGCGCTGGCCGAGGTGCTGGGACCGGCGAAGGCGCAGTTCTTCTTCGACCGCCTGCTCGACCATTTCCTGGCCGACGACGACCTGGCCTTCATCCGACGGTGTGGCGCGAACGTCGTGCGCCTGCCGCTGAACTACCGGCACTTTGAGAGCGATGTCGAGCCCTTCCGCTACCTGGAGGCGGGCTTTGCCCGGCTCGACCGGATGGTCGAGGCCTGTGGCCGGCAGGGGCTGTACGTGATCCTGGACCTGCATGCGGTGCAGGGCTGGCAGAACACCGACTGGCACTGCGACAACGCCAACCGCATCTCCCTCTTCTGGCGCATGCCCCACTTCCAGGACCGCTTCGTGGCGTTGTGGGAGGAAATGGCTCGCCGCTACCGGGGCAACGCGACGGTCGCGGGCTACAATGTGATGAATGAGCCCGTCACCAACACGCCCGACGGCCGCTTTGGCAGCCAGTATACGCCCGACTGGGCGGTGATCAATGCTGTCTACCGCCGGGTGGTCGAGGCGATCCGTGCCATCGACCCCGAGCACATCATCTTCCTGGAGGGTGACTACTACTCCAACCGCTTTGCCGGGCTGGAGGCTCCCTTTGCGGACAACCTGGTCTACTCGAGCCACAACTACTCCGCCTGCGGCTTTGGCCCCGGCAGCTACCCCAGCAACGCACCTGGCAAGCCGTGGGACCGCGCCGGCCAGCGCGAGGCGTTCCTGACACACGAGGGCCCGCAGTACGCCCGGAAGCACAACGTGCCGCTGTGGGTGGGCGAGTTCGGGGCGGTCTACAATGGGCCGGCGGAGGAGGTGCCCGACCGCCTGCGCGCCCTCGACGACCAGATCGACGTCTTTGAGGAGTGGGGCGCCCATTGGACCACCTGGACCTACAAGGACGTGGGCGTGATGGGTTGGGTCACCCTCGACCCGGAGTCGGACTATATGCAGGCCATCGCCAACTCACAGCGGGTCAAGCGCGAGTTGGGCACCGACGCCTGGACGACCTGGCTGCCCGTCTCGCGCGCCGGCCTCATCGTCCGCGAGCTGGCGCGCTGTATCGAAGAGGTGGCCAATGACCCCGAGATCGACCCGGCATCGAACCGCCGCCACCTGGCCGACGCGGCGCTGGCCTGCTATGCGGCGAGCCTGGTGGCGCCGCTGTGGGCCAGGCAGTTCCGTGGCATGTCGGAAGAGCGCATCGACGCCATGCTGCAATCGTTCGCTTTCAAGAACTGCCGGGTCAACCAGGGGCTTGTCGAGGTCATCGGCAAACACACGGCAAGGCCGGCCTGAGCCCTGGCGCCTTGCCGGGCAACACAGGGTCGAGCACGACCGCTACGGTTCGGCACATGCCACGTAGCGTTCGATCGTCTCCACGGCTCTGCCCACGCCGTCCTCGCCGCGGCTGGCCTTGCCCAGCGCCTCCGCGCGCTGACCGATGGGTCGAGCGACATGGTGTGGGTGGCGCGCAAGCCGCAAGCCCTGGAGGGCGCGGTGGGTGATGCGTGATCGCCCCCCCTCTCCCGTGTCACAGGTTGGGCATCACGTTTCACGCCCCGCTACCGGCAAGCTGAAAGAGAACACGCTCCCCTCTCCCAGCTTGCTCTCGGCCCAGATGCGCCCGCCGTGGGCCTCGACGAGCATCTTGGCGATGTAGAGGCCCAGCCCTACGCCTTCGCGGCGCTCGCGCCCCGCGGTGGGGCGGTAGTAGCGCTGGAACAGCCTTGGCAGGTCCTCGGGCGCGATGCCGGGACCCCGGTCGGCCACTGCGGTGATGATCTCACCGTTGCGCTGGCGGAAGCGCACGGTGACCTCGGTGCCGGGCGCCGAGTACTTGAGGGCGTTGGAGAGCAGGTTCAGCATGATGCGCTCCAGCCGTGTGGGGTCGGCAAGGGCTGGCGGCAGGGGCGCCGGCTCGACGCGGATACGGCCGGTCTCCATCACCTGCGCCTGGCGCTGCAGGAGGTCGGCCACGAAGGAAGGCAGGTCCACCGGCTTGCGCTCGAGCCTGAGCTGCCCACTCTCCGAGCGGACGGTATCGACCAGGTCCTGAATCATGGCGTTCATGCGTTCACAGCCGGCCACGATGGCGCGGGCGCTCTGAGCTTCGCGGCCGGTGAGGCCGGCCCGCTCGAGCATGCGCAGCAACAGTTGCGCGTGGCCCAACACGCCCGCGAGGGGGTTACGCAGGTCGTGCGACACGGCGCGCAGGATGTCGTCGCGCTGCTCCTGGAGCTCGTGCAACGGGGTGATGTCGGTGAAGGTGATGATGGCGCCGACGATCTGGCCATCGCGCCCACGGACCGGCGCGGCGGCTCCGGAGGTCCACACCGTGCGCCCTGGGCGAGGGTGGATGACGAGGATGAGCCCACGCAGCGTTTCGCCGCGCAGGGCGCGCTGGCCGGGCGATAGCTCGAAGGGGATCGGCTGGTGCTCGGGAGTTTCGGCGTGGAGCATCTCCCACAGCTCGCGGCTGCTCTGGGGGAGGCCGCCAGCGGGCAGGCCCAACGCATTGGCAGCGGCTGCATTGACGCGCAGCAACTTGTCGCCGCTGCCGACGACGATCAGGCCATCGGCGATCGAGTTCAGGGTCGCGTCGAGGGTGGTGGCGCGGGCTTCGGCCTCCCTGGCCAGCTCCTCAATGCGCTGGCGGGCGCGCACTTGCTCGGTGGTTTCAATGGCCATGCCGAGGATGGAGTCGATGTGCCCGTCGGCAGCACGGAGGGGCACCAGGGTGAAGGAAAAGAAGGCCTGTTGGAGCGGCCCGCCGGAGGTTCGGCGCACCATCAAGGGGGCGTCGACGGCGCGGTAGGGCTCGCCGGTGCTCAGGACGCGCTCGATGAGGGGCCGCACGAAAGGTGTGCTGGCGGGCGAGATCTCCGACAGGGGCTTGCCGCGAGCTTCGACGCCGGGCAGGTAAGCCTGGGCGGCGGGGTTGATGATCTCGAAGGTCAGATCGGGAATGCGGAGTACCACGATGGCCACCTGCGCACGGTCGATCACGGTCTGGAAGCGCCGCCGCTCTGTCTCGATTTCGGCCAGCAGCCGCTCACGCTCGGCGCGCGCTCGCTCTCGCTCCGTCTGATCGCGCATCAGGGCCACGACATACTCGATGGTGTCGTCGAGGCGCAGGGGATAGTAGGCCACGTCGAGGAAGCGCGGGCCGAGCCGGGGGCTGGTGAACCAGGCGCCGAACTGTACCGTGGCGCCGGCAAAGGCGCGCTCCAGTTGTGGGCGCACCAGGCTCTCGAAGGTTCGATCCCCAAGCATCTCAGAGGCTTTGTGGCCGAGAACCTGTTCTGTCGGCTTGCCACGGAAGGCGAGGTAGGCGGGGTTCGCCAGCTGCAGCCTGTACTCGCGGTCAAAGACGATGACCAGGTCCGGCGAATGCTCCACCACGCGGGCATAGATGCTGAGTTGCGCGCTCTTGGCGCGCAGCTGCTCTTCGATGCGCCTGCGCTCGGTGATATCGCGGTCGACGCCACGATAGCCCGCCAGCGCCCCGTTCTTGTCGAAGAAGGGGATGCCGTTCGTCTCCAACACGACCAGCCGGCCATCCTTGCGCCGGTTGACATTCTGCAGTAGGGAGAAAGGTACGCGGCGCGCGGCGATGCTCTGGAAGATGGGCCGGATGCGCCGGGCTTCTTCGGGGGGCATGAGGTCGAAAGGGGTCCTGCCGATCACCTCCTCGGGCTCGTAGCCCAAAAGGTCGCGCACGCGGGGGCTGACGTAGGTGTAGACGCCCCGAGCATCGACCTCCCAGACCATGTCGCTGGTGGTCTCAATGAGGGCACGGAGGCGGGCTTCGCTCTCGCGGAGCTGTTGGAGCGTGGCCTCTGGGGCGGCGCATTCGGCCTGGGCCGAGCCGGCCGCCTGCCCGGCGCGCCCGGCTGACGGGGGTTCTGATCCGCTGTGGCCCGAGCCGTCGAGGCTGTCTCTCGGGAGCCGGTCCATGGCCGACACCTCCCAGCAACATCGGCGCACGGTCTCCGGGGCAAGCACGTGCTATGGACCAGTATAGCATGCTTTCGGTGCAGCGCAAGCTCCAAGACCGGCGCCGGGCTGGGGGCCTACCAGCCGATGGCCTGGCCGTCGCCGCGGGGGTCGGCGCCGCCCCCCAGCATGGCGTGCTCATGGTCGAGGACTACGGCCTGGACCTGCCCCATCGTCTCGGACCAGTCGCCCACCACTCTCAAGTCGTGGCCCAACTCGCGCAGGCCACGCAGCACCGAGTCGGGCACGCGGCCTTCGATGCTGAGGGTGCCCATCTCTCCGCCGGGCTCGAAGCGCCAGCGGGGCGCCTCGATGGCCTGTTGCACATTGTGATTCAGGTCGATCAGCCGGGTCAGGAGGGCCGCGTGGGCCTGGGCTTCGGCGCCGCCGGCGGCGCTGGCGAAGATGAGCCAGGGGCGCTCGCCCTCGAACACCATGGCCGGCATGAGCGCCTCGATGGGCCGCTTCTGTGGCTCGAGGCGGTTGGGGCTGGCCGGGTCGAGGCTGAAGGAGGCGGCGCTGTTGTGCAGCAGGATGCCGGTGTCGCCCACCACGACGCCCGAGCCCAGCTCGCCGTAGAGGCTCTGGACCAGCGCCACGGCCAGGCCGCTCGAGTCGGCGGCGGCGATGGCGGCCGTGGCGGTGACCGGCAGGGGGGCGGGCCGGCAGGCTTGTGTGGGCAGCTCCGATACGTACTCGCGTATGGGCCGGGCGTGGCCTGCCACGAGGGCGCGGCGATGCTGGGCATAGGCAGGGCTCAGCATCTCTCGCAGGGGCGTGGCGACAAAGCCGGGATCGGCCAGGCGCTCGTTCACATCGGCGAGGGCGAGTTTGGCTGCCTCGGCCATGCGGTGGTAATAGGCGGCGCTCTGGTCGCCCAGCGCCGCGATATCCCACCCTTCGAGCACGTTCATCGTCAGCAGGGCTGCGGCGCCGAGGCTGTTGGGCGGCAGTTCGTAGAGGGTATGCGCGCGATAGCTGCCACTCAGTGGCGCCACCCAGTCGGAGTGATGGTTGGCCAAGTCCTCGAAACTGAGGATGCCGCCGCGCGATTGCAGACCATCGACAATGGCTGCAGCCAGGTCGCCGGTGTACATGGCCTCAGGACCATCGCTGGACAGGCTCTGCAAGCTGCGCGCCAGGTCGCGCTGCACGAGCGTTTCGCCTTCTGCATAGGGCTGGCCACCCTGCAGGAAGAGGGCTGCGGCCCCCTCGCTGCGCTCGAGGAGTGCCCTGTGCTCTTTGAGCTTGCGGGCCAGATGCGCAGAGACGGGGAAACCGTTCTCGGCATAGTGGATGGCCGGCTCGAAGAGTTGCTCCCAGGGCAAGGCACCCCATCGGCTGTGGGCGTCACCCCAGGCGGCCACCGCGCCGGGCACTGTCGCGGCCGCCAGCAAGCCGTGGGCGGGCACCGCATCGTGGCCCCGGTCGCGATAGAACTGGATCGTGGCCCGCTCGGCCGACGCGCCCGAGCCATTCAGGCATATGGGCTGGCCGTGGCCAGGCTGCCAGACCATTAGGAAGGCGTCACCACCGAGGCCGGCCATCGGCGGCTCGACGACGCAGAGCACGGCAGCCGCAGCCACTGCTGCGTCGACAGCGTTGCCGCCCTGCTGCAAAGCCCAGACCCCTGCTTCAGCAGCCAGGTAGTGAGGCGCAGAGACAATGCCCCGTGAGGCCATGGTGACGGGCCTTCCCGTCAAGATTGGCGCCTCCTGCATCGATGGTGCCTCCTCTCACAGCGAGGAACCGTTGCCAGGAGCGGTTGAGCAAGAAACATGCCAGGAAAAGAAAAGGCGGGCAGGGGCTTGGGCGCGCTCCTGGCCGCCTTTGCTGTGCCTCGTGACGCTGGGGCAGCAGCCCCCTCCCGACCGCCAGTCCGCCATGATCGGGGCGAATGACGCCTGGTGGGCGAGGCCTGTACGCCGGGTTCCTACCTGGCCGAATCTGGCGCCACGATGACCTCCACCGTATTCTGGTTGTGGTTGCCCAGGGTGTCGGCCACGCTGAGCCGCAACTGGTACCGGCCCGGCGGCAGGCGCCGGGTATCCCAGACGCCAAGGATGCCATGCTGCACCTGGCCGGCGCGGTGGCCTGAACCGATCACCGTCCACTCGCGGCCATAGGTGCTGTATTCCAGTTGGTAGTAGGCCATATTGTCGTCGGTTGCCGTGCCCCAGACCTCCACGATCCCGCTGACGGTCTCATTCTGCTCGGGCCGGGTGATCTCGGCCGTGCCCCTGGCGGCCAGGATCGACTCGGTCAGAACGAGGCCCAGGACTGCGACGGTCAGTACGACGACAGGCAACCAGCGATGGGCTCCGAGTTCCAAGGTTCGTGCTCCTTTCCAAGGGCCCCCAAACCGGGGACGTGGCACCCCGCGCCACCGCCCTCAGGCGGCTAGTAGGCGCGGCGGCCACGGGTAGGCAGTGCGCGGGTGGGCCCGGCGGCTTCGGCATAGCTGATCGAAAGGGAATCGCGCACGTCGACCACGCCGGGCACATGCAGGGCATCCTCCAGGGCCGCATTGCGCTCGGCCCAGTTGCGCACGATGCCGCTGAGGGTCACGTGGGCGCCATCGACCGTGACATCGATGTGGTCCGCGTTCACTGCCGCATCGCGGCGCAGTGCCTGCTCGATCTGGATCGCCAGATGGCGGTCGGTGGCCGAAGTGGTGGGCACAACCACCAACTCATTGGTCACGCTCACCACGCCGCGGGTCCAGCGGGCATCCTCCTCGGCCCGTGTTTTGGCCCAGCCGGTGGGCACAGTGCCGCGCAGGGTCACCTGGCCTGCCTGTACATCCACGTTGATGTTGCGCGAGTCGAGGTCCGCGTCGCGCATCAGGGCGTTGCGGATGTCGGCGGCGATGCGCTCGTCATCGCTGGGTGCCGGCAGGCGCACGTCGATCTGATTATCGACGCTGTAGACGCCCCACACACGGCGTGCAGCCTCGGCCGCGGCCCACTTGCTGCGGTAGCTCGGAGCTGTGCCGCGCAGGGTCACCGTGCCATCGTTGATGATCACCTCGATGCTCTCGGCGTTGACCCGCTCGTCGGCGGCCAACTGGTCGAGCACCGCCTGCCGGATGTCGTTCTTGATCCGTTCCATCGACCCACTTCCCTTTCTGTGGGCAAATCCTCCGAGGCCGCAGTCACCGCTCTGTGGCCTCGCGGGCGCCGACTCTGGTGACGACGGGCAGCGCCGTGCCGCAGGCGCAGCGGTCGGGCCGGTCGGAGACGGTTACGCTGTACATGTGGCGCTGGATGACCGTGTCGCCGCACTGGGGGCACACGGTGTCTTCCGCGCCCAGCCCCGGCACGTTGCCCAGGTAGACGTAGCGCAGGCCCGCCTGACGGCCGATCTCGGCTGCGCGTTGCAGCGTCTCGACGGGCGTAGGAGTCCTGTTCGTGAGCTCGAAGGTCGGGTAGAAGCGCGACAGGTGCCAGGGAATGTCGGGGCTCACAGAGACCAGGAACTCGGCCAGGGTGCGCAGGGCCTCGTCGGCATCGTTCTCCCCAGGCACGACCAGGGTCGTCACTTCCGTCTCCACCCCCTGCTCGTAGAACTCGCGGATGGTATCGAGAACCGGCTGCAGGTGTGCGCCACAGAGCCTGCGATAGTAACGGTCATCGGGGCCCTTGAGGTCCACGTTGGCGGCATGCAGGTAGGGGAGGATGACCTGACGCGCCTGGGAGGTCATGAAGCCATTGGTGACAAAGACGTTGGCCAGGCCTGCCTCCATCGCCCGCGGCGCGATGGCCAGGACGTATTCCATAAAGATCGTGGGCTCGGTGTAGGTGTAGGCGATGCTCGCACAGCCATAGCTGAGGGCCAGCTCGACGGCGTGCTCCGGCGTGAGGGGCTGGCCGTGAGGCGTCTCGGCCTTGCCTTTGGAGGCCTGCGAGATGTCGGCGTTCTGGCAGAAGCGGCAGCGCAGATTGCAGCCGACAGTGGCGATGGAGAGAGCCTGCGTGCCGGGGAGGAAGTGGAAGAGGGGCTTTTTCTCGATGGGGTCCACATTGAGCGCCACGACCTCGCCGAAGACCAGGGTGTACAGGGTGCCATCCCGATTCTCGCGCACGCCGCACACACCGGTGCGCCCGGGGCGGATGTGGCACTCGTGGGGGCAGAGGAAGCAGTGCACCTCGCCCTCGGCAAGCGGTTCCCACAGGATCGCCACTCTGTCCATCTGACGCCGTCCTCTCGAGTTCACCTGGGCGGTGCGGAGAGCGCGGGGGCGCTGCAGGCGCCTGTGGCGGGCGCACGCGCCCACTCTACCGCTGCGCCTCCTCTGGCCGAGGAGCAAAGAGCGTGCCATGGTTTCGGCCTTCCGCAACCCTGCCATGGCATGCTTATTGCTGGCCTTCCTGCGCTGAGTAGCCTGGGGCGACGCGTCTGGCTCGTGGGTTGAGGCGCTCCGCCCGGCCTTGGGGGAGAGGGCATGCTTGTCAGATGTGAGAAGTGTGGGGGGAACGTCGACGTGGCCCGGCTGCGCACGCCGCGGACGGGCGAAGTGGAACTGGCGGGTGTCTTTTCGCTAGAGATCTCGGCCATTGAGGCTCGCGTCTGTACCAACTGCGGCTACATCGAGCTGTACGCCATGCAGCCGAGTGAGGTCAGCGGCCCTGATGTCACCGCCGAGCCGCAGGTGGGGTTCTACGACGAGTAGGGGCGAGGCGTCGCCTCGCCCTGCACGGCCCAGGCGACCCCGTGGAGGGGCCTCGCATCGTTGGGGGGCGCTGTGACACACTTCCACATCGCGAGCGCCGAGGAGATCAAAGCCGGGCGAGTCACCGACGTCTACTTCCGCAACACTCTGGAAGTGTTGCGGGCCGAAAAGGCGAACCCGCATGTGGTGGGCGAGGTCATGGCCAAGAGCCTGCCCGGCGGCTGCGCTTGGGGGGTGCTCGCCGGCGTGGAGGAGGTGGCGCGCCTCCTCGAAGGGCTGGATGTCCGCGTGGCGAGCCTGCCTGAGGGCACGCTCTTTCGTGCCTTCGAGCCGGTGTTGACGATCGAGGGGCGCTATCAGGCCTTTGGGATCCTGGAGACGGCGATGCTCGGCCTCCTCTGCCAGGCGTCGGGGATCGCCAGCCGTGCGGCGGCCTTTCGCATCGCCGCCGGCCCACGCACCCTCCTCAGTTTCGGCGCCCGCCGCATGCACCCTGCCCTGGCCCCCATGATCGAGCGAGCTGCCTACGTGGGTGGCTGCGACGGCGTCTCGGCGACGGTGGGTGCCGAGCTCCTGGGCATTGCGCCCACGGGCACGATGCCGCACGCGCTGATCCTGGTGCTGGGCGACACGGTCGAAGCGACGCGAGCGTTCGACCGTACGATCGACCCGGCGGTGCCGCGGGTAGCGCTGATCGATACCTTCAACGACGAAAAGTTCGAGGCGCTGCGTGTGGCCGAGGCCCTGGGCGATCGCCTGGCTGCCGTGCGCCTGGATACGCCAGGCTCGAGGCGCGGCGACATGCGGCGCATCCTGGAAGAGGTACGCTGGGAGTTGGACCTGCGCGGCTACGCGCACGTGAAGCTGATTGTCAGCGGCGGGCTCGACGAGGCACAGGTGATGGAGCTGCGGCCGGCGTGCGATGGTTTTGGCGTCGGCACGGCGATTTCGAGCGCGGCCACTATCGATTTCGCCTTCGACCTGGTCGAGATCGATGGCCGGCCAATCGCCAAGCGGGGCAAGCAGTCGGGGGCCAAGGTGGTGGAGGAGTGCCCCGCGTGCCTGAGCCGGCGTGTGGTGCCGCGGGCAGCCGCCGGGGGGCGCTGCGCTTGCGGGGGTGACTACGTGGAGCTCTCGGTGCCGCTCCTGGAGCATGGGCGCCTGGCGCGGCCGCTCCCCACGCCGCAGAGCATCCGTGAGTCGGTGTTGCAGCAGCTCGAGGCCCTGGGCCTGTGGGGGCGTGCCGAACCGCCCGGGCCAGTGGCCAGGTAGTCGCCGGGCGATTTGGCCTGGCAGAGACACTGGCTCAGAGCACTCCAGGGCTTGCACAGCTCTGTGCCAGGCGAAGAAACTTGCTGCGACCAGGGCAGCAGCCGGGTGTTGAGCTCTGCCCTCTCCCGGCCCGGCGACCACCCAAGTCTCTCGAGAGGAACGAGGCAGGCATGGCTGTAGCTGAACTCAAGCCCGAAGCGCTGCGGCGGAGGGCCGACCCGGCGCAGCTCGATTTCCAGAGCACGGCCGAGCTCGAGCCGGCGGTGGAGATCATCGGCCAGCCGCGGGCGGTGGAAGCTGTGGGCTTTGGCGTGAGCATCACCAGCCCCGGCTACAACATCTTTGCGCTGGGCCCGTCGCGCACCGGGCGCACCACGACGATCGTAAGGTACCTGGAGCGCGAGGCAGGGCGTCGGCCGGTGCCCGACGACTGGTGCTACGTCAACAACTTTGCCGAGCCCCATCGCCCCCGCGCCTTGCGACTGCCCCCCGGCAGGGGGGTACAACTGCGCAAGGATATGGACAATCTCGTTGAGGAGCTGATGAGCGAGATCCCGCGGGCCTTTGAGAGCGAGGACTATGCGCGGCAGAAGGAGCAGATCAGCCGCGAGCTGGCCGAGGAGCGGCAGAAAGCCTTCAGCCAGCTCGACCGCTTTGCTGCCGAGCGGGGGTTCGCGATCGTGCGCACGCCGACGGGCATCGGAATCGTGCCGCTGCGCGAAGGCAAGCCCCTCACTCCCGAGGAGTTCAGCGCTCTCGACAAAGCGACCCGGGAGCACCTGGAGGATGAGAGCCAGGCGGTGCAGGAGGCCCTCAATGCCACGCTGCGGGTCGTTCGCCGGCTGGAACGGGCTGCCCGCGAACGGGTGCAGCGGCTCGACCGGGAAGTGGGCAACTTTGCCATCGCGCCGGTCTTTGACGAGCTGCGCGAGGCGTACGTCGATTTCCCTGCGGTGGTGCAGTACCTTTCTGAGGTGCAAAAAGACGTCATCGAGAACCTGGACGTATTCCGACAGAACCAGGCGCCCGCAGCCCCTGCCGAAGTGCCGCCGGCGCTGACGCGCATGGTCGCAGCCGCACAGGCGCCGTCGCTCGACAAATACCGCGTCAACGTCCTGGTCGATCATTCACAGGCTCGCGGTGCGCCGCTCATCCACGAGGCGAACCCCACCTTTCCCAACCTGGTGGGACGCATCGAGTATCAGGCCCAGTTCGGGGCGCTGGTGACCAACTTTACCCTCATCAAACCGGGCGCGCTGCACCGGGCCAACGGCGGCTATCTGGTGCTCGACGCCAGCGACGTCCTCGCCAAACCGTACGCCTGGGACGCTCTGAAACGTGCGCTGAAGACGGCCTGCCTCCGCGTGGAAGAGATGGGGCAGGAGCTGCGCTTCGCAGTGACCACCAGCCTCGAGCCGGAGCCGATTCCCCTCGAGGTCAAGGTTGTGCTGATTGGCGACCCGCTCGTCTACTACCTGCTGCAGGCCTACGATGAGGACTTTCGCGAGCTCTTCAAGGTCAAGGCCGATTTCGCTGCGGTGATGGATTGGACGCCTGAGAACATGGCCCTCTATGCGCGGTTCATTGCCGGGGTCTGCCGTGAGGAAAAGCTGCGCCCCTTCGAGGCCTCAGCGGTGGCCCGCGTCATTGAGGAGAGCGCGCGCATGGTGGAAGACAAGTACAAGCTCTCGGCGCGCTTGGGCGATGTGGTGGACCTGGTGCGCGAAGCCTCCTACTGGGCGGGGCAGAATGGCCACGAGCGGGTGCAGGCCGAGGATGTGCGCCAGACCATCGCCACCCGCGTCTACCGTTCGAACCAGATCGAAGAGCGGGTGCGCGAGATGATCAGCCGGGGCATCATCCACATCGACCCGGCAGGCGAAGCGCTGGGGCAGGTGAACGGCCTATCGGTGATCTCGCTGGGGGATTACGAGTTTGGCCGGCCCTCGCGCATCACGGCACGCATCTCTCCGGGCCATGCGGGCGTGGTCGATATCCAGCGCCAGACCAGGATGGGCGGGCCCATTCACTCCAAGGGGGTGCTGATCCTGGCGGGCTATCTGAGTGGCAAGTATGCCGTGGAGCGGCCCCTCACCCTTTCCGCCTCGATCGCTTTTGAGCAACTCTACGAGGGTGTCGAGGGCGATAGCGCTTCGTCGGCAGAGTTGTATGCGCTCCTCTCCAGCCTGTCGGGCCTGCCGTTGCGCCAGGGCCTGGCGGTGACCGGCTCGGTCGACCAGTATGGCAATGTGCAGGCCGTTGGCGGGGTGAACCGCAAGATCGAAGGGTTCTACGACGTCTGCCGGGTGTTGGGGCTCGATGGGCGGCAGGGGGTGCTCGTGCCCGCCGACAACATCCAGCACCTGATGCTGCGCGAGGATGTGATCGAGGCGGTGCGCCAGGGCCGCTTCCGTATCTACCCCATACGGACCGTCGACGAGGGCATCGAGCTGCTGACCGGCCGGCCGGCAGGGGTGCGGCTGCCGGAGGGCCGGTACCCTGAGGGTTCGGTGAATGCTGCCGTGGAGGCGCGGCTGCGCCAGTTGGCCGAGGCGGTGCGCGAGTTCGGCCCCGGCGCCGAGGAGCATCTGCCGATCGAGCCCGAGACGGCGCCCGAGCCGGTGCGTCTGGATGGCTGAGCGCGTCCGCATCGGCACCTCAGGGTGGGTCTACCCGCACTGGCGGGGCGCATTCTACCCGCCCGGTCTGCCCCAGTCGCGCTGGTTCTCATACTATGCCAGCCGCTTGGACACGGTGGAGGTCAACAACACCTTCTACCGGCTGCCAGAAGAGGCGACCTTTCGCGAATGGGCAGCCCAGGCACCCCCCGGTTTCGTCTACGCCCTCAAGGCCAGCCGCTACATGACACACCTGAAGAAGCTCAGAGATGCGGCCGAGCCCCTGCAGCACTTTCTCGGCCGGGCGCGCCTCCTCGGTCGACACCTCGGGCCCATTCTCTACCAGTTGCCGCCCAACTGGCACCAGGACCTGGAGCGCCTGGAGAGTTTCCTCCAGCTCTTGCCGGGCGATGTGCTGCATGCTTTCGAGTTCCGGCACCCCAGTTGGTACTCGCCGGAGGCTCTGTCGCTGCTGGATCGCTATGGCGCAGGGCTCTGCATCATGGACCTGCCCGGGTTTGCCAGCCCGCTCGCGGCGACAGGGCGCCTGGCCTATATTCGCTTCCATGGCCCCCAGCGGGCCTACGAGGGCAGCTACTCGGAGAGCGAGTTGGCCACCTGGGCCGGGCACGTGCAGGCGCTCCTGGCCGGCGGCCGCCCGGTGTACGTCTACTTCAACAACGATGCCCACGGCTATGCGGTGCAGAATGCGCTGCGCTTGCGAGAGATGCTTGCGCACTGATGCAACGACCCCTGCAATCGATGGCCCATTCGACCCATCCCATAGGAGATGCGGAAGTGAGAATCGTTCGCACCATCCCCACCATGCCCCCGTCGTGGCTCTTCGAGACTCGTGAGGATGCGGGCCGTCTACTGGCCGAAGAGGTCATGCGCATGGGCCTGAGTGGGCCGGCGCTGGTGCTGGCGATCCCACGTGGCGGCGTGCCGGTGGGCCTGCCCGTTGCGCTGGCCCTGAGCGCTCCGCTGGACGTGATCATCCCGCGCAAGATTCCCATCCCCTGGGATCCGGAGGCCGGGCTGGGGGCGGTGACCGCTGAGGGGACGATTGTGCTCAATGAAGAGCTGGTGTCTCTCTTGGGCCTGTCGCAGGAAGAGATCGAGCGGGCGGCGCAGGCCGTCCAGGAAGAGATCGAGCGGCGCACCCGAGTCTACCGGGGCCGGCGCCCGCCTCCCGAGGTGGCCGGCAGGGTGGTGCTCCTCAGCGACGATGGCCTGGCCTCGGGCCTCACCATGATTGCCGCGATCCGCTCTGTGCGCCGGGGTGGGCCTGGGCGTGTGATCGTGGCGGTGCCCGCGGCGCCGCGCAGCTCGCTGCGCCGGGTGGAGCCCGAGGCCGACGACGTGGTGTGCCTGGTGGAGCAGGTGCGCGGCCCCTTCGCCGTGGCAAGCTTCTACCGGCAGTTCCCCGAGTTGACTGACGAGGAGGTGCTGCGCGACCTGGGGCTGGCCCAGGGGCTGAGCCAGGGATCGGCCGTGTGAGGGCAACCCTTCCCTGAGCCCCCCCCTGCGTCGCTCTGGCGGCCTCACCGGCGGGGGGTCTCGCCGCCGGTGAGGTCTTCTTCTCCTGCATCGGATTGGGTGTGCAGGTAGCTGATGATGTCGCGGCGGCGCAGCAGGCCGGCCAGGTGGTGGGGTGCGTCGATGACCGGGAGTTGCTCGTAGCCGCCGTGGCTGAGCTCGCCGACTGCTTTGGCCAGGTCATCGTCGGGGCTGACGACGCGCAGCTTGTCGTAGGGCGTCATGGCCTCCGACACCCTGCGCGTGGCCCGCTGGTCCTTTGGCACCTGGCGGATGTCGTGCAGGCAGATCAGGCCCACCAGGCGGCCATCATCGGTTACCGGGTAGGCATGCTGCCGGCCCGAGAGAATGTGTTGATCGATCACCTGTTCGATCGTCAGGTCCTCAGGGATGCGGTCCACATCGGTGGCCATCAGCCGCCGCACCTGCACCCCTTCCAGGGCCTGCCGCATGATCAGCTCACGGTAGCTGGCGATGGCGGCGTTGTTGAGGAACCAGCCGATGAACGCCAGCCAGATGCCTGCCAGAAAGTTGCCGCTGAAGAGGAGGGCGATGCCGGTAAAGATCAGCAGGAAGGCGAAGCCCTGGCCAACGAGAGAGGCGATGCGTGTGGAGCGCCGCAGGTTGCCGGTGGCACCCCAGAGGATGGCCCGCAGCACGCGCCCGCCGTCGAGCGGGAACCCGGGCAAGAGGTTGAAGACGCCAAGGGCGATGTTGATGATGCCCAAGTACTGGGCCACTGCGGCAGCCGGGCCCGAGGCGGGGAGGAGGGCGAGGTAGACCCCATAGAAGATGCCGCCCAACACCAGGCTTGTGGCTGGACCGACGATGGCCATGCGGAACTCATCGCCGGCGGTGCGCGGCTCCTCCTCGATCTGCGAGACGCCGCCGAACACGAACAAGGTGATGCTCTCCACCGGCAGCCCCTCGCGGGTGGCGACGATCGAGTGGGCCAACTCGTGGGCCAGCACCGAGGCGAAAAGGAGCAGGCTCGAAATCACCCCCAACCCCCAGTAGACGGCGGTGGAGAGGCCGGGGAACACCACGGGAAAGTAGCCGACGGCCAGCGACACGGTCACCAGGACGAAAATGATCGACCAGGTCCAGTCCACGCGGACACGGATGCCCGCGATCCTGCCGATTGTCCAAGCCCGCAAAGCATACTCCTTTACCTGCGAGGGGGATGGCCCGCTTCAGAAGGCGCCATTGCACCCAATGGGGGCACCACTTCGCCCTCGGGCGTTGTCTCCACACGGAGGGTCACGTGCTGATAGTCGCGCAGCAGGGCCGGCTGACCCGGCCGGCCTGGGTAGTGGGCCGCGTCGAGGACGATGTCGTGCTCAAAAGCCTCGAGGCCCTGCTGGAGCATGACGATGATGGCCTGGGCACCCAGCCCGGCGATGAGGTCTCGGTCGTCCCACTGTTGCACGTGTGGGCCCAGGGCTTCGCGCAGCGAGGGCCGGGCCTTGACGCGCACTTCATAGGTCCTGACATCGTTATCCTTGGTCACGTCGAAGCGGGCCAGGGCATAGCCTCGCCCTGTAAACGGCTCAAAGCCGGCGAACCTGATATCGTACACATGCCACGACACGATGGCTCCCTCCGCCGAACAGGGTAGGTGGCAATCCCAGGGACGGGCTCGGAGTGGCTCCCGCGCGCTGCGGAGCCCTGCCCCGCATGGGGCTGTGGCCGCACCCTCAATCGACCGTGAGTTGCTCGCGCACCTGCACTACGCCATCCACTTCGGAGGCCACGTCCTCTGCGCGCAGGGCGTCATCGAGGGTGGGGACGCGCCCGCGCAGCGTCGCGACCCCGTCGACGACTTGCACCCGAATGGGCAGATCGCTGGTGGCAGAGTGCAGGCGCAGGGCGCGGAGCACGTTCTGGGCGATCTCTTCGTCGCTGACATCAAAGCGCTCGGGGACCTCTTCTTCGTCGAGGGGCACGTCGTCGGCCGACGTTGCAAAGCCGTTGGCGACGTCGGCGTCGCGAAACTGCTGTGAGGGCAGGATGGGGGGATCCTCGGGCGGGTAGTAGATTTGGCCGCCGTCGCTCGCCTCGTAGGGGTCGGTGGTGGCAGCATCGCTGTCCAGCTCCCAGCCGGGCACGTCAGGCTCTTCGAGCCCATCTTTGGGAATGGGGCTCCCCATCATATGCGGCTCGAACACATTCTCCGCAAAGAGCAGATCGTCTTCGGTAAAGGCCTCGTCGGGGTCGAGCAAGTAGGCTTCTTCGATGGTGCCCTCATCGCCGGGCGAGTAGCTCTCCTCCCACTGCTCGTACCCGGTGTCCTCGTCATCGTAATCACCGCTGGAGGGCACTCCACCCTCACCACCTTCGCGCCAGCGCACACTGCGGCGCAGTTCCTCGTCATACTCACCCATATGCCACCTGCCACAGGGACCGGTTGCCCTCTCTAGGGAGCAAGACTCATGCCAGGCCCCGGAAAAGGCGGCAGGGG
>Ga0078972_1010375_pt1 | contig 17456 bp, 9 predicted proteins | sample YelNatPaOPGAMG01_FD_67568 | JGI IMG/M metagenome (GOLD analysis project Ga0078972, IMG submission 67568) | Hot spring thermophilic microbial communities from Obsidian Pool, Yellowstone National Park, USA - OP-RAMG-01 (SPADES assembly) (version 2) | ecosystem: Environmental > Aquatic > Thermal... | reverse complement strand
GACACCAAGCGAGTTCGCCAGCCAGTATGCGGCTAGCCGCATACTGGCTGAAACCAAAAACAGCCGCGGACTAACATCAGACTTGGTACAGGAAAACTAGGCCCTTCAACCGTTGCGCTACACTAACAATCTCGCTGGTACAAATTACCGGGCAGGCCACCGCGCTCAGGCCATTCCCGTCCGGGACACGCTGCGTAGCTCTTGGCAGCGGCACCAACCCCATCAGTTCGCGAACTCTGTTTCGGGCGGAGGCAGAATATCGCTGTCTCGCGCGATCCAGACATAGAGGGTGGGCAACAGGAAGATGCTCATAAGCAGATCGGCCATGAGCCCGCCGACAATCACGATGGCGAAAGGGCGCTGCGAGTCAGAACCGATGGCATGGGACATGGCGGCGGGCAGTAATCCGAGCGTTGCTACCAGCATGGTCATCATAATAGGACGCAACCGCAGCACGGCGCCTTCGACCGCGGCATCTTCAACCGACTCACCCCGCGCGCGAAGTTGGTTGATGTATTCGAGCATAATGACGCCGGTCTGCACTGAGACACCGAAAAGCGCCAGAAACCCAACCTCGGAGGACACACTGAAGTTGGTATGCGTGATCAGCAGCACAAGCAATCCGCCAATGCTTGCCATCGCCACAGTCGCCAGAATCAGGATGGCCCACTTGAGCGACTTATACATGGAATAAAGAATGAGGAAGATGAGCAGGACCGTGATGGGTACGATGACGGCCATGCGCTTGTCGGCGCGCACCTCGCTCTGATATTCGCCCTCCCACGCAATGTGATAACCGCGCGGGAGCTTGACCTGAGCATTCACCTCTTGAATTGCCTGGCGCACGGTGTCGCCCAGCGGACGGCCACGCACACTGTACTTGATGGCGACGTAGCGCTGGTTGCCCTCGCGGTAAATCTCTGAACCTTCATCGGTCTCATGTATGGTGCAAAGCTGTGCGAGCGAAACGCGCTCCCCTGTCGGCGCAAGCAGCCGGATGTCTTCGATCGCCTGCCGGGTGTCGCGGTATCGAGGCAGGTAGCGCAACGTCAGATCGTAACTCTGCTCTCCTTTAAGTACCTGCGTCAGCGCAGTGCCGCCAACAGCGGTCTGCACCGCATCCTGCACCTGTGCCACGCTGATGCCCCAGCGTGCCGCCTTTTGACGATCCACCTGAATGTCGAGATCGGGCTGGCCGGTGACCTGCAGAACGCCAAGATCCTTGATGCCATTGACGTGGCTCATCACCGCGGCAACATGGTCGGCAATGCCCTCAAGCGTGTGCAGGTCATCGCCGTAAACCTTGGTGGCGAGCTCACCTTTGACCCCGCTCACGGCCTCTTCCATGTTGTCTTCAATCGGCTGCGAGAAGCCCCAGATAATCGTAGGGAATCTCTTGTGAAGCTGGTAATTCATGGCCGCGATGAGATTGTTCTTGTTCCCGTGAAAGACTGGACGCCATTGCCTGACCGGCTTGAGGCCCACGTAAAACTCGGTATTGAAGAACCCGGTGTGGTCGGTTCCATCGTCAGGGCGTCCCACCTGGCTGGTGCATTCGGTGGTTTCAGGAAACGAGCAGAGAATCAGCCGTGCTTCGTTAGCGACTCGGATGCTTTCCGTTGGCCCCACACTTTGATCCATATCACCCCGGACCCAGAGAGCTCCTTCATCGAGGTGCGGGAGAAATTCTGAACCAATGACGCCTCCAAAAGCAAGATACGCAGCAAGCAGAAGCCCCGCGACTCCTACCCCGAGGGTGAAACCGTGATGGCGGATCGCCCACCGGACGCCATGACGATAGCGGTTGCGCAAAAACTCCATGACAGGGTTACGCCACTCTTTCGCGCCCTCGCGAAAGAACAGGCTGGCCAGCACGGGAGCGAGCACGATGGCGAACAGGAGCGCCCCAAGCAGCGCGAACGCTACCGTCCATGCCATGGGATGAAAGAGACGGCCCTCGACAGCCTGCAGGGTGAAGATGGGCAGATAGGCCGTAATGATGATGGCAATGGCATAGAAAACGGGCCGCTGCACCTCGTGAGCAGCCTCTGAAATGCGCTGCTGCACCGGGCGCCCAAGGTTGTCCTTGCGTGCGACATGGCGGACGATGTTTTCAATCATCACCACCGAGCCATCGACCACCATGCCGAAATCAAGCGCGCCCAGCGAGAGAAGATTTGCCGGGATGTGCTTGAGATCGAGGCAGACCGCGGCGAAGAGCAACGAAAAAGGAATCGTCAGAGCGACGATGAATGCACCACGCACGTTGCCAAGAAATAGAAACAGAATGATGACAACCAGAACGATGCCTTCGCTGAGGTTATGCAGCACCGTATGCGTGGTGTAGTGCAGCAGGCTGCTGCGGTCAATGAAGGCATGGATCGTGACTCCCTTGGGCAGAATCTGCGTATTCAGCTCATGCACGACCTGATGCACCCGCTGCAATACCGGCTGCGCATTCGCACCTTTTTGCAGACACAGGATGCCGGACACGACGTCGTCATTGTCGACCAGCTCGTTCTTTTTGTTGTGATAAGTGTCGCCAAACTGGCCGAGCCGGATCATCGGCCCCTGCTCAACCACGCCGAGATCTTTGACTCGAATCGGCGTACCATTCACGCTGGTCACGACCGTGTTTCCGATGTCCTGAATGTCACGCACCAGGCCTACTTCACGCACGTTGACCTGTTGTTCGCCTTCCTGGATAAAGCTGCCGCCACCATTAGCGTTATTGTTGGCAAGCGCCTGTTCCACCTGCTCCAGACTGAGCCCGTAGTCGATCAATCTGTCGGGATCAAGCCGCACCTGGTATTCGCGTGTGGGACCGCCAAAGGGATTGGTATCGACTACTCCGGGGATTGATTTAAGGTGCTTCTGCACCACCCAGGTGTCGAGGGATTTCAGATTCATTGCGTCGTACTGAGGGTTGGTGCTGCGCAGCACGTAAAAGTAAATCTGGCCCACCGGGCTCCAGTCAGTGCCCATCTGCGGAGTTACGCCCGGCGGCAAGGTGACCTGCGACAGCCGCTCCAGCACGCGCTCACGATTTTCAAAATCAGTCGTTTGATCGCCGAAGATCAGCTCAACCGTGGAGAGCCCGAATATGGACCATGAGCGCACATGCGTCACCCCCGGAACGCCGTTGAGCGTGGTTTCGAGAGGAATCGTAACCTGCTGCTCAATCTGATCCGCCGAAATACCCGGCCACTGCGCGATTACATCCACATAGTTGTTCGCCACGTCGGGATAGGCCTCGACCGGCAGCCTGTGAAATGAAATGATCCCCCAGGCAAAAAGCAGAACTCCAATGGCCAGCACCAGGAACCTGTTCGCAAGCGCAAAGTCAACCAGTCTCCGAATCATTGCGACTCCAGCGAGGCTTCCAGCTGTAGAACGCTGTGAACCACCGGCTGCCCCGGCCGAATGCCGGCCAGAATTTCCTGATCGTTATCCGGCAGCCTGTCGCCCGCCTGCACCTCGACGCGGCGGAAATGATGACCGCCTTCGGGCACAAAGACCCAGTCCTTATCATGCAAATGCAGAATGGCATCCGCCGGGACCGTGGCATGCAACTCTTTGTTGCGGCCAACCAGCGTAGCGGTAACAAACATGCCCAGGCGCAGCACACCGCCCGGATTTTCCACCACGATGCGCACCTTGGCCGTGCGGAGTGAGGGATCGAGAACCGGCCCAATGTCGCTGACGTGGCCGCTCAGAACGAGATTAGGGTATCCGTTGACGTGGATTCGTGCCCGCTGGCCAAGCTGTACCTGTGGCAGCTCATTCTGGTAAACATCGCAGATCACCCACACGTGGGAGAGGTCCGCGATGGTGAATGCATTAGGAGTGCCCGAGTACGTTACACCGGTCGCCGATGCGGCTGTAACATTCTGCGCAACAATCACACCGGAGATAGGCGCGTAGACATTCAGGAGGTCAGAGGGATGATTCCTGTTCACGCCGAGCGTATTGAGCTGCTGGCTCGCGGCATTGCGGTCGGCCAGCGCGTCGGCTTCCGAATCCTGCGCCTGCTGCAGAGTCTCAAGAGAAATTGCGCCATGCGCGTAAAGGTCTTTGGTCCGCACCAGATTGCTGTGCGCCAGTTGTTCATCATTTCTGGCTTTCAGGTATGCATCGAATGCGTTGGTAATATCGGGACTCTGTACGCGCAGCAAAAGCTGCCCCTTCTTGACGTACTGGTCAAGCGAGGCGCGTATGTCCACCACCCGTCCACTCGCCAGCGCGATGACCGGGACCTCGCGGTTCACATCCGGAAAGACGGCGCCCGTTACATTCAGCTTTGCGGGCACATCGATCTGCCCGGCTTTCACTACGGGAAACCACTCGGGATGGGCGACGGTGATCATATTCGGATCGCCAACCTCAACCACCTGAACGCTGGAAGGCGCCCCGGATGAAGGATTGAATTGCTTGCCGCATCCGGATAGAGCAACGCTCGCGGCGAAACAGCAGCCCGCAATCACACCAGGCCTTATTCGCATGGAATCACTTCCTGTCCGGCAGCCAGATTGAGTTGCGCCGCCGCCGTTTGATAAGCAGCAATCAGCTGCAGATAGCTCATTTCCACGTTGCGGTAGTCGCTTTGAGCATTCAAAAAGTCGATCAAGGATGCACCGCCGTGCTGCCAGGAATATGTAACCGTATCGCGCACATGCAGTGCCTGCGCCAGGTATTGCTGCTTATATGGCTGCAGCAAGGCCAGGTTGCTTTGCACCTGTGCATAAGCCGAGTCCACATCGCTGAAGACCTGATCGCGCGCGGCTTCGGCCAGTTGCTGGTTGCGCTCAATATCGATGGCCGTGCGCTGTTTTTCCCCCTGATTACGGTCAAAAATGCGCAGCGGAATGCTTATACTGGCGCCGACCGTCTGCGAGGCGTTGGGATTGTTCGTGGAGGCATTCCAGGTGTACCAGCCGCTGAAGGTGGGATCCGTCGATCCGTCGGCGACCGCCAGTTTATGGTTGGTCTGGGCCTGCTGAACAGACTGCATTGCGGCGCGGAGATCGGGCCGGTGCGCCAACGCCACCTGCCGGGCCTTTGACAACTGCAGCAACTGATCACTGAAGCCAAAAGGCCCTTGAACATCAAACTGGTCCACAGGAGCGGGGTCGTTGAGCAGCTGCAAGAGCTCAATTTTAGCGGTGCGCAGATTCACTTCAGCGCTCTGCATATCGGATAGGTACTGCACCCGTTGCAGCTCAACGCGATCCAAATCAATCTGCGCAAGTTCCCCTGCCCGGTAGCGATCCTGACTGATCGAAATGATGTGATCGTAATACTGCAGTTCCTGCTGCGTAAGCGCCAGCATAGCTTTGGCGGCAAGCACATTGATGAACTGCGAGCGAAGGCTGAAGAGCAGGTTGCGTTTCAGGTCCGTATGCTCAGAAGCGGCGATGGCCGTTCCCTGCCGCGCACTCTCTTCGCGCAGCTCGCGCTTGTGGCGGCGCTCATGCAGGTAGCTGATGGTGGGCACGATGTAAGTGCCGGTAAGCGGCTGCCAGATGCCATTATGCGGGGCAATCTGAGTGCCATCCTGGGATAGACTGAACTGCGGATTGGGCCGCAGTCCCGCAGTGATTTCTTCTGCCTTCATTTCCTTTACATATTTGGCATCGGCCTGCAGGGTGGGATTGCCGGCGAAAAAGCGCGCCTTAACCTGATTCCAGGTGAGCGCCGTCTGCGCCAAGGCTGAAGATGCATTGGCGAAAATACTGATGCAGCTTACGGCAACGCAGAAAAATCTGCCGCAATGAATGGAAATACGCATGGAGTCACATCTCTCGCAGATTCGCCACTTCCGGCCGCGGTCACTCGCAACCGTTGGAGTTACAAACACGCCAGCACGGGTTACCTGAATCGTACCGTCATCCGTCGCACTTTCTATGAATATGCGTACCTATCTTTTGGCCAGTCCGGTACCTTTCCCCGCGGCCCAATGCGCACCGGCCCGTGATCGTTACAATGGATGCACTCCCAGTGCGGCGTGAGAGGTACGGCTGAGTGCAGATTTATGACGCACTTTTGAACGGAAACCGGCGTTCGATCCTGACGAGGGCGATCACACTGATCACGGGGATCGCGCTCCTCGATTGGAGAATCGTTGGAGCGATTCCGCTCGGCTTTCTCTACCTGTTGCCGATGCTGATGCTGGGCAGCATCCTTGAGCCTTGGCAGATTGCCGCGCTGGCGGCGGTATGCACCGGTCTTGCAGAACTTTTTGACGATTTCTCCTGGAATCTTCGCGCCGGGTCGTCCCGCGATCTGCTGTATTTCGCTGCCTTCTTCGGCGCGGGCGTCCTTATGCGGGAGGTGTGCCGCAACCGGCGGAGCGTGACGCGGCACATGCAGGAAATCCAGCGGGAAAGCGAGGCCAGACACGAGGCCGAGGAACAATTGAGGGTGCTGGTGGAAAGCAGCCCCGCCGCCATCATCACCGCAAATGCCGCAGGTGAAATTCTGATGGCGAACCAGGCAGCGCAGCGCATGCTGGCGGCGGTGCCGGGATCATTACCGGGCCAGACCATCTATCACTATCTGCCATCGCTGCGATTTGTGCCCGCGCCGGAGACCTCCCATGAGTTGTATCGCGCGGTGATGCAGGCGCATGGACACAGAGAAAATGGAGAGACTTTTCTCGCGGATATCTGTTTTTCCACCTACCAGACCGATGCAGGCTCTCGCCTGGCGGCGATGGTGCTGGATTCTTCCGAGGAGTTCCGCACGCATGAAGTGGCCGGACTTCAGCAGCTGATGACCGCCTCGCGAGTGGCGATGGGGGCGGTATCACACGAGATTCGCAACATCTGCAGCGCTATCAGTGTGGTATTACAAAGCCTTCGGCGCAATGACTCTGTCAATCGCAACCGCGACTTTGAAACACTGATGAATCTGATCGCCGCACTGGAGAGGATCGCGAGCATCAACCTTGAGCGAACGACAGATGAAGCATCGGAAGTAGACCTGACCGCGCTACTGGAGGAACTGGGCATCGTCATTGTTCCCATGCTGGAGGAGCACGAGATCACCGGGCAATGGCAGATCGAGCAAAATCTCCCACTGGTCTGGGCGGACAGAGCTGGGCTGATGCAGGTTTTCCTTAATCTCGTAACCAACAGCATTCGCGCGCTCACTGACCGTGAACAAAGAATGCTTCGCATCACCGCCCGCAGACAGGCAGAGCGCGTCCTGATCGAATTTGAAGACAACGGCCCCGGAATATCTCAACCCGAGTTATTGTTTCAACCCTTTCAGGCCGGGGCTGCGTCCTCGGGGCTCGGACTCTATTTATCCCGCTCGATGCTTCGCTCCTTCGGAGCCGAGATACGGTATCTGACGAAAAGCGCAGGCGCCCATTTCGTTGTGGCGGTTACCCCGGTGGAACGAGAGGCCATCTGATGCGTGAGATCAAGTTGATGAGCGTCGATGATCACAGTCTCTTTCGAGAGAGTCTTTGGCGGACGCTCGCGACGATTGCTGATTTTCAATTGGTGGCGCAATGCGCCACACTCTCTGACGCCAGACGTGCCCTGGAGCAGCATGCGGTAGACGTTTTGCTGTTGGACTACGACCTTGGTCCGGAAGCTGGCAGTGATCTGTTGGCCACCATTCGACAGAGCCATCCTGAAGTCAAAGTGCTGCTGGTTACGGCGGGGCTTTCCAATGAGTTAACCGTGCAAATCATGGAGTCGGGCGCGGCGGGGATTTTTCTCAAGCACGGCAGCACCGAGCAGCTCATCGCTGCCATTCGCAAGATCTCCGCAGGGGAGATATGGCTGGAGGATTCGGCCAGACAAAGCCTCATCGCCGGGCGAAGAGCGCGGACGGCGGCCGCTGAACTTGCGCGCCCTCTCACTGCGAGGCAGCGTGAGGTGCTCCGGGGGATTCTCGATGGACTCGCGAACAAAGAAATCGCCTGGAAGCTGAATACCTCGGAAAGCTCGGTGAAGGCCGTGATTCAGGAGCTATTCCACAAGGCCGGAGTGCGAACACGAAGCCAACTGGTGCGCATTGCTTTTGAGAAGCATGCCACGGACTGGCTGAGTGCAACCAAGGAGTAGACCAAATCGGAATCGCCTCCGGTTCAAAGCACTGCAAAATTGGAGATCGCTGCCCGCGAGCAGGTACGCGGCCACTGTTGGTGAAGACCGGCATAGCTTTACCTATTTCACAGACAAGCGACTCTGAAGCACGTGTTCCAATTCTTCCGGGAACTCGGCGGGGTTCCCTTCTGGCAGCATCAGGAACACCTCCCGTAGCCACGATTGCGGCGAATGCCCTAGCCAATTTGGCGGAGGGGGGTTCCGTCGCATTTCGTCCTCCAAAGCGCAAAGCCGCAAACCATCGGCGATGAACTCATCGGCCTGAAGCAGCAGCAGAGCGGTATCCAGACGGAAAGGGCCAACCTCTTCCCTTTTTCCTTTAAGCGGTACGCACTACTGTCGCTGAAGGAGCACAGGCCGTCCTCGGGAGGTCGATGCCCGCTTTCCGGACGGCGCTGCTACGATCTCATAAGACCTGTGGTTAACATAGCGCTCACTATATTTTTGCGGAAGCCGGACAAACGGACCAGGTATTTCCTCCGGGCGTCTGACGGTGATTTTGCTATACGCTCGCCGGCCTTAGGTTGTAGAGCCTATGACCGGCCAGCCATTTGAGAATGTCAGGGATCGTACAAAGAGATAATCCAGGCCGTTCTCCTGCAGGTTCAGTGCATGAAAGACGATGAGATCACCATCGGCGGCATCGATATAAGCAGTTTGTCCGCCTGGCGCACCCCAGGTGGCGTTGCCCTGCAATAGAATCGTGCCTCCGCCATCGACCATGCCGGTGCCGCTTTCATCGACGAACGGTCCGTTCGGGCTGGAGCTTCGTCCCACGACAATCTTGTAATTGCTGTCTGCCGGGTTTGATTCGCAGCAATAATCCCAGGAGACAAAGAGGTAGTAGTAGCTGCCGGCATGTACCAAAGATGCGCCTTCAATCGGATCGTTGGCTACACCGGACGCGCGCTCAGCCAGGTGATAAGTCGTGCCTCCAGTCATGATCTCGCCGGTTGTGGGGTTAATCTGCTGCTGATAGATGCCGTCCCAAAAGCTGCCATAGGTGAGCCATACGGATCCATCGGTATCCACAAGAATGTTCGGATCGATGGCATTGAAATTGTCGGTGGAAGTGGACTGAAGGATCATGCCCTGATCGACCCACTTGTAGTCCGGATCGCTGGAGTTCAGGGTTGTATTGGTAGCCAGGCCGATGGCTGATACATTTGAGCCGAAAGTCGACACCGCATAATACAAGTGATACTGGCCGTTGAAGTATGAGATGTCCGGCGCCCAGATGCCGGTGGCGCCAGGTACGGCGGTCGAGATCCATGAGGGCAGCGAGCTGAAGACGTAGCCGCATGCGGTCCAGGCAATCTTGCCGGTGGAGCAGCGAATTGGGATGTAGCCGGATTGGTTGGAGCTGTCCGTCGAAAAGACATAATAGGTCGAGCCTTGGCGCATGATGCTCGGGTCATGCACTGGAAAGGTGTCTCCAGTTAATTCGTAATTGCTCAGTGGTCCGGCGGTCTGAGCGGCGTCGACCTGGATGCTCAGGCTGGCCTTTGCCGTGTTCGAGGAAGAGTCGGTCACCTGCACACTGAAAGCCGACGTGCCCGAAGCGATGGGTGTTCCACTGATCGTGCCGCTGCTGGACAGGGTCAGGCCCCCAGGCAGCGAGCCTGAAGCTATGGCCCAGGTGTAGCCCGAACCGCTGCCCCCCGTCGCTGCGAGCGTAGCGGAGTAAGCGGTCCCTACGGTCGCGTCTGCAAGTGAGCTTGTGCTGACGGAGAGCGGCGTAGAGGTGCCCGATCGTGAGCCGGAACCTGAGCCGCTAGTGCTTCCGCTTTGTGCGCTGCCGCTGCAAGCCTGCAGGAAAATGGAGATCAACGTCAGTACAGATAGAAGCGCAAGCATCTTTTTGATGCCGGAGGAAGGCGGCGTAGCGAGGCCGCGTTGCTGACGGGGTGGTAAGCTGCGAGCGTCATTTGCCTGTTTCATCGGGCAAGCGTTTACTCCTTGTCTGGAAAAGAAAAGCTAGCGTGCTAGCATGCGATTGTCAAGTCGTCTTTGTAAATGACAGCATTGCGTAGCATTTCGGGAAAACCTTTCCCGGATTTCAGAGGCGTGACCTCAGAAGGCGGCAGCCCCCTCGGGAAGCCGCAAGAAGCCTGAAGGCGGATTTTCGGCCCACTCTGATTCCTATGGAAAGGATGAGCATGCGCGTATCACGTTGTCTGGTGTGGCGCCCTGCGTCTTGGTGATCTTTTCCTGGACAGCTTTTGTTCAGCAGCCACATGTCTATCCGGGGTGAGGGGATGTGGCGGGGACGCATGACCCCATCATCTGAATGAGCGCGACGTCTGGTATGTGTTCGCTACTGGCCGGGCTTAGGGCGGCAATCGGTTCCCGGTCCGCTGCTCGCGCGATCAATGCAACCCAACGCAACCGTATGGACAGATGGCTGGCCCGTGGCTGCCATGCAGCAGTGAACTGAGCGCATAGGTTTGAGTGGCAATTCTGGGAATACGATTTCACAGATGCGGTAAAGGACAGGAGCTGCTTGATGGCCTGCAAGCTCGCCGCCCGGCATGCACAACATCCGTTTTTCGGGGTGCATCTGGCGCGCGTGTCCACAACGGGAGAGTTGAAATAACCTCTTAAATAAAGCGTTTTTCTAATTCTTGAGTGCCCACTCCACAGTTGATTTGAAAATAAGACGTTGACAATGGTGCGGCGGAGCCTCTATAAATCGCCCGATCAGAAAACGCTTTCTCATACTCCTTCGAACGAAAGGGAGAATGAGCAATCGACACTCAAGAGAAGCAGCATTGTGGAGGCAAATGTGAGAGCAACTATGAACCGGCGAGTTTGCAGGCGGCCATTTTGGATCGGCGCCGCCATACTTTTGCTGGTATTCGCCGCGCCGCGGATCTGGGCGCAGAGTGATACCGGCTCTTTCGATGGAACAGTGACAGATGCAACCGAAAGCGTTATCCCGGCCGCGGCGGTCACCTTGCAGGAAGTGAGCGCAGGAACCACCTACACCGCGAAAACTACTTCGGCTGGTTATTACCTGTTCTCTGGTGTGAAGCCTGGCGACTACACCTTAACAGTCACGGCGCACGGATTTGAGAAGTATGAAAAGTCCGGGATCCACATCTACATCGGGACTCGCTTCTCGCAGAACGTGGTGCTGAAAGTTGGTTCCATCGCTGAAACGGTACATGTCAGCGGTTCGACACCGGAGCTGGAGACCTCGACTTCAGACATCGGCACCGTGATCACTTCCCGCCAGGTGGAAGAGCTGCCGCTGGCCGTGGGCGGCTCGTTCCGCTCCCTTCAGGCATTGGAGTTTCTGACTCCCGGAGCTGTTGGCCCGGGCACAGCCGGTGGAGCAACATTCGCCAAAGTGGACGGCGGCCAGGATGAAGGCAGCGATTATGAATTGGACGGCATTAGCACCCAGCGATCAGAGAACGGCTCATCTTCTTTCGACCAGACGACGCCTTCTGTCGAAGCGGTGCAGGAGTTCCGTGTAGAGACCACGGGTCTGCCGGCGCAGTATGGCCGCACGACGGGCGGTATTGCCAATTTTAAAACTCGTAGCGGAACCAACCAGTATCACGGCGTGCTGTACGACTTCTTCAAAAATGCCGGATTCGACGCCAACAGCTGGTTTAACAATGGCTACTACGCCGAAGACGCAGGAAATGCCACGGCCCAGGCGGCCTTCAGGCGGCCGCCCGATACCAAGAACGACTACGGCATTACGCTGGGCGGTCCCGTCTGGATACCTCATGTCTACAACGGGCATAACAAAACTTTTTTCTTCTTCTCGTTCGAGCAGCTCCGTTACGGTAGCGGCGGTACGGCGATCAGCACCGTGCCAACGCAGGCGGAGCGCAACGGCGACTTTTCGGCAACGCTTGGTGCTCCGCTGGCTGGCAACCCAATCAATCCATGCACGGGGCAGGTGATTCGCAATGGCGAAATTTATGACCCCAATACGACGCAAACAGTGAATGGAGTCGAATGCCGGTCGCCCTTTCCGAACAACCAGATTCCCACCGGCCGGAGTAAGATCGCGCAGGAAGTTCTCTCTTATATTCCTTTGCCGAATCTTCCTGGTCTGCAAAATAACTTTGGCTACTACACGACGAGCGAAAACACGCAGACGGTATATAGCATTCGCATCGATCAGAACCTCGGGACGAAATCGCATATTTTTGGCTTCTACAACGCGCGTGAAAACTATTCGCCCGGCAATTACAACTTCCCGTTCCCCATCGAAACTGGACCGCAGGTACAAGACTTCTACGCGAAGTATTTCCGCGGAGGATGGGATTACACCGTCACTCCGAAACTGACCAACGAATTGACCATTGGCAGCAACCGCATCAATAGCTATAACTCTTCGCGCGCAGCGCTGAGCGGCAAGGATTACGACAACATCCTTGGCATCACGAATGGCTATGGCCCCACCTTCCCCGACTTCAACACAGGCCCCGACGGCCCCAACGTTGGCGAAGCCAATGCCGACGACAATATCAACTCAGCTATTGCGCTCAACGAGCAGATGGTGTGGCTGCATGGGCGCCACACGATCCGCTTTGGCGGTACTTACTGGTGGCAGCAATTCTCGTACATCAACAATGGTGGCGAAGCCGGAACCTTCAATTTCTACCGCAATCAGACTGCGGCAGATACGAATGTACAGAGCCAGACCGGCAACAGCTTTGCGTCCTTCATGCTCGGCGTTCCAGGCGACGAGAATCGTCAGATTTTCTTCCACCATCCACGTTGGATGCAGCACTACTATGGTCTCTTTGTTCAAGATGACTGGAAGACCTCAAAGAACCTGACGCTGAATCTGGGTTTTCGCTGGGACGTGGATACACCGCGCTGGGAGGCGGAGGGCGATAGCTCTGCGCTGAATCCCACCGCGCCCAATCCCGGAGCCAATAACATTCCGGGCGTGCTTGAATTTTCAGGCGTGGGCGCGGGGCGTGATGGCGTAAAGCATCAGACCTGGGCCAATATCTGGCGCAAGGATTTCGCGCCGCGTGTCGGCTTTGCCTGGACTCCTGGCTGGTTGAATGACAAGACGGTGCTGCGCGGCAACTACAGCATCTACTATGGTCCTCTTATTTATGCGGACTACGGCCAAGGGCTGACACAAGGCTGGACCGCAAATCCAAACTACTTTAATTCTGACGGCTTTCAGCCTTACGGCAATTTGGACGCCGGCTTTCCTGCGCCGCCAGCCGGTGTGGATCTGAATCCCACGCAACTCAATGGGCAGGGCATTGATTACGTAGCCAAGTCCTACGGCCGTCCGGCCATGGTGCAGTCATGGTCGCTGGAAGTACAGCAGCAGTTGGCGAACGACCTGGTCTTCACGCTGGGCTATATGGGGCAGCACTCAACCCACCTGCACGCGCTGCTCGACTATCCGAACGACATGCCGGAGAAGTATCTGCAACTGGGCGACAAGTTGAATGAGCCGCTTAGCCAGTCCGGTGTAACCGCTCCCTATGCAAACTTCTTCAATACCTGGGGTACGCAGGTGCCCACCGAGCAGGCGCTTCGTCCCTTCCCGCAATATGGATACGTCAACACAGACAGCTATCTGCAGAATACAGGCCAGGCGACCTACAACGCCCTGGAAGCCAAACTGCAGAGGCGCTTCACAAGCGGTTTGACACTCCTGGTCTCTTATACTTTCTCAAAGACCATTACAGATGCTGACAGCATTCAGCCTTACTATTCCACGCTGCTAAGCCAGGGCGGCACGCAGAATCCCTTTGACCTGAAAGCAGAGAAGGCTGTCAGCAATCAGGACGTTCCGAATAACTTTGTTGTCAGTTATCTCTATAACCTGCCCGTTGGCCGGGGCCACAAGCTGCTGGGCCATGCCAACCGGGTTGTCAATGAGATCGTGGGAGGATGGCGCGTCGGCGGTATTCAGCGCTATCTAAGCGGCCAGCCCATCAGCTTCTACGGCGCTGAAGGCATTCCAGGGTTCGACAATGGCATTCGCTTCAACCATGTGCCGGCCCAGCCGTATTTGTCGCCGGTTGCACGCAACGGCAAATTCAATCCGTTTAACTATACCGGGCCCTGCAATGGCACAGGTTATTTCAACTGCGCCGCATTCCAGGATCCGAATGCGAATCGTAACGGTGGCACCTACCAATTCGGCACCATGCCGCGTAACTCAGCCAATGTTCGATCCTTCCCCTATGCTGATGAAGACGTGAATCTGAATAAGAATTTTGAGATTCACAAGGACCTCTCTGTAGACTTCAGGGTCGAAGCCTTCAATGTCTTCAACCGGCATGTTTTTGCCAAACCGGATTCCGGTCCCTACGATCCGACCTTCGGCCAGATTTTGAATCAGTTCAACACGGGTCAACTGGAACTAGGCCCTAGAAATCTGCAGTTGGTGCTAAAGCTCCACTACTAGCAAACTTCATCTCTTTAGGCTGCCAAACTGTCCCGTGTTTGGCAGCCTTCCTTTTCACAGGTTGGATTTTGTATGCTCCGGTGCATGACAACAAAGTGGCGGCAACTGAGTTGTTGCGGTGTGCTCATCCTCGAACTGGGAGTAGCCACAGCACAAGTAAGCCCATCCAGCATTAATGCGTTGCTGCAGCAGGGCAATCAGGCCATGCGCCATGGAGATTTCGCCACGGCGGCGCAAAGCTTTCAGAAAGTTACCCGGGCGGCACCTGCTTTTGGGCCCGGCTATTTCAGCCTGGGCCTGGCTTTGGAGCAATCAGGGCACTACAGCCGGGCGGAGCACGCACTCGAAAGAGCGCATCACCTCAGCCCTGAACTGCGTGGCGTCAATCTCTTCTATGGCATCAATGAATATCACCTGAATCACTTTCTTCCTGCCGAAAAGCTACTGGCGCAGGCCACGCGGAATGAGCCGCGCAATGCCATGGCCTGGATGTGGCTCGGCGTGGATGAGCTGGCGGAATCAAGGCCAGATGCCGCGTCCGACGCATTGGACAAAGCCGCGGCCATCGATCCATCGAATATAGATATCGAATATCACCGTGGCCGGGCGCATCTTCTGGTATCGCAGCAAAGCTATGAGGCAATGTTCAAGGCCGATCCAAATTCGTGGCGAGTGCATGAGGTTCTCGGCCAGGCGGACGTGGCAGCCTATCGTAGCCAGTTGGCGATCCAGGAGTTTCAGCAGGCCATCGCGGCCGCTTCCCAAGAGCCGGGACTGCATGAAGAACTCGGGGATGCAGAGTGGCAGGCGGGCCAGATGGGTGCCGCGGACAAGGCTTATGCCGAAGAGCTGATGGTCGATCCTCAGGATGCGATTGCTATGTACAAGCTGGGCGCTCTGCGCGTGACCTTAGGCCAGACGGCGTCCGGCATCCATCTGCTGCAACAGTCGCTGACGCTCGATCCAACCATCGAGAGTGCTCACTACTATTTGGGGAAAGGCTACATCGCTTCTGGCGATTTGCAGAAAGCGGTGGATCAACTCAAGGTTGCCGCTGCTTCGGCCTCGGAGGAAGAATTGCGCATTATGGCGTGGTATCAGCTCGCGACCGCCTACCGCCGCCTGCACGATAAGACCGATACGCAGCATGCACTCCAGGTCTTTGAAAAACTCCATCAGGCACGCAGCCAGCGTCAGGAGGAAAATTTTGCCGCAGCAAGGAATCGCGAATCGATTCCAATGCCTGAGAAGATTCCGGATTCGCCGTAGCAAGGGAGCGCTACACTAACAATCTCGCTGGTACAAATTACCGGGCAGGCCAGGGAAAGTTGAGGGAAAACCCATTGCAGTTGGAAGTACTGAGTTCCTGCAGACGCAGGGCGTAGACACCACTCCGCTGAACGAGCGCGCGGAGTCTTTACGGCAGGACGGCCAGACAGTGGTGTTTGTTTCGGTAGGCACAAAGCCGGCTGGGCTGGTCGCCGTCTCGGACCCGATCAAGGCATCCACCCGCGAGGTCATCGGCGAACTGAAGAGTGCCGGCCTTGACATCATCATGGTGACCGGCGACAACAGAACGACAGCCCAGGCAGTCGCAAGCAAGCTAGGCATCGCATTTGAGGCAGATGTACTTCCCGAAAGAAAAGCGGAGGTCGTCAAGGCTCACCAGCAAAAGGGCGAGATTGTTGCGATGGCCGGAGATGGAATCAACGATGCGCCAGCACTCGCGCAGGCCGATGTCGGTATTGCCATGGGTACGGGAACGGATGTCGCAATGGAGGCAGGCGGAATCACGTTGCTCCACGGCGATCTGCGCGCGATATTACGGGCACGTCATCTCAGCATTGCCACCATGCGGAACATTCGCCAGAATCTCTTTTTTGCGTTCATCTACAACGCCATCGGCGTCCCCATCGCAGCCGGGGTTCTGTTTCCGGTCTTCGGACTGCTTTTGAATCCCATGATTGCTGCAGCAGCCATGAGCTTCAGCTCCGTCTCAGTAATTACGAATGCGCTTCGGTTGCGTGCGGTGAAGCTCTAAGAATACGCGAAGGTCAGGCGGAATCGATCTCTCAGGTTCACTGGATCGGTACACGCTTCTGAGCGGTAAATTACCGAGTCGTATATTCGGATTGGCTCTCCGAAATCGCTCGCAAAAAATGTGGGTATTTTTGTGGGTATACTCCTTCAAAAAGGTGCGAAATTCTGGGTAGTACCCACAGTCCTAGGAAATTTTACGGCGTCTGCAACGCATTGATAATGGGCTACATAGAGCAATCATGAGCAATGCTGAACGGGGCGAATTTTCAACTGTTAACCGAAGGGTTGTAGGTTCGAGTCCTACCTGAGGAGCCAATTCTTTTCAACGACTTACGCCCCCTCCCAACTCCCCGATGACCCTCAAAAATGCCCGACTGTGGGGACTTTTGTGGGTACTCCCCCTCAAAATCCTGCGTAAAACCAAGCGATTCTGAGCAGTGGTCTGCCCGGTAATTTGTAACACCGAGAGTGTTAGTGTAGCGCAGCTGTGAAGGGCCATATCCGGCCAGTTGCCAGGGCAAATGGCATCAACAAGAACATCGGCTGGCATACATTCCGGCATTCCTTCGGAACTTTGCTGAAGGCGAACGGAGAGGATGTCAAAACCGACCAGGAGCTCTTGCGGCACACGAATAGCAGGATCACGCTCGATGTTTACACACACAAGCATTGAGCACGAACAAGCGGGCTACACAGAGCAAGGTTGTGAAGATGATGGTTCCAAATCTGGGTGAAATGAAGGATGAAAAACACTCCCCAAATGGGCGGTAGATTTCTTATCGCGCCCATATCGAACCCAGATTTCGATGTCACTTTAGGTCCATACTTCCCATAAGTTTCTTGGAATGTATGGCGGGGACGACGGGGCTCGAACCCGCGACCTCTGC
>Ga0078972_1002785_pt1 | contig 17460 bp, 15 predicted proteins | sample YelNatPaOPGAMG01_FD_67568 | JGI IMG/M metagenome (GOLD analysis project Ga0078972, IMG submission 67568) | Hot spring thermophilic microbial communities from Obsidian Pool, Yellowstone National Park, USA - OP-RAMG-01 (SPADES assembly) (version 2) | ecosystem: Environmental > Aquatic > Thermal... | reverse complement strand
TCAGGCACAGCTCCGACACGTTGGCGCCATCCTGCTCCAGGTTGCGCAGCCGGCGCAGCTCCAGCGGCCGGTCGCCCGGCCACACCACCACGCCATTCTCCAGCGGGATAGAGATGTCGAGAATCGCCATTGCTCTGCACCTCCTGTTGACAGTCGCCCAGCAAATTGCGGGCCGGGGCACCCGTAGCGTGGCGCAGACGCCGCCGCCTGCGCTAACCGGCAGGCCACGAGGCCTGCCCTGCTAGAGGATGCCAAACCACATGAGGATGCCCAGCACCACGAATAGCGCCGCTGAGGCCTTCTGCAGGATGGGCGTCGGGATCAGCCGGGTGATGGCCTCATTTAAGCCCGGGCACCGGCGTCAGCCAGCTGTGGCGGTCGGGGATCGTGCCCTCGACGATGCCAAAGAACTCGCGCTGCAGCCGCTCGGTGATGGGGCCGCGCCCGCCGCTCCCCACGGGGATGCCGTCCACAGAGCGGATGGGCGTGATCTCGGCCGCCGTGCCGGTGAAGAACATCTCATCGGCCGTGTAGAGGGCCTCGCGGGCGATCACTTCCTCGCGCACAGTATACCCCAATTCCTGCGCCAAGACGATTGCGCAGGCACGGGTGATGCCGCCCAGGATCGATGAGGAGCGTGGCGGCGTGCGGATGATGCCATCCTCGACCACAAAGATGTTCTCGCCGGGCCCCTCGCTCACATAGCCATGGATGTCGAGGGCGATGCCCTCGGTGTAGCCATGCCGGCTCGCCTCCAGCGAGATCAACTGCGAGTTGGTGTAGTGGCCGCCCGCCTTGACCGCCGCCGGGAAGGTGTCGGGCGCCATGCGCCGCCACGACGACACCCCCACGTCGACCCCCTTCTCGATCCCCTCGCTGCCGAGGTAGCGGCCCCAGGTGATGGTGGCAATCGCCACCTCCACCGGGCTGCTCTCGGGGCTCACGCCGATCCCCCCGTAGCCCCGGTAGACCAGCGGCCGGATGTAGCACGAACGCAGCTTGTTGGCCGCGATGGTCTCGAGGATCGCCCGGCGCAGCTCGTCCATCGTGTAGGGGATCTCCATCCGGTAGACCCGGGCCGACTTGTAGAGGCGCTGCAGGTGCGCGTCGAGGCAAAAGACCGCCGGCCCCATGCTCTGGGTGTCATAGGCACGGATGCCCTCAAAGACGTTCGAGCCATAGTGCAGCCCATGGGCCATCACATGCACCGTGGCCTGCTGCCAGGGCACCAACTTGCCGTTGTGCCAGATGTACTCCGCTTCGGTGATGCGCATGATTCCTCCTCTTCGGTATGGGGCTGAGAAACACAGGTGTAGAAACGCAGGGGCAGATTCTACACCTCGTCGGGCGGCCTCTCGATCTCCTGCGCGACCAGCGCCCCGATGGCCCTCGTGCCGATGGCGGGGTCGCCGGGGGCGGCCAGGTCGGCCGTGCGGTAGCCCGCGGCGACCACGCGCCCGACCGCCGCCTCGACCTCCTGCGCCTCGCGCTCGAGCCCGAGGGAATGGCGCAGGAGCAGGGCCGCGCTGAGGATGGCCGCCAGGGGGTTGGCCACGTCCTTCCCGGCGATGGCCGGCGCCGAGCCGTGGATCGGCTCGTAGAGCCCGCGCCGGCCGGCGCCCAGGGAGGCCGAGGGCAACATGCCGATGGAGCCGGTGAGCTGTGCCGCCTCGTCGGTGAGGATGTCGCCGAACATGTTCTCGGTGAGGATCACATCAAAGTGGCGTGGCGCGCGCACCAGGGCCATGGCGCAAGAGTCGACCAACTGGTGCTCGAGGGTCACATCGGGGTATTCGCCGGCCACCCGGCTGACCACCTGCCGCCACAGGCGCGAACACTCGAGCACGTTGGCCTTGTCGACCGAGGTCACGAGCCGCCGCCGGCCACGGGCCAGGCGAAAGGCCACGTGGGCCACGCGCTCGATCTCGGGCACCGAGTAGATCATGGTGTCGTAGGCCGCCTCGTAGCCGTCGATCTCGCGGCGGCCGCGAGGGCCAAAGTACAGGCCTCCGGTCAATTCGCGCACCACGATGAAATCGACCCCTGCGATGGCCTCGGGCTTGAGGGTCGAAGCGCCTGCCAGCGCCGGCAGCACCGTCACCGGCCTCAGGTTCGCAAACAGGTCCAGCCCCTTGCGCAGGCCCAGCAGCCCCTGCTCGGGGCGCACCGGCGCCGCAGGGTCATCCCACTTGGGCCCGCCCACCGCTCCGAACAGGACGGCATCGGCAGCCCGGCAGAGGGCCAAGCTCTCATCGGGCAGGGCCGTGCCGAAGCGGTCGATGGCACAGCCGCCCACCAGCGCCGGGGTGAATGCGAAACTGTGGCCATGCTTGCCCGCCACCACTTCGAGCACCCGCACCGCCTGCTCCACCACCTCCGGCCCAATGCCATCCCCGGCGACCACCGCAATCGTAGCGTTCATCAAGCCTCCTATGGCGTGATACGTGAAACGTGATGCGTGATGCGTGATACGTGTTGCGTGTTTCGTGTTCCGTTTGCCTTGCGCCGATGAGCGCAGGACGCACCACGCAATACGCAACACGCAATACGCATCACGCATCACGCATCATTCCTTCTGTTCCATCCGCGCCGCCCGCGGGTACGAGCCAAAGACGCGCAGGAACGAGGCAATCTCGCCCAGGTGGTCCACGGCGCGCCGGCAGCGCTCCTCCTGCAAACTGCCGTCAAAGTCGATGTAGAAGAGATACTCCCACGGCTTGCCGCGCTGGGGGCGCGATTCGATCTTGGTCAGGTCGATATCGCGCAGGGCAAAGACGCTCAGCGCCTTGAAGAGCGAGCCCGGCACGTTGGGTGCAGAGAACACGAGCGACGTCTTGCTCGGCCCTGTGGGCGTCACCGGCGTGCGCGCCAGGGCCAGGAAGCGCGTATAGTTATCGGGCGCGTCCTCCAGATGGCTCCGCAGCACCTGCATACCGTAGAGCTCGGCCGCGCGCAGGCTGGCGATGGCCGCCGCATCCTGCAGGCCTTGCTCCTGGATCATCTTCACGCTGCCCGCCGTGTCGTAGGTGGGCACCAGCTCCACACCGCTCAGCGTGGCCAGCGACTGCTCGCACTGGGCCAGGGCCTGGGGGTGCGAGTAGATGCGGCGCACCTCCTCCAGCTTCACACCCGGGTTGGCGATGAGCTGGTGCTCCACGCGCACGTCGACTTCGCCCACGATGTACAGCCTGTGCTCGAGCAAGAGGTCATAGTTGCGGTGGATGCTGCCGGCCAGCGAGTTCTCGATGGGCACCACCCCCAGCTCGCACGCGCCCTCCTGCACCGCCCGGAATACATCCTCGAAGGAGGGCAGCGGCACGGCTTCGACCCCCTCGCCGTAGAGGGCGATCACCGCCGCCTCGCTATAGGCGCCGCGCTCTCCCTGGAAGGCCACCCGGCGGGCTGCCGGTGCCTCTTCCTTGGCCCAGCCCTCCCTGCGGCGCGTGTACTCCACCAGCCCGCCCGCCGCCATCAGCTCGATCATGAAGGGCGGGTAGGGCTGTGCCCGGAAAACCTGCCCGGTGCTCACGTTCCGCACCTCGCCGCGCTCCAGGTCGACCTCCAGCACCTCTCCCGGCGAAGTCGCCCGCACGGCCTCGCCGCATTCGACGATGGGCAGGCCGATATTGATGGCGTTGCGGTAAAAGATGCGGGCAAAGCTCTCGGCCACCACGCAGCCCACCCCCGCCGCCTTGAGGGCCAGCGGGGCGTGCTCGCGCGACGAGCCACAGCCAAAGTTGGCCCCCGCCACCACGATATCGCCCGGCCTGACGGATGAGGCAAAGCTGCGGTCCAGGTCCTCCAGGCAGTGCCGTGCCAGCTCGGCCGGCTCCGACACGTTGAGGTAGCGTGCAGGGATGATCACATCGGTATCGACGTTGTCTCCATACTTCCACACTTGGCCACGGATGGTCACGGTGCGATAGCCTCCTCTCGCCATATTACGCGTTGCGTATTGCGTGTTCCGCGTTGCGTTTTACGCGTTACGTTTTACGTTTTACGCATTACGCTTTACGCATTACGCCTCGCCTCCATCGCCCGGTCGATGGCCCGGCGCACCGCATCGGGGTCGGGGGGCAGCTCGACGGGCGGGTTAGCGTGGCGCGCCACCACATCGCTGAGCGTGCCGCTGTGGTACCCGACCTTGAAATCGGTGAACTTGAGCCCGTGGGCGGTCGAGATGACGACCACCCGATCTTGCGGCCGGATCTCGCCACGGGCCACGTACTTGAAGAGCGCCCCCAGGGCCACGCCCGTGTGGGGGCAGGCGTACATGCCGGTCAGGTCGGCGCGTGCTGCGGCCTCGGCCAGCTCGTCCTCGCTGACCTGCTCGACGGCGCCGTCGAACTCTTGCAGCACCTTCACCGCCCTCTCATAGCTGACCGGGTTGCCGATCTGGATGGCGCTGGCCAGCGTCTTGTGCGCCTGCACCGGCCTGAACTCTCGAAAGCCCGTCTGGTAGGCCAGGTACAGGGGGTTGGCCCGCTCGGCCTGCGCGCACAGGATGCGCGGCAGTTTGTTGATGAGGCCCAGGTCGCGCATCAGGAGCAGCCCTTTGCCCAGCGCGCTGACGTTGCCCAGGTTGCCCACCGGAATCACGATCCAGTCGGGCACCTCCCAGTCGAACTGCTGCACGATCTCGATGCCGACCGTCTTTTGCCCCTCGAGGCGCAGCGAGTTCATCGAGTTGGCCAGGTAGATCGTCTGGTCGCGCGTCACCTCGCGCACCACACGCATGCAGCCGTCGAAATCGGTGTCGAGAGCCAAGACGAGGGCGCCGTTGGCGATGGGCTGGATCAGCTGTGCCGTCGACACCTTGGCCCGCGGCAGGAAGACGATGGCCTGGATGCCCGCCGCCGCGCAGTAGGCGGCCAGGGCCGCCGACGTATCGCCCGTCGAAGCGCAGGCCACGGCACGGATGGGCCGGCCACGGGCGATCATCTCCCTCACTGCCGACACCAGGACGGTCATGCCCAGGTCTTTGAACGAGCCGGTGTGGCTGTTGCCACAGAGCTTGACCCACAGGTCCTCCACACCGATCTCGCGGCCCAGGCGCTCGGCCCAGAAGAGGTTGGTGTGCCCCTCGTACATCGAGACGATGTTGGCATCGTCGACATCGGGCAGCACCCACTCCTTCTTGCCCCACACCCCCGAGCCGTAGGGCCACTGGTTGCAGCGGGTGCGCTGGTCGAAGAGCTCCATCCAGGCCGCCGCGCTGCGCGCCTTCAGAGCCTCCACATCGTGGGCCACTTCGAGGAGCGCCCCACACTGCGGGCAGGTATAGAGCACTTCGTAGGGCGAGTAACGCCCCGGGCAGCCACGGATGCATTGGAACCAGGCGCTGTACGGCAAGGCGACCTCCCTCTGCCAAGGGAACTGAGGGAACTAGGGAACTGAAGGAACTGAGGGGGCTCCCCCTTCAGTTCCCCCAGTTCCTCCAGTTCCCTCAGTTCCTCGGCAGTTCTTCCGGCCCCCCGATGCGGCCCAGCACGGCGCTGGCGGCGGCCACAGCCGGGTTGGCCAGGTAGACCTCGCTCTTGGGATGCCCCATGCGGCCCACAAAGTTGCGGTTGGTGGTGGAGACGCAGCGCTCGCCGGCTGCCAGCACCCCCATATAGCCGCCCAGGCACGGCCCGCAGGTGGGCGTGCTCACCGCCGCACCGGCCTCGACAAAGATGTCCATCAGCCCCTCGCGCGCCAGGCGGCGAAAGACCTCCTGGCTGCCCGGGATGATCAGGCAGCGCACGCCCGGGTGCACCCGGCGCCCCCGCAGGATGCGGGCGGCCAGCTCCAGGTCTTCCCAACGGCCGTTGGTGCACGAGCCGATCACCGCCTGGTCGATGGGCACGTCGCCCACCTGGCTCAGCGGCCGCACGTTGGAGGGCAGATGGGGGAAGGCCACCTGCGGCTCGAGGGCCGAAGCGTCGATCTCCACCGTGGCCACGTAGGCAGCGCCGGGGTCGGGCACCAGCACGGTGAAAGGACGCTTGGCCCGCGGCCGCACGTAGGCCAGGGTCGTCTCGTCGGGCACGAAAAGCCCCGCCTTGCCGCCGGCCTCGATGGCCATGTTGGCCATGGTCAGCCGCCCGTCCATCGAGAGGGCATCGATGGCCGGGCCGCTGAACTCGATGGCCTGGTAGCGGGCGCCGTCGACGCCGATGCGGCCGATGGTGTGCAGGATGAGGTCCTTCCCGCCCACCCAGGCGGGCAGCCGGCCGTGGTACACCACCCGCAGCGTCTCGGGCACTTTGAGCCACAGCCGGCCGGTGGCCATGGCCACCGCCACGTCGGTCGAGCCGACGCCGGTGGCAAAGGCCCCCAGGGCGCCATAGGTGCAGGTGTGCGAGTCGGCGCCCACCACCAGGTCGCCCGGCACCACCAGCCCCTGCTCGGGCAGGAGCACGTGCTCGATGCCCATGCGCCCCACCTCATAGTAGTGGGCCACCCCCTGGGCCTGGGCGAAGCGGCGCATCTCACGGCATTGCTCGGCCGACTTGATGTCCTTATTGGGCGCGAAATGGTCGGGCACCAACACGATGCGCTGCGGGTCGAACACGCGCGGCGCGCCCAGGCGCTCGAACTCGCGGATGGCAATGGGCGCGGTGATGTCGTTGGCCAACACCAGGTCGACCCGGGCGTCGATGAGCATGCCCGGCTCCACCTCGGCCAGACCCGCGTGGGCGGCCAGGATCTTCTCGGCGAGTGTCATCGGTTTTGCAGACAAGGTTCGCTCCTCGCAGGCGTAATCCGTAAAACGCAGTGCGTGGAACGTGATGCGTGAAACGTAATGCGTTCTTGCACGCTGCGCTTCACTCCCTACGTCTTACGTTTCACGTTTCACGTTTTACGCTTTATGCTTTCTGTCTTGCGTCTTCGCGCCGTATGGCGATCAATCGGTTCAGCGCATTCATGTAGGCCTTGGCGCTGGCCACGACGATGTCGGTGTCGGCGCCGCGGCCCGTGAAGGTCTGCCCGTCGGAGCGGATGCGGATGGTCACCTGGCCGATGGCGTCGATGCCCTCGGTGACCGCCTTGATGGCAAACTCGATCAGCTCGTTGGGCACCCCCACCACCCGATTGATGGCCTGGTACACCGCGTCGACGGGGCCCGCGCCGATGGCCGCATCGGCGACCGTGGTGCCGTCGGGCGTGCGCAGGCGCACGGTGGCCGTGGGCATGCTGTTGGTGCCACACGACACCTGCACATGCTCCAGGGTGTAGCTGGCCTCCTCCGTCAGGCGGGCCTGGTCGCCCACGATGGCCTCCAGGTCGCGGTCGCTGACGGTCTTTTTCCTGTCGGCCAGGGCCAGGAAGCGCTGGTAGATGGGCTCGAAGGCCTCCGCATCGGCAAAGACGTAGCCCAGCTCCTCCAGGCGATGGCGCAGCCCGTGGCGCCCCGAGCGCGCCGAGAGGACGATCTCCGACTCGGGCACGCCGATGTCGCGCGGGTCGATGATCTCGTAGGTAGTGCGGTCCTTGAGCACGCCATCCTGGTGGATACCGGAGGAGTGGGCAAAGGCGTTGCGCCCTACGATGGCCTTGTTGGGCTGCACCACGATGCCCGTCAGGTCCGACACCATGCGGCTGAGGGCGTAGATGTGGTGCGTATCGATGCGAGTGTCGACGCCAAAGTGGTCGCGGCGGGTGCGCAGAGCCATGACCACCTCCTCCAGCGAGGTGTTGCCCGCGCGCTCGCCGATGCCGTTCACCGTGCACTCGACCTGGCGCGCACCGTAGCGGATGCCCTGGAGGGCGTTGGCCGTGGCCAGGCCCAGGTCGTTGTGGCAGTGCACCGACACCACCGCCCGGTGGATGTTGGGCACCCGCTCGAAGAGGGTGCGGATCAGCTCGCCCCACTCGGTGGGCATGGTGTAGCCGGTGGTATCGGGGATGTTGACGGTGGTGGCGCCGGCGTCGATGACCGCTTCGATGACCCGGCAGAGATAGTCGGGGTCGGCGCGGCCGGCGTCCTCGGCATAGTACTGCACGTCCTCCACGAACCGCCGGGCGTAGCGCACCGCCTCCACGCCGGCCTCCAGCGCCGCCTCGCGGGTGGTGCGCAGCTTGTTGCGGATGTGGATATCGGAAACACCCAGGCCGGTGTGGATGCGCGGGCGCACGGCGCCGCGCAGGGCCTCGGCCGCGCAATCGATATCCTCGCGGCGCGCCCGCGTCAGGCCGCAGACGATGCACTCCTTCACCTCGGCCGAGATGGCGCGCACGGCCTCGAAATCGCCCGGCGACGAGATGGGAAAGCCGGCCTCGATGATGTCGACCCCCATCCTCTCCAAAGCGCGGGCAATCTCGACCTTTTCCTCCACCCGCAGGGCTGCCCCCGGCGATTGCTCGCCGTCGCGCAACGTGGTATCGAAGATCAGCACCCTGTCCTCTGGCATGTGCAAACACTCCTTGCTCGTTGATGCGGCAGCCCGGCCGCACCGCCTACGCCGATGCCGCGGCCGACCTCTGTGAGCTGCTCTCGAGACGCACCGGGTCAGGCGTGGGACGGCCGCTTGTGGGCGTTTTCAGGCGCGGCGACGGGCGTCTCGCTCATGAACGCTTCCCGTCTCAGCCCATGCCTCGGCCCTCGCGCGCCTGCGCCTGTGGCTCGGCCTGCTTGCGGCCGTTCCCGTTCGCTCGCACCAGGGGCAGTTCCAGGCTGTCGACCAGGGCCTGGAAGCTGGCCTCGATGATGTTGGTCGAGCTGCCCACGGTGTTCCAGCTCCGTTCGCCGTCGGAAGCTTCGATGAGCACGCGCGTCTGCGCGGCAGTGGCCGACTGCTCATCGAGGATGCGCACCTTATAGTCCACCAGTTGCACCCGGTCCAGCTCCGGATAGAAGGGCACGATGGCCTTACGGATGGCCAGGTCCAGCGCATTCACCGGGCCGTTGCCCACGGCGGCGGTATGGATGACCTCGCCATTGACCCGCGCCTTGACCGTCGCCTCGACGACGATGCCGATGCCCTGCCGCTTCTCGACCAAGACGGTAAAGTCGAGCAGCTCGAAGGGCGGCCGGTAGTCGGGCTGGGCACGCCGCAGCAAGAGCTCGAAAGAGCCCTCGGCGCCCTCGAACTGGTAGCCCCGTGCCTCGAGCTCTTTGACCTCGCGCAACACCTGGCGTGCCCGCTCCGAGGCCGTCTCCAGGTCGGGGCAGAGCTCGGCCGCCTTGCCCATGATGGCGCCTTTGCCGGCCAGCTCCGACACCAACAGCCGGCTCTGCCCGCCGACCAGCGCCGGGTCGATGTGCTGGTAGCTCTCGGGCACCTTGAGCACCGCCGAGGCGTGCACGCCCCCCTTGTGGGCGAAGGCGCTGCGGCCCACATAGGGCGCATGCGGGTTGGGCTTCAGGTTGGCCAGCTCGCTCACGATGTGGGCCGTCTCGGTGAGCGCGGCCAACTGCTCGGGCGCCAGCACCGGCCGGCCCATCTTGAGCTGCAGGTTGGGGATGACGGCGCAGAGGTCGGCGTTGCCGCAGCGTTCGCCGTAGCCGTTCATCGTGCCCTGCACATGGCTGGCGCCCGCCTCCACCGCCGCCAGCGTGTTGGCCACCGCCAGCCCGCTGTCGTTGTGGGCATGGATGCCCAGCCTGGCCCCGGGAAAGGCTTCGCGCACCCTGCCCACGGCCTCGGCGATGCGGCCGGGCAGGCTGCCACCGTTGGTATCGCACAGCACCAGGCACTCGGCGCCGCCCGCCAGCGCCGCCCGCAGCGTCGCCAGGGCGTAGGCCGGGTCGGCGGCATAGCCGTCGAAAAAGTGCTCGGCGTCATAGATCACCCGCCGGCCAGCTGCCCGCAGGTAGGCGACGCTGCTCTCGATCATCTCCAGGTTCTCGGCCAGGCTGGCGCCCAGCACCTCCTCCACGTGGAGACGCCAGCTCTTGCCGAAGAGGGTGATGGTGCTCGTGCCGGCAGCCAGCAGGGCAGCCAGGTTGGCATCGTCGGCGGGCGACACACCCGCCCGGCGCGTGGAGCCAAAGGCCACGATGGTGGCCTGCCCGAGCGCCAGCGACTGGGCCCGCACGAAGAACTGGGCATCCTTCGGGTTCGACCCGGGCCAGCCTCCCTCGATGTAGCGCACGCCCAAGGCATCGAGCTGCCGGGCAATGCGCAGCTTGTCTTCCAACGAGAACGAGATGCCCTCCGCCTGCGCGCCGTCGCGCAACGTGGTATCCAGGATTTCGATCGGGCGCATAGCGGCCGTTCTCCTCCGCGTGTTCAAGTCGGGGCTCGTATCCATAGGGCGTGGCTCTCGGGGGGCGGCGGCCGCCGCCCTCGCCTTCTGCGCGCCGCGGGAAGGGAGAGCCCTTCGATTGCCTGTCGGGCTTACAGAACAACCTTGGGCTTGAGCCAACTCATCATCGAGCGCAGCTTGCGGCCCACCACCTCGATGGGGTGCTGGCGCTCCTGCCGGCGCATGGCGAGGAACCTGGGCCGCCCCGCCATGTTCTCGAGGATCCAGTCTTTGGCAAAGGTCCCGTCCTGGATCTCTCGGAGCATGCGCCGCATCTCCTGGCGCGTCTGGTCGGTGATGATGCGCGGCCCCGCCACATAGTCGCCATACTCGGCCGTGTCGGAGACGGAGTAGCGCATGTAGCTCAGGCCGCCCTCCTGGATGAGGTCCACGATCAGTTTGAGCTCGTGGAGGCATTCAAAGTAGGCGATCTCGGGCTGGTAGCCCGCCTCCACCAGGGTCTCAAAGCCGGCCTTGATGAGGGCAGTCACGCCGCCACAGAGCACCGCCTGCTCGCCAAAGAGGTCGGTCTCCGTCTCCTCGGCAAAGGTGGTCTCGATGACGCCGGCGCGGGTGCAGCCGATGCCCTTGGCATAGGCCAGCGCCACCTCGCGCGCCCGGCCCGATGCATCCTGATGGACGGCGACGAGCCCCGGTACGCCCTGCCCCTGCGGAAAGATCTCGCGCACCCGGTGGCCCGGCGCTTTCGGCGCCACCATGCTGACGTCGACGTCGGGCGGCGGCACAATCTGGTTGAAGTGGATGTTAAAGCCGTGGGCGAACATGAGCGTCTTGCCCGGGCGCAGCTTGGCGGCCACCGACTCGCGGTAGACCTGGGGGCCGGCCTGGTCGGGCACCAGCATCATGATGATATCGGCCTCTTCGGCGGCCTGCGCCACCGGCAGCACGCGCAGGCCCGCCTCCACAGCCCTGGCCCACGAGGGCGATCCCTCATATAGCCCCACGCGCACGTCGCAGCCCGAATCCTTCAGGTTCAGCGCATGGGCGTGGCCCTGGCTGCCAAAGCCGATGACGGCGATCTTGCGGCCCTGCAAGAGGCCCAGGTCGGCATCCTGATCGTAGTACATCTTGGCCATCGTGACTGTGCTCTCCTTTTGTTCGAATACGAGTGTGTGCTGCGTGTTCCGTGTTGCGTACTGCGTAAGGTGGCCGGTGCACACCCTGGCTGCCGTCACGCAGTACGCAGTACGCATCACGCATTGCGCATTACGCTCTGCCCATTCCGTCCATTGGCCGCCGCGCCGCGCACCATGGCCACCCGGCCGGTGCGCACCATCTCCTTGATGCCAAAAGGCCGCAGGAGGGCGATCAGCGAATCCACCTTGTCTTCCTGGCCGGTGATCTCGACCATGAGCGAGTCGGGGCCCACGTCGACGGCTTTGGCCCGGAAGATGTCCACCACTTGCATGATCTCGCTGCGGGTGTTGGCAGGGGCGTGCACCTTGACCAGCGCCAGCTCGCGGAACACCGCCGGCTCATCGGTGACATCGACCACCTTGGTGACAGGGATCAGCTTGTAGAGCTGCTTCGAAACCTGCTCCACCACCGCGTCATCGCCGCTGACGACCACCGTCATGCGCGAGATGCCGGGCGTCTCGCTGTGGCCCACGGTGAGGCTTTCGATATTAAAGTTGCGCCGCCGGAAGAGGCCGGCCACCCGGCTCAGCACGCCCGGCTTGTCTTCCATGAGCACCACCAGGGTGTGCCTCATCGCCCGGCCTCCTCCTGGGCGCCCACCTCGGCCTGAGCCTCGGCCCGGCAGCGGGGCCGGCGGATCATCTCGCCCAGGGCAGCCCCCGGCTCGACCATGGGGTAGACGTTCTCCTCCTGGGCGATGCGAAAGTCGATCAGCACCGGCCCAGGCAGCGCCATCGCCTCGGCAATCGCCGGCGCCACCTGGCCTGGCTCGCTCACCCTCAGGCCCACGATGCCATAGGCCTCGGCCACCTTGGAAAAGTCGGGGCCGAGGAGCGGCGTGCCCGAGTAGCGGCGGCCGAAAAAGATCTCCTGCCACTGCCGCACCATGCCCAGGAAGCCGTTGTTGAGGATAGCGATCTTGAGCGGCAGCCGCTCCTGCACGACGGTAGCCAGCTCCTGGATGTTCATCTGGAAGCCGCCATCGCCCACGGTCACCCACACGGTGGCCTCGGGCTGGGCCAGTTGGGCGCCGATGGCCGCCGGCAGGGCAAAGCCCATGGTGCCGAGCCCTCCCGACGAGATGAGGCCGCGCGGGCGCTCGTGCAGGTAGTACTGGGCCTCCCACATCTGGTTCTGCCCCACGTCGCTCACCACGAGGGCCTGGCCCCGGGTTGCCTCCCACAGCGACCGCACCACATACTGGGGCACCAGGCCGTCCTGTGGCTGGCGCAGGATGTCGCGCTCGGCCGACTGGGCGCGCCACTCGCCGATGCGCTGCAGCCAGGCGCCGTGGCTGGCCGGCTCGACCAGCGGCAGCAGGCTGCGCAGCACCTGCTCGGCATCGCCGACGATGGGCAGGTCGGCCGCCACATTCTTGCCGATCTCTGCCGGGTCGATGTCGATATGGATGACTTGGGCCTTGGGCGCAAAGCGCTCCACGGCGCCGGTGACCCGGTCGTCGAAGCGGGCGCCGATGGCCACCAAGAGGTCGGCCTCCTGGATGGCCAGGTTGGCGTAGGCCTCGCCGTGCATGCCGGCCATGCCCAGGCTCAAGGGGTGCGTCTCGGGCAGGGCGCCGATGCCCAGCAAGGTCGTCGCCACCGGGATGCCCGCCCGCTCGGCCAGCTCACGCAGGCTCTGCTCGGCGCCGGCCAGGATGACGCCCCGCCCCGCCAGGATCACGGGCTGCCGGGCGGCATTGATCAGCGCTGCCGCCTGGGCAATCTGGCGCGGGTTGCCGGCGAAAGTGGGCCGGTAGCCCGGCAGCGAGGGCTCGTCGGGGTAGGTGTACTCACCCCTTGCCGCCTGCACGTCTTTGGCGATATCCACCAGGACGGGCCCCGGCCGGCCGGTGCGGGCCAGGTAGAAGGCCTCGCGCAGCACCATGGGCAGCTCTGCCAGGTCGGTCACCAGGTAGTTGTGCTTGGTGATGGGCTGGGTGATGCCGGTGATATCCACTTCCTGGAAGGCGTCTTTGCCGATGAAGGGGGTGGCCACCTGGCCTGTGATGGCGACAATCGGTGAGGAGTCCATCATCGCGGTCGCGATGCCGGTCACCAGGTTGGTTGCGCCGGGTCCCGAGGTAGCCAGGCAAACGCCAACCTTACCGCTGGCCCGGGCGTAGCCGTCGGCGGCGTGGGCCGCAGCCTGCTCGTGGCGCATGAGGATGTGGCGGATGGGATAGTTGGGCAGTGCGTCATAGAGATGGATGACGGTGCCGCCGGAGATGCCGAACACCGTGTCGACGCCCTCACGCACCAGGCTCTCCCAGACCATCTGTGCTCCGGTCAGTTTCATGGTCCCTCCATCAGCGAAATCAGCGGTGGGGCTGTGGGGCCAGCGGCCTCACAGCCCAAAGAAACTGGGCTCCGATGCGGCGCTGCGCATGGCCAGGGTAAGGTCGCGGGCCAGGCAGCGACCAAGGCGGCGCAGGCCCTCGTCGATCTCTTCATCGGCCAGGTGGGCATAGTGGATCTCGATGGCGCGGTCGGGGGCAGCGGGGTCGTAGGCCGCAACCACCTCGACCCGGGCGCGGGCGGCCCGCTGCACCACTTCGCGGGCGCTGAGCACCTCGGGCAGCGTGAGCACGAGCGGCGCGCCCGGGCATGCGCAGCGCCAGGCCACCACATGGGGCAGGTAGCGCTGCATCGCTGCACAGGCAGCGCTGTGGCGCCGAGCGGCCTCGTCGGCACTGGCCTTCTCGGCAGTAAAGCGGATGGTCCCTTGCATCTTCTCCTCCTTTGTGCCAAGTCGAACGGCGTGGGCTGGCATCGCTGGCCTCCAATTCGCTCAGCTCCCCAGCTCCTCCACTTCCGTCAGTCTCTTCCCCCTCTGAGCACGGCGCCGCTGCCCGCTGAGGTCACGGCCTCGGCGTAGCGGCGCAGATAGCCGGTGCGGATGCGGGGCTGCCAGGCCGGCAGTTGCGCCAGCCGCTCTGCCAGCTCGGCGGCGGAGAGGTCGACGTCGAGGCGGCGGTTGGGGATGTCGATGTGGATGATGTCGCCATCCCTCAACGCCGCGATGGGCCCCCGTTCGGCCGCCTCTGGTGAGATGTGGCCGATGGCTGCGCCGCGCGTGGCGCCCGAGAAACGGCCGTCGGTGATGAGAGCCACCTGCCCGTCGGCCCCCATGCCCGAGAGCAGCGAGGTCGGCGTCAGCATCTCGCGCATGCCCGGCCCGCCCCGTGGCCCCTCGTAGCGGATCACCAGCACTTCGCCGGCCGTGAAGCGGCCCGCCAGGATGGCCTGGGTGGCCTCCTCCTCCGAGTCAAAGACCCGCGCCGGCCCCCGATGCTGCAGCATCGACGGCGCCACCGCCGCCGCCTTGACCACCGCCCCATCGGGCGCCAGGCTGCCCGACAGGATGGCCAGCCCCCCCGTGGGGGCGTAGGCATCGGCCAGAGGGTGGATCACGGCGGCGTCGGTCACCTGCGCCCTCTCGATGACCTGGCTCAACCGGCCCGACACCGTGAGCGCCGAAAGGTCGAGGTGCCCGCCGCGGGCCAGCTCGCCCATCAGCGCCGGGATGCCACCGGCGCGGTCCAAATCCTCCACATGGTGGCTGCCCGAGGGGCTGATCTTGCACAGTTGGGGGGTGCGGCGGCCGATGGCATCGATCTCTTGCAGCGAGAGGTCAACCCCCGCCTCGTTGGCGATGGCCATGAGGTGAAGGACGGTGTTGCTCGAGCCGCCCAGGGCCATGTCGACGGTGATGGCGTTGTGGAAAGCAGCGGGGGTCAACACCTGCCGCGCGGTGATGCCCTCGGCCAAGAGGTCCATCACCCGCGCGCCGGCTCGCTCGGCCAGGCTGAGCCGGGCGGCCGAAACGGCGGGCACCGTGCCGTTGCCCGGCAGGCCCATGCCCAGTGCCTCGGTGAGGCAGTTCATCGTGTTGGCGGTAAACATGCCGGCGCACGAGCCGCAGCCGGGGCAGCAGGCGCGCTCGATGGCATCCAGCTCGGCATCGGTGATCTGGCCGCGCGCGTGGGCGCCCACGGCCATGAAGGCCGAATTCAGGTCGAGGATGCGGTCGCCCAGGCGCCCGGCCAGCATGGGGCCTCCGGCCACCATCACCGTGGGGAGGTCGAGGCGCGCGGCTGCCATGAGCATGCCGGGGACAATCTTGTCGCAACTGGCGATGAGCACGAGCGCGTCAAAGGCGTGGGCGAGGGCGAGGGACTCCACCGAGTCGGCGATGAGTTCTCGGCTGGCCAGCGAGTAGCGCATGCCGGCGTGGTTCATGGCCAGGCCATCGCAGATGCTGATGGTCGAGGCCTCGAAGGGGGTGCCGCCGGCGGCCCTCACGCCGGCCTTCACCGCCTCGGCCACACGAGGCAGGTGCACGTGGCCCGGCAGGATCTCGTTGTACGAGTTGATGACGCCCACGAACGGCCGCGCCATCTCCTCGTCGCTGCAGCCGAGAGCGCGCAACAGGGAGCGGTGGGGCGCGCGTTCGGGCCCTCGTTTGATGGCATCGCTTCTCACCTTCTCGCCTCCTAAAAGGCAAAGAGGCCTCGGCCCGCGCATTGTGCCCGGGCAAAGGCCTCTTTGCTGCTCGCACATCTCTACACGGATGCGCAACTATGCCGACACAACTGACGAAAAAAGGAGCCTCCCGGTCGGGAGGCTCCTTTGCTGGACTTGCTGGATTGCGCCTGAACCTACACAGCCGCCACCCTCCCAACCGGCATCTGCTCCTGGCTAAGGACCAGGAGCGAGCTAAGAATGATGATGGTGGCAAGCACGCCGGTTGGGAGCATCTGGCTGTTCATCGGAAAAGACCCTCGAGCCACTGTTCTGGCTGCATTTTCCCTATCCTAACACAAAGGACGAAGGCTGTCAAATCGGGCAAGGTTGCCGGAACCTTGACACGGCCCCCTCCATGTGCTATCATCGTGCAAGGTTCGCAACATGAGGCTCTGTCTCTTCCCCTCTTGCCAGCCGGCCTTTGTCGCAGCGCGCGCACAGCGCGGGAGGTCACTTTGCCATGACGAAACCTTTGCACCCTTCCCACATCGCCATCTTGCTGCTGGCCCTTGCCCTGGCGCTGACGGGCTGTGTGAAGCCGCGGCCCACCCCCACGCCGATGCCCACCAAGGTGGCCCTGCGTCCCTCGGCAACGGCCACCGTCTCCGCCGCTTCCTCCACGGCCACGCCGACCCCGACCCCGGCAACGACGGCCGAGCCCACGGTCGAGCCCACTCCCACGGCCACCGAGGCAGCCCAGGCGCCGACGGCCCCTGCGACGGGCGAAGTCACTTACCAGGTGCGCTGGGGCGATACGCTGAGCAGCATCGCGCGCGCGTACTCGACCACGGTCGAAGCGATTATGGCCCGCAACCCGCGCATCACCAACGCCTCGCAGCTCTACGCGGGCATGGTGCTGGTGATTCCGGCGGGCACGACCACGCCGCCCACAGGCGCGGCAACGCCGGCCGCCCCCTCGGGCACCTACGTCGTCCAGCGCGGCGACACGCTGTCGTCGATTGCGCGCCGCTTCGGCACCACCGTGCAGGCGCTCCTGGAAGCAAACCCCACGCTCACCGACCGCAACACGGTCTACGCCGGCCAGCGCCTGGTGATCCCTGCTGGCGCGACCTCGCCGGGTGGCGAACGCACCCACATCGTGCAGCCCGGAGAGACGCTGACCGCCATCGCCCGCCTCTACGGCACCACGGTCATGGCCATTGTGCAGCGCAACAACCTGCCCAACCAGAACGCCATCTTTGCGGGGCAGGTGCTCATCATCCCCTGAGTCACCCCGGTGGAGCACAGGCCCCTGACCCCAGCGCCTGCAGGCGTTGGAGCCAGGGGCCTCTTCGCTTTGCGGAGCCCAACCCCCCTTGTAGTGGCAGCTTTAGCCGCTGAGGCAGGGGCCAAGCAGGGCTTTCAAAGCCCCCCTTATGTCACCCCGAGTATCCCAGGGCTCGCGCCGCCCTGTGCCAGGCAAAGGAACTTGCTGCGACCATGGGTGGCAGCCGGGTGCCACGCTCCGCGCGCTCCCGGCCCAGCCAGGGGCTGGGGGTTTGGCGGGTTGGCTGGCGCCGGCCGCCCGCGGGCGGCCGGCGCC
>Ga0078972_1010374_pt1 | contig 17462 bp, 17 predicted proteins | sample YelNatPaOPGAMG01_FD_67568 | JGI IMG/M metagenome (GOLD analysis project Ga0078972, IMG submission 67568) | Hot spring thermophilic microbial communities from Obsidian Pool, Yellowstone National Park, USA - OP-RAMG-01 (SPADES assembly) (version 2) | ecosystem: Environmental > Aquatic > Thermal... | reverse complement strand
AAGGAGCTCCTGCGGGGAATCCTTGAGGAGTTGGACCACTCCCTCCTCAACAAGGATTCCCCGCTCGGCTCCCTCAATCCCACCGCCGAGAACATCGCCCGCTTCATATTTCAAAAGATAAAGGAAAATCTTCCTCCCCACCTTCATTTGAAAAGAGTGATTGTCTGGGAAAACCAAAATAGCGCCGCCTATTATGAGGAATGAGGAAAGATACATAGTTCTCCTTTCGGGTGGCTTGGACTCAACTGTTAATTTGAAGCTCGCCGCTCAGAAGGGAGAAGTCCTCCTCGCTTTGACCTATGACTATGGTCAAATGGCGAGGGAAAGGGAGATTAAAAGCAGTGCCCTTATCTGTGAGAGGATAGGCGCTCCTCACAAGGTCGTTGAGCTTCCCTTTCTCAAGGATTTGCGCAAAAGCGGGATAATAAGGGGGGAAGTGCCCTTATTAAAGGATGTGGAAGAAGCAGGGAGAGAGACTATGGAAAAAGTATGGGTGCCGGCGAGAAATCTCGTTTTCATTTCAATCGCCGTCGCCTTCGCTGAGGAGATGGAAGCTGATGCCATCGTTTGCGGTTTCAATAAAGAGGAAGCTCAGACATTTCCCGATAATTCCCCGGAGTTCGTGGCTAAATTCAATTCTCTCCTCCCCTATGCCTCTTTAAAAGAGATAAAGCTTTTTTCCTTCACCCAGGATTTGGAGAAATGGGAGATAGCTAAGTTGGGATGGGAGATTGAGGCTCCTTTGGAATACTGCTGGCCTTGTTATTTGGGCGGGGAGGAGATATGCGGGAAATGCGAATCCTGCCTAAGATTCATAAATGCCTTGAAATTAGCGGGAATTTATGAGCTCTGGAGGGAGAAGAGGGAATGCTTAAAACCCTTTTCCTAAAAGATAAAATCCTCTACGACGGCAGCCAAATCCATTCCCATTGGGCTTACAGGAACTTCAATCTAATCGGAGATAGCATCGTCGCCTTCGTTGGTCCCTGCGATGTAAAAAGGGAGGAAATGGTGGACTTGGAGGATTTGACCAAGGGAGAGATAATAAGAGCCAAGGAGATGCTCCACTTCATATGTGAGCATTTCGGTGTTGATATTAAGGAAATAATTCTTCTCCAAAGGATTCTCGTGATATGTGCCGAAGAAGCCCTGCGAGGACGAGGCTGCGAAGTGGAAAGGAAAGGTGATGATTTATTCATTGATGAGAGGAAATTATCCATCTCAATAGCCACTAAAACTCCCATATCGGGGAAAATTCATCTTGGAATAAATATAGACCCCGAGGGGGCGCCCGTGCCAGCCATCGGTCTCAAGGAGCTGGGAATAGAACCGATTGGCTTCGGGGAGGAGGTTATGAGTAGATATAAAGAGGAGTTAGGGGATATTAACTTCGCGATATGCAAGGTGAGGTGGGTGCCTTAGAAGCTATGATAGAGCTCCCAAAGGCTTTCTTATACGAGATTTTCTCGGGAATTCAAGGAGAAGGGATTTATGTGGGGGAAAGGGAGCTTTTCGTTCGTTTCTGCGATTGTAATCTCCGTTGCCCTTACTGCGATACCAAGTTCGCCTTGGAAAATGCTCCCGCTTGCCTTGTGGAGAGAAGGGCGGGAGAAAGGGAATTTTACCTTTATCCAAATCCCATATTTCCTCAGGAACTCATTGAGCTCGTTGTTCCCCTTCTGGAAAACAAGAGGATTCATCATTCGCTCTTCCTCACGGGAGGCGAACCCCTTCTTTGGAGCGATTTCCTCGCTATATTCCTTCCACAAGTAAGATATCTCAACCTCCCCGTGACCCTTGAAACAAACGGCACTTTGCCAAGGGAATTGGAGAAACTCATCAGATGGATAGATATAATCTCAATGGATTACAAGCTCCCCTCAACGATGGAGGGAAAGGATTACTCCCAGGCTCATAGAGAGTTCCTGCGGATAAGTAAACAGAGGGAAGTGATGATAAAATTCGTGATAACCTCTCAAGTGGAATTGAAGGAGCTTGAGGAAGCTTTATCAAGCCTGCGGGGGGAAGGGGATTTCCCCATCATTCTCCAGCCCGTTTCCCCCATAGAGGGCATACTGCCGCCACCCGAGCCGAAATTGCTCAAGATGCAGGAGCTCGCAAAGGGGATTTTCTCCGTAGTTAAAGTGCTTCCCCAAATGCATAAGATAATGGAGGCGCGATGAGAATGGAGAAGGTCAAGATAGGGATTACAAAAGGCGAAGGAGAATTAGTTAGCGAGGAATACTATAGGAAGGCAATCAAGAGGGCGGGAGGAGAGGCGGTGATGCTACCGCCAGATAGCGACGAGGAGCTGGGGAAAATCAACGGTATTTTGCTTCCCGGTGGAGACGATGTTGACCCTAATTTATATAATGAGGAAAACGAAGGCAGCGAAAATATAGATAGGAAAAGGGACGAATGGGAGATACGATTAGTCAAGAAATTCAGGGAAGAAGGGAAGCCGATTTTGGGGATATGCAGAGGGATACAGGTTTTAAATGTCGCCCTGGGAGGAAGCCTCTATCAGGATATAAGAGGACATAGGAAAGACAAGGGAGGAAGCCGTCATTTGATAAAGATAAAGGAGGGGAGCCTGCTTTATGAGATTTTGGGTGGAGTAGAGCAAATAGAGGTCAACTCAAGCCATCATCAAGCGATAAAAGACTTAGCGCCTTCCCTTGAGGCGACCGCTTGGAGCAAGGATGGATATATTGAAGCCGTTGAGGGAAAGGGGGAAGAATTTATATTGGGGGTTCAGTTTCATCCCGAAAGGCTGATAGATGAAAACGGAATTTTCCTCAACATCCTTAGAAGCTTGCTCAACGCCTGCCGAAGGGAAATCTTCACTCTTGGCACATCAAAGAGAAGTCTTGAAGAATTCACAGACATCCTGAAGCATTACGAGATAGAGGAAGTCATAGATGTTCGGAGGTTTCCCACAAGCAAATTGGAATGGTTTAAGAAGGAGAATTTTGAAAGGGAATTAAGGGAGCGCGGCTTCTCCTATATTTGGATGGGCGAGAAATTGGGAGGTTATCGTTCTTCTGGTTACGAAGCATATATGAGCTCTCCGGAATTCAAAGAAGGATTGAAGGAGTTGATGCGGCGAGCTCTAATAAAGAGAGTAGCGATAATCTGCGCCGAGAAATTGCCTTGGCGTTGCCATAGGAGATTTCTCTCCTCGGCTTTGACTAATGAAGGTTGGCAAGTAAGACATATATTGGACATCGGCAAGGAATGGAAGCCGAAGTCCTCAAAGGAAGAGGCGCTTCCTTTTGAAGAGGCTTGATTCCCTTTATGGTTCTATCTTCGTTCCCAATAGCTCAAGGAACTTCCTAATCCATTCTGGGTGGGCTGGCCAAGCGGGAGCGGTTACGAGATTCTCATCAACGACGGCGTTTGAAAGGGTCTCGTTGGGCTCAACCCATTTTGCTCCCGCATTGATTAAATCGGGTTTAATCGCGGGATAGGCTGTGCAGGATTTCCCATTCAGGACACCAGCAGCCGCCAGAACCTGCTGTCCGTGGCAGATTGAGGCAATAGGCTTTTTCTTCTCCATAAAATGGCGAACGATGGAGATTACCTTTTCATTCAAACGGATATACTCGGGAGCTCTCCCTCCGGGAATCACCAAGCCATCATACTCGCTCGGCTCAACCTGGGCGAAGGTTGCGTTGAGGAGGAAATTGTGCCCCGGCTTCTCGCTATATGTCTGTTCTCCTGTGAAGTCGTGCACCGCTGTCTTCACCGTTTCTCCCGCCCTTTTCCCCGGGCATACAACATCAACTTTATATCCAACCATCGTCAACATCTGATAGGGAACCATCGCCTCGTAATCCTCAACGAAATCCCCCACAAGCATTAGGATTCGCTTAACCGCCATTTCAATCCCTCCTTCTAAATTTAACGGGGTAGACGGTATCCTTCAAGGGGAGCAAAGGCATCCACCCAAGGCTTGAGAAGCTGACGCTTATCGGCTGGCAGGCGATTGTAAGCGGCTGCCCCCGCCTCCAATATCGGCATAGCAAATCTCGCTATCTGCGCCTGCCGCTCGGGTGGAAGGGAGAGAAAACCGCTCACAGCATTGGAAAGGAATACCGCAACCCTTTGAATTATCCTATCCCTCTGGTCAGGGGAAAGAGAGAAGAGGCGGTCAAATAAGTTGCTCATCAAATTTACTCTCTCCTCAGGTGAGAGTTGAAGGAATCTCTCGTATTGTTCCCTGAATCGCTGACCGGGCGTCTGCTGACCTTGCTGTCCCGTCGTGGTTTGTCCCTGCCCTGAGAGAAACTTCTCCCAATCAAATACCCCCTGCGGCTTGCTTATTATATACACTTTCTGCCAGTATACACCCAAGGAAGAGCAAAGCTTGTCTATTATCCTTTCCAATTTCTGATTCTTGAAGCTCAAGGAGGGCATTTTGCCCTTCACATCCGGGTTCACTAAAATCTTCACCTTGCTCGCTTCCTCAAGTGCCTTGAAGGCATCGCTTACCGATGTCCCCTCTTTAATCTGTAAGGAGATAAACGGTCCTCCCAATTTCTTTGGTGCCTCGCACTTTTTCGTCGTGATTAAATATCCTTCCTCCCATCTCGCTGACACCTGGCGGGTGAGGGAGTCCAAAACTTCATTAATCGTCGCCTTATTCGCCTCCAAGGACACCTTGCCCTCAATGGGATTAAGCACGATTATCTCCACCTTCGCCTTATCCTCAATCAGCTTCACAACCGAGCTGAAGGGCTCATCCACGACCTTGAAGGTTAAAAGGTTTTGGGTAGCCCCAAAGGCGAAACAAACCGCTAATACCATCAATACCGCCAATAGCTTCTTCATTTTAAATTCACCTCCTAATCAAAAATATTTTACAGGAAATTAAAAAACAAAGCAATAGGCAAGAGAGAAGGGAGATATACAAACTCAATTTGTAAAGGAAAGGACGAAAGAGGAAAACGAGTATATGTTTTCCCTTGGGGATGGAGACGCCCCGAAAGACATAAAATGGGAAAATCTTCGCCTCTTTTCCATCAAGATAGGCTCTCCAACCAGGATAATATGTATCATTTAAGATGAAATATCCTTCCCTTTCTCCCCGAATCTCAAATACCGCTCTATTCGGCTCATAGCTAATCAATCTTACCTTGCCCTGGGGGAAAAATCCTTTATCCAAGAGATTGAATCTCAGGGGATTGCCCTTATACATATAGACCTTTGTTTCGCCAGTCTTCACCAATTGAAGATGCTCAGCATCTATATAAATAGGGCTGATGATGTATTTCACTCCCAATAAGCGAAGGTTTTCCTCTTTAAGAGAGGAAGGGAGGAGCATATTCCCGTTTTCCAATGGAGCGCTGTTTTTCCCCTCAAGTTCATCTAAAAAGTTCTTGTAGTATAGCGGGAAGAGGCTATCATATCCCGCCACATCGTATAAGCGATAGACCATAGGAGTATTGGGAGGGAGGCAAGCATGGGGATAGCGGTATAAGGACCAGTGGGGAGTTATAGCCATTATTCTATAGATTCCCTCCTTGGGAATTCCCTTCAACCGAGGGAAGACCTCCTCCTTTTTGGAGAAATAGAGATGAGAGAGGGAGATGGGTAGAAGGTCTAAGAGGAGGAGAGGGAAGAGGATGTAGGGAAGCGCCTTCTTTTTGAAATGAAGAATTAAAGCGATTATCAAAGGGATACAGAGGAGCTTTGAGAAATCTAAATAAGGGAACGAAGGCGAAATAGCTCTGACAGTGGAGAAAGGCTCTTCCCTAACCGAGAGGGGGAAAAGGAGGAAAGGGAAGATAACGATGGCTGAAGAGATGAGGATGAGGGTGCGTTTTGAGATATTATTTTTCAATGCGTTTTCCAACCCCATTCCCGAGAGTATTGATAGGCAAAGGGAGAATACTCCAATGAGGCGAGTGGGGGAGCCGGTTTTGCTCCACAATGGGAAGAGAAAGTAGAAAGGAATGTTTAGGGGGGTGCCAATCATCATTAGGAGGGATAGAAGCGATATTATCAATAAGGGAAAGGCGGTTTTTCTTTTGTCCTTAAAGGCAAAAGGAAGAAAAAATAGCGGTATCAAGCCGAGATATAGGGCATATTCTATGTATTCTCCCGCTCCCCAATAATTTCCCTTAGCGGGATTTCCGAAGAAGTTGGGAAGGAATAAGCCGATTAGCCTCTCCAAAGGGAGGGAAAGGGAGATGTAGGCTTTATAGGCTGACCAATCGACTTCGGGAGCTCTATGGGAAAGACGGGAAAATTCAAAGAGGGGAAGAAGGAAAAGGGAAGAGAGAAGAAGACCAAATCCCCCGCCAATGAGGGGTGTGAAGGCTTGGATGAGGGAAACTCTCTTTTCCCAGAGGAGGCGAAGGATGAGATAAAGGAGGAAAAGCCAAATGGTGTAGAGAAGATATTGGGGATGCCCTCCAAGTGCGCTGAGGGAAATGGAGAGGGCTGAGAGGATGAAAGATTTGAAGAGCTTGCCCTCAAGAGAGAGTTCAATAGCTAATAAGGAGAGGGGAGCCCAGACGAAAGAGCTCGCCACTGTTTGCAAGGGAAGCCAAGCGGTAATGAAATCGCTAAGCATATATGAAGCGGAGGCTAATAGGGAGGGGAAAGGGGGAACATTTATCTTTCTAAGGAAAAGATAGAGAAGAAGACCCGCTAAGAGCAGGTGGATAAAGGCGTTTATACCCATAAACATTTTTCCCCATAGAGCAGTGAGCCAGTTGAAAGGATAAAAGATTGCCGATTGCCCATTTGCGTAGAAGGGAGTTCCACAGAATTGGTAGGGATTCCAGAGGGGCAAGAAGCCTCTCTTGAGGCTTTCCCCAAGGAAATAGCGCCAGGGATAGAATTGAGCGAGGCTATCCCAAAGCAGAGGATTCCATTGGTAATCCTTTTCCGGGATTTTTGTTTCCCCCCAGGGCTGGAAATGGTAGAGCATATCTGCGGGGAGGAAAGTGTAACCGAGGAAAACCCTCCCCATTAAAATGATTGCAAGGGAAAACAGGGCGAGGATGGAGAGATAATCGCTCTTTAAATGCCTCTTAAGGGAGGTTTTATCTTTCATCTTGAAGAGATTTTTTAACTTAATGAAACGAATATTACCCCTAAACAGATGAAGAATATTCCCAGAAGCCTATAGGGACCCATTGCGTCGTGGAAGAGGAGCCAGGAGAGAATGGCTATTAGGGCGAAATTGAGGCTTATGAAGGGATAAACGAAAGAAAGCTCCGCCTGGGAAATGGAAATCAGCCAAAAAAGGCTTGATACAGCGTAGGCGAATAACCCCAGCAAAACATAGGGATTGAAGAAAGCGCGGAGGAATTGAATATTAAATCCCCCCAATTTCCCTTCCTGCCTAACTCCCCATTTCAAACTTATCTGCCCTGCAACTCCCAAGAGAAGCGCTATTGATAAAGCCATCCAGAAGGGTATTCCCTTATTCATCTTCCTCTCTCCTTTCCTATAAAATTAGTAGAAGCTTCTTATCCTTTTCAAGGGCCAGATGATAGCTACCACCACTCCCTTAACCAAATCTCTTCTCACCGGTCCATAATCGGAGGAGTCCTCGCTGTTGTTCCTATTATCTCCCAACACGAAGATGTAGCCGGGTGGAACATAAACGGGCGGTAGGACATAAATGGGCGGTTCCTTGATATAGGGTTCATATAGAGGCTGTCCATTCAGGAAAACTATCCCCCGATAGATTGCCACCCAACTATCCCCTTGGGCAATGAGCCGCTTGATGATTGTTTCCCCTTTACGAAGAGGGTCTTCAAGGACGATTATCTCCCCGTTGCGGAGGTAGCTATTTGGTCCTATTCTCTCCACAAGCAAACGGTCGCCAGGCAAGAGAGTGGGCTCCATTGACCTCAGGGTAACAACCGCAGTGAAAAAGAGATACTTCCTTATTAAGAGCCCACCAGTCAATCCTACAACGATAGCTACTAATAATGCCCAAACTCCCCTCTTTCTCTTCTTATAATCCCCAGGTGATATCCGAATTTCTTCTCCTCCTCACATTAATCCCATTGAATAAGCCATTTCCTGCAGCCTTCGCACTCTATCCTCAATTGGAGGGTGAGTGGAGAAGAGGCGAACGAGCCAATCCCCACCCCTTAATGGATTGACAATAAATAGGTGGGCGGTATTAGGAGAGGCGGGGAGGGGAATCATTCTCGTTGCGGATTGCAGCTTCTGAAGTGCGCTAGCAAGATATAGGGGATTGCCCGAAAACTTCGCTCCCGATTCATCCGCGGCGTATTCTCGGGAGCGCGATATCGCCATTTGGATTAGAAACGCCGCGAGGGGAGCGAAGATTGCCAGGAAAATCATCCCGATTAGGGCGAGTATATTTCCTTCCCTATCCTCTCCCGCTACGGGAGCAAAGAAGAAGAGCATACGGGCAAGGAACATTATCGCTCCCGCTAATGTAGCAGCTATTACGGCAATTAAGGTATCCCTATGCTTGATGTGGGATATCTCATGAGCTAAAACTCCCTTTATTTCCTGAGGATTGAGAAGCTTCAATAGCCCCGCCGTCACAGCAACGGCTGAGTTTTGGGGATTGCGTCCCGTGGCAAAGGCATTTGGTGAGTTATGAGGGATGATGTAAACGCGGGGAGTAGGTATGCCCGCGGTTGCAGATAGCTCCTCTACAATCGGATACAAGAGCTGTCCCTCTGGGTCGGATGGGGAAACCTCCTGTGCTCCATACATCGCTAAGACGAGTTTATCCGAGAAGTAATAGGAGAGGAAGTTCAAACCTCCGGCGAAAAAGAGGGCGATAATCATCCCATCCCTTCCCCAGATGCTCCCTATTGCTACAAGGAGAAGGGTAAGGAAAAGCATAAACAAGAATGTTTTGAAAGTGTTCATTTCTACACCTCCAATAAAAATTATATTTGGAGAGCAATATATTGACAAGGGAATAGGGAATCCATCCCCTCGCTTCCCGATAGATTATGGCAATCTCTCCTTTTAAGAAGGCGAGGTCAAGGAATAAAAAAGTGAAAATAGCGATTTGGTGAATAAAATTTAATTCTCTTCTATTAAGGGGAAGAAAAGGAGGCATCGTTTATTATCAAAAATATCGAAAATATCGGTTAGAGTTAAGGGATTGGATTTATATAAGGGGAGGAGAAAAATAGCATATCAAAAAACCTATACCCATAGATGCGAGGAGAAAAAGCCAATCTCAAAAGAGATTGCTTCGCTATCGCTCTTAATAGGAAAAATTCGTTGTGGAATCGCAAAACATTTGGACAATTATGCTAAAATATTTATAATTAAAGAAAAAATTTAATAATGAGGTGATAGCTTGCTTTTAGGAACACAGAGAATAAATGAGACAGGGCACCTCGAGATTGGTGGCTGCGATTGCGTTGAATTAGCAAAGCAGTTCGGCACACCCCTCTATGTCTTAGACGAAACCTGCATAAGGGAGAATTGCAGAAGATACACAAAGGCGTTGAAAGAATTTTATAAAGAGGAAAGCCGAGTCGTTTACGCAGGAAAGGCTTTCCTCACCCTGGGTATTTGTAAATTGATAGAACAGGAAGGGCTGTGGCTTGATGTCTCCTCTGGAGGGGAACTCTATACCGCCCTCCGCGCCGGCTTCCCTCCCCAGAGAATCCTCCTTCACGGCAACAACAAATCCCTTGAAGAGCTCTCCTTAGCCTTGGATAACGATGTGGAGCGAATCGTTGTTGATAATCTCTACGAGCTCCAGCTTCTCAATAAGCTATGCCTTGAGAAAGGGAAGAAAGCGAAAATCCTTTTAAGAGTAACCCCAGGCATAGACCCTCATACCCATAGGTTCATAAGCACGGGGCAGGTTGATACGAAGTTCGGTCTGAATCTGAAAAATGGTCAGGCTATGGAGGGTGTAAAAATGGCGCTGGAGATGGAGGGGGTGGAGCTCCTCGGTCTTCATTGCCATATAGGTTCCCAATTGTTGAGGATTGGTCCGATTCTCAAAGCGGCGGAGATAATGGTTGATTTCCTCAAGGAGATTAAAGATGAAACAGGTGTGGAATTGAGGGAATTGGATGTAGGAGGGGGGCTGGGGATAAGATATCTCTCCTCCCACAATCCTCCCACGATTGAGGAATTCGCCGAGAGATTGAGCAAGACCATAGAGAGAAGGGTGAAAGTGAATGGGCTTTCCCTGCCCATTCTCCTCCTTGAGCCCGGGCGCTCAATAATCGGTGAGGCTGGCACTACTTTGTACACGGTGGGAGCAATCAAGGAGGTCAACTTCAGCAAAAATGGGAAGCTCTATAAGAGAATCTACGCAATGATAGATGGCGGGATGTCCGATAACCCCCGCCCCCAGCTCTACAATGCGAAATACGAGGCTATTGTAGCTAATAAGGCTTCTCAATCTCCCCAGATTAATTATACAATAGCGGGAAAGCATTGCGAAACTGATGTCCTCATCTGGGATGTTCTCCTTCCTCCTTTAGAGCCAGGCGATATATTGGCTGTGCAATCAACTGGCGCCTATAACTACTCAATGGCAAGCAATTACAACAGGTTTCCTCGCCCCGCAGTCGTGTTAGTGAGGGAGGGTAAGGCGGATTTGCTCGTGAGAAGGGAAACCTATGAAGACCTCCTCAAAGCGGATTTAATCCCCCCTCACCTCAGGTAATGCAGGTAATTCTCACCCATAAGTCGCCAGACGCCGACGCCCTCGCCTCCCTCTTGGGAGCCTACCTCCTTTTCCCCGATTCCCTCCCAATTTATCCCGAAGGTTCCCCTTACCCTCCGGAGCTTCTTTCCCTCTACGCTGATGCCCTGCCCCTATATTCCCAGGAAGAAATTCCCTGGGAGAAAATTGAGCAAGCCATCCTCGTTGATTGCAGTTCGCTTGGCAGGACGGGGAATATCGGGGAAGAAGTGAAAAGAAGAAGTATTCCCTTAACCATTATTGACCATCATCTTGAATCACGAGGGGAAACAAATGTGGAGAGGAGTCTACTTGAACCTTACGGTTCCGCAACGACGATTCTTGTGAATATGATGAGGGAACAAGGAATAATCCCCTCTCCCTGGCAGGCTACCCTTTTAGCCTTGGGAATATATTCCGATACAGGTTCATTAACCTATTCTTCCACCACGGAGAACGACGCTCAAGCAGTTGCCTATCTCCTCTCCTGCGGTGCGAATATCCCCTATCTCGTTCCCTTTCTCCATCCCGCGCTCTCTGAGGAAGAGAGAAAGCTGGAAGAGGAGTTGAGAAATAACCTAAGAGTGGAAAATGTGAAGGGGATAAGAGTGGGCATAGCGGGGGCGAAAAGGGACGAGATGTCCTTTAACCTCGCCCCGATAGCCTCCTCTATTTTAGAGAGGGAGAATTTGGAAGCCCTTTTCCTTTTAGTGGAAGTTGAGGGGAAAACTTACATAGTGGGGAGGAGCAAGGGAGAGGTATTAAAAGTAAACGATGTTCTTGGGAAGTTAGGGGGAGGAGGGCATAGAAATGCCGCCTCGGCAGCGACTTCAATTCCCCTTGAAGAGGCTATTCAGAGGCTTCTTTTCCTCCTTCCCAAAGGGGTGAGGTGGGAGATTGAAGCTGAAGATATTATGTCCTCCCCTGTTAGGGTCATCTCCATTTCCTCAACTGTGAAGGAGGCTTTGGAGGTTATGCGCTGCTTTGGCTTCGGCGGGCTACCGATAAGCGAGGGTGGGAAAATAGTGGGGATAATAACAAGGAAGGAAGCGGAAAAGCTCCTGAAATATAATATGGGAGAACAGCCCTTATCCGCCTTCCATTATCGGGAGCCGATATGCGTCCATCCTCAAACGAGCCTCTCCCATATAATCAAGCTGATGAGCGAGCAGAATATAGGGAGGGTGTTGGTTTGCTCAAAGGAGAAACTATTGGGGATAATAACGAGGCAGGATGTGATAAATGCCCTTTATGGACAGCGCTATAAGGAGCTGAAAGGAGAACGCATAATTGAGGAGATACCAGGGGAAATCAAGGGATTGCTTCAGAGAATCGGAGAGATGGCCGCTTCCCAAAGGATGAGAGCATATCTGGTGGGTGGAGTGGTGAGGGATATGATACTGGGAAGGGAGGTTAAAGATTTGGATATATTGGTAGAGGGGAGGGCGATAGAATTTGCAAAGAAGGTCAGGGAGGAGATTGGAGGAGAGCTTATAACCCATCAGCGATTCGGCACCGCTACATTGAAGCTTCCCGATGGTCTGGAGATAGATTTCGCCACAGCGAGAAGGGAATTCTATGTAAGGGCTGGTGTCCTCCCCACAGTTGAATCTGGCTCTTTAAGGGAGGATTTGTTCAGGAGGGATTTCACGATAAATGCCCTCGCCCTTTCCCTTCATCCGAGGGAATTCGGCTATCTGATAGATTATTTCGGGGGATGGGATGATTTGCAGAACAAAAGAATCAGGGTTCTGCATAGCTTGAGCTTTTGGGAGGACCCAACGAGGATATTGCGGGCGATAAGATTGGAGGCGAAGCTGGGCTTCAAAATGGATGAATGGACGGAGAACTTGGCGAGAGACGCCATCAAGGCACAATCCTTTGCTCCTTTATCTGGCGACCGCCTGCGCGAGGAATTGATACTCCTCTTGGAGGAAAATCCAATCCCTTGCCTTCTGAGAATGGAGGAGATAGGTTTATCTCAAGCAATCCATCCAAAGGCGAGATTGGATAAACAAACTCTGAAGAAGTTGGAGAAGGAATCCCTTGAGGGATTGAATATAGAGAAGTGGCTTCTATATCTATTCACTTTATTCGGGCATTTGAACGAAGATGAGCTGAGGCGAGTAGCCTACAGGTTGAGGTTCACCTCAAGCCAAAGGGAGAAGCTACTTTCACTTGCAAATGTGGATTCAGCCCTACAGAGATTGTCCCTTCCCAATCTCAAAAGGAGCGAGATTTATGAGATTTTGAAGGGATTTCCCTTGGAGACCATAATCTGGATTAAAGTAAAAGGAGATAGGAGGGTGAAGAGAAGGGTTTGTCTTTTCTTGGAGAGGCTACGAAATATAAGCCTTGAGGTGAACGGAGAGGAGTTGAAGAGATTGGGAATCCCAGAGGGACCGATTTTGGGGAAAGTGCTGAGGGAGTTATTCAATGCCAAGCTGAATGGGAAGATAAAAAGGAAGGAAGAAGAGATAAAGATGGCTTTAAATTTATTGGAGGAGATTAAAAATGGTTGATAGATTATTTAAGCTGATATTAGCTGCTCCCTTCTTCATTTTGGGTATAGTTCTCCATGAATATGCCCATGGATGGGTTGCTTGGAAGCTCGGCGACCCAACAGCAAAATATTCGGGAAGATTGACGCTTGACCCGAGAGCCCATTTCGACCCCCTGGGCGCCTTTATGTTCCTCATATCGGCGCTAATGGGAATAGGCTTCGGCTGGGCGAAACCCGTTCCCGTCAATTTTTATAATCTGAGAAATCCCCGCAGGGATACGATTCTCGTCTCCTTAGCGGGAGCGGGCGCCAACATCCTCATCGCCTTCCAGTGCCTTGCCGTCTATTACTTCTTCAGGAATTCAATTCCCTTTCTTTCCTCCTGGTTCGCAATAGGATTTGCGATAAATCTCTTCCTTGCCCTCTTCAATCTCGTCCCCATCCCTCCCCTTGACGGCTCAAAAGTCCTTATGGCACTCCTCCCTCCCCGCTATGCCTATTCCTATGCCCAGCTTGAAACATTCGGTTTCATCCTTCTCTTCATTTTCATCATCAGCCCCTTCTTTGACATCCTCGTCCACATATTCCAGAGGCTCGTCAGTCTCTTCCTGGGAAGTCCCTCAGGATAACGAGGCAAGGTCATCTCCTTTTCCGTCAATGCGATGGTTCTCCTACGAATCGAGCACGCCGAAGGCGGGCGTTGCAATCTCCCCCTATGTCATTGCGAGGGCTCTCCAACGGAGCCCGTGGCAATCTCACTTTAAAAAGAAATAGAGATTGCTTCGCTATCGCTCGCATCTATGGGTGTAGGTTCTTAAAAAGGTATTGGTCTCCTCCACTCTTATGGGACCATCCTCATATCTCCAAATTATAAAATCGTTTTTCTTAATTCGGTTGGATATTTTTGACTTATACGATGCCTCCTTTTCTTCTCCCTCAATTAGAGAAGAATTAAATTTTATACACAATCGCTATTTCCCCTTTTTATTCCTTATCTATTTCAAAAAACCTATACCCATGCCAGCAATGACAAAAAAGATAGCGCTTCGCTCCTCGCAACGACAATGAAGAGGATAGAGAATTAGAAGGAGTATATAATGTTTGGAGATTATACATTTCCTTGACTTTAACTTGCCACAAATTAAAATTTATTTTTGTATTTCTTAAAAAAGGAAGGTGATTGGTATTGCAATTCAGGGAGATGCTTCGCGCCAAAATTCATAACGCTCGCGTAACGGATGTCCTCCTCCATTATGAGGGAAGCATTACTATTGATAAGGAGCTTCTGGAGAAGTCCGGCATTTTGCCTGGAGAGAAAGTGCAGGTGTTAAACCTCAACAATGGACAACGCTTCACAACTTATGTGATAGAGGGCAAAAAGGGGGAAATCATATTAAATGGTCCAGCCGCCCGCCTTGCATATCCCGGCGACATCGTCCTCGTCTTGGCTTATAGTCTCGTGAGCGAGGATGAACTGAAAAACTGGACCTACAAAGTGGTTTATCTTAACGAGAACAACGAGATTGTCAAAATTGAGGAGAAGGGAGGATAAAAATTGAAAAATCCTAAATCTTTTTTCCTTATATTACTATTTTTGCCTTTGCTCGCTTTTTCTCTCCCATCCGACCAAGTTTCCTCTCGCAGTTGGGTGATGTCTATATTGGGAAGTATGTCCGCTAAGGGATTGATTAACATCCCCAGCCGCTTGCTTTTCTCCGATGGCACTTACTCCCGCATTGAAACCGCGAAAATCGTTAAATCCCTAATAGAAAAAGCTTCTAACGAACCCTGGGATTTCTCCGATGAGGATTTGTTCGTCCTGGGAAATCTGATAAAAGAATTCGCCTCCGAACTTCGCTCTTTGGGAGTGGATGTGGAGAAAGTCAAGGAGGATTTGGAACTCTCTTATTACAAGGAAATCTTTATGGGTTTCCGCTTTCAGGGCGCTTGGCATCACGATGATTTGAAGGACGAAGATGAATCCCGCCTCCTTTACAGAGTATTTTCCTTAATGCCTGTAGGAGAAGGTTTCGCCTATATCTCCGCAAGCAACGAGAGGCGCTGGCTCGCGGAGAAACCGGATGATTTCCCTTACACCGATAGCGCAATCATAAAATATCCCTTCTGGGACGCGGATTGGGAGATAGGAAAAGGATATGTCCGCCTGGGACCTGGCTTCAATGGCTCCCTCTGGTTGGGAGATACTCCACCACCTTACGACTACCTTCTAATCAGCAAGAACTTCAAGGTGGGAAATTGGGGTTGGTTCAATCTCGAGCAGTTTCACACAACTTATAAATCGGGTGGAGTAAGGAGATACTTCATCGGTAGGAGGTTGGAGAAAAGCATCGGCAGTTGGGATTTGGGAATTTATGAAGTCCATATATCCGACGAATTTCCCAGTGCCTTCGCCTTCGTTCCAATTCTTCCCCTTTATGCTGTGGAGTACTTCTTCGAGAACGATTACAATGTCAATATAGTGGTCGGATTAGAAGCGGCAAAAAATTTCTCCAAGGGGGCAATTTATGGCGATTGGTTCATAGATGATATAACTACATTTCCCCACCATGTCCCACGAAAGACGGCTATATTATTGGGCGGAAGGAGGGATTTTGAACCCTTCACCCTCCGCCTTGAATATGTCTATGTGGATAACGGCACCTACACTCATAAAAATCCCAATGACGATTATCTTTACAAGGGCTATCTTATGGGTTATCCTTTGGGCACGGATTCTCGGGGAATTTTCGCTCGTCTTGAGTTCCATAAAGGTTTACCAATCATCCTCCAATTGGGACACGCTACCCAGAGAAAAAGCCAACCCGATTCCCTAAAAACCACTTCTCTTGGCATCCTGCTTCCCTACGATTTGGGCTCCGATAAATCCATCAGCCTCACCCTTATTCCTTATAGAAGCGAATCAGCTGGCGAAGTGAATAAGGGAGTTAATTGGGAGGTCAGGCTGGAATACGATTTCTAATGGATTTCTCCGTGATTGTTCCCGCTTATAATGAAGCGGGGCGGTTGGGGAAGAGCTTGGATGCGATTTTGGATTTTATGAAAAGGTGGAATAGCTCCTTTGAGGTGATAGTGGTTGACGATGGCTCAAAGGACGCCACAGCCCAAATCGTTGAGGAGAAGATGAGGAATCATAAAGAGCTCAAACTGATAAGACTTCCCTCAAATAGAGGGAAGGGATATGCCGTTAAAACGGGAATTCTGAACGCGCAGGGGGATTACATCCTCTTCTCCGACGCCGACCTCTCAACCCCCATTGAGGAGCTGCCCAAGCTCTTCCATTGGATTAATGAGGGATACGATATAGCGATTGCCTCAAGGGCTTGCCCTGGAGCTAAATTGGAAATCCACCAACCTTTTTATAGGGAGTTTATGGGAAGGGTATTCAATTTTCTCGTGAGGCTCTTCCTCCTCCCCGGCATTTACGATACGCAGTGCGGATTCAAGCTCTTTCGCAGGGAGGTAGCGAGGGAGATTTTCCAGAGGCAGAGATTCAGCGGCTTCTCCTTTGACTTTGAGGTTTTATACATCGCAAAAAGGTTGGGTTATAAGATCAAGGAAGTGCCGGTCATCTGGAGGCATTCGCCTGGCTCTAAAGTCAAGGTGTTGAGGAACGGCATAACTTCCTTTATTGACATCTTTAAAACGAGGATGAGAAGGGTAAAATGAACGAGGAAGAATATGAGAGGATGTTCCTCCTTGAGGATTTCTACTGGTGGTTTAAGGGGCGGAGGAAGATTGTCCTCTCAGCGATGAAGGGAATAGAGGCGAAAAATATATTGGATGTCGGCTGTGGCACGGGAGGGAATCTAACCCTTTTCAACGGATTTGTTGTCGGCTTGGATATTTCCTCACAGGCTCTGGAATTAGCCCAAAAGAGAAAGCCCGATGCTGTTCTTTGCCGAGGGGAAGCGGAAAACCTCCCCTTTAAGGATGAGTCCTTTGACCTCGTCCTCGCTTTGGACTTGCTTGAGCATCTCCCCGATGATATAAAAGGATTAAGCGAGATGTATAGAGTACTAAAGAAGGGAGGAAATGCATTGATTACCGTTCCGGCATACAGATTCCTCTGGAGCGAGCACGATGAGGCGCTCCATCACTTCCGCAGATATTCAAAGGGCGAACTGAAAGGGAAGATGGAGAAGGTCGGCTTCAAGGTAAAATTTCTCTCTCACGCAATCGTCCTCCCTTTCTTTCCCATCGCTTTGTTTCGTCTCCTGCAAAGATTCATGAGAAGGGCTAATAGGAAACCGAAGACATCCCTTATAATCC
>Ga0078972_1010373_pt1 | contig 17463 bp, 20 predicted proteins | sample YelNatPaOPGAMG01_FD_67568 | JGI IMG/M metagenome (GOLD analysis project Ga0078972, IMG submission 67568) | Hot spring thermophilic microbial communities from Obsidian Pool, Yellowstone National Park, USA - OP-RAMG-01 (SPADES assembly) (version 2) | ecosystem: Environmental > Aquatic > Thermal... | reverse complement strand
TTTAAACCACTCAGCCATCCCTCCTTAATTTAAATGCGCGGAGCGGGAGTTGAACCCGCATGGTTTTACCCATATGGTCCTGAGCCATACGCGTCTGCCAATTCCGCCATCCGCGCGATAACCTTGTATTTCCAAATAACAATCTTATCAAAATATCGTAAACTAATCTCTCAAACAAACCAATGCGGGCACAACTAAATATAAAACTTTTTGCTATCGCAAAAAGAGTTGTGTCCGCCATCCGCGCGATAACCTTGTATTTAAAAATAACAACTTTATCAAAATATCGTAAACTAATCTCTCAAACAGAGCAACGCGGGCACAACTAAATTAAATATAAGCTTTTACTTCGTAAAAGAGTTGTGGCCGCCATCCGCGCGATAATCCTATATTTCCAAATAACAACCTTATCAAAATGTCGTAAACTAATCTCTCAATCCAACCAACGCGGGCACAACTAAATATAAAACTTTTTGCTATCGCAAAAAACTATTATTTTATTTAATTATAACACAAGAATTGTTTCTTAAAAGTTTTTATTAGATATATACAATTTATAAAAGCACAAAAATTTAATAGAGATAAATTCTTAAAATTTTTGTATTAACTATACACATACCTAATATATATTCAACAATAAATCTTTAATTTTTATAAGGAAGTTAATATAAATATTGATTTCTGCTTATCTTATGATAAAATAAACCACATATGGTAAAAGAAATATTATCACCAAAACTCAAGAATCCAATTTTTATTGCCGCTTGGCCCGGTATGGGTGAGGTTGCATATAGGACTGTTCTTTTTCTAAAGGAGGTTATGGAATGCAAGATGTTTGCAAAATTAGAAGCATCTAATTTTTTTAAACCCTCCGGTATTTTAGTAAACAAAGGGATAGTTGATTTACCGAATTTGCCTGTGGGTATTTTCTATTATGGAAAGACAAAAAATTACGATATTATAATATTTTTAGGAGACGCACAACCTTCTTTAGAACATGCAGAAGCGCTTTCAAATTTAATTATTAATTTTGTTAAAAAATATAAGATAAGATTTGTATTTACATTTGCAGCAAAGCCAGAACCGATAGAACATAAAGCAGAATCAAATGTCTATATTGCAGCAACCCACAAGGAGATATTAGAGGAGTTTAAAAAATATAATTTAAAAGTCTTAAATGAAGGTCAAATCACAGGGTTAAATGGTATACTTTTGGGTGTAGCAAAGAATAAAAAATTAAAAGGTGCTTGTTTATTGGGAGAGATTCCTTTTTATACAATTCAGATAGAGAATCCCAGGGCATCTATGAAGATATTGGAAATTTTAGGAGATTATTTGAATATTAATTTAAATTTATCTCCCATAATTGAAAGAGCAAAGTTTATTGATTCAGAGATAGATAAACTTATAGAATATATAAAGGGCGGATTTGAAATGCCTAAGGAAGCTCAATTGCCACTTAGTGACGAAGACATAGATAGGTTAAAAAAAGATTTAACAAAATTCACTAAACTTCCAGAGTCAGCCAGAAAAAGGATAGATGAATTATTTAAAGCCGCACAAAAAGATATCACAATCGCCTTTGAGTTGAAAAAAGAGCTTGACCACTGGAATGTATATAAAGAATATGAAGATAAGTTTTTAGACCTTTTTAAGAAGAAAGAGGATAAAGAAAAGTCCCAATAAAATGCATCTTTTTTTATCCTCAAAACCTGCCTGTGGAAAAACTACATTAATTAGAGAGATTTCAACTTATTTAAAAAATGCAAGGGGATTTTTTACAGAGGAAATTAGAAATTCTAAAAATAAAAGAGTTGGTTTTAAAATAATTACATTAACTGGAAAGGAAAAAATTTTTGCCCATGTTAATTTTAAAACTAATTTTAAAGTTTCTAAATATTTTATAGATTTAGATTCTTTTAACTCGATTGCCTTAAAGGAATTAGAGGAGGCAGAGAAAAGTAGTTGTGAATTTGTAGTTATTGATGAGATAGGAAAAATGGAGTTGTTATCAAGTGAGTTTAAAAGATTATGTTTAGAGTTAATTGATAAAAAAAAAGAGTCATTGCGACAATACCTGCTATAGAAGAGTCATTTATAGATAGTTTAAAAAATAGAAAAGATGTTTATACTTTAAATTTAAATAAAAAAAATTTTAACGAGATAAAAGAAAAACTTTTATTTGCTTTAAAAGTAAAACCTATATCCAAAATAAGAGAAATAGAGGAAAATGCAAAAAAAATTGGTTTAAACGAAAGGATACTTATAGAGAATGCATCAAGTTATTTAGCAAATGAAATCTTTAAATTGAATATCCCAAAAAATATAATAGGTATTTCAGGTATTGGAAATAACGGTGCAGATGTTTTAAGTTGTGTAAGAAAGCTTTTTGTCAAGGGTTATAATGTTTGTGCTGTGATATTAAAAGAGAAAGAATTAAAAGAAGAGGTTATTTTTCAAAAGAGTATTTTAGAAAAACTTAAGATCCCTGTATATGTTATAAAGGATAATATAGAAGATTTAGAAAAGTTAATTAGCGATAAAGAGGTAATATTAGATGGTATTTTTGGAATAGGTCTTAATAAAGAGATCTCTGATTTTTTTAAAAAAGCAATTGAGATTATAAATAAAAGTAAAAAGTTAATTATCTCTTGTGATATACCGTCAGGTATCAGTGCAGATGATGGCATTTTAAAACCAATTGCAGTTAAGGCAGATTATACAATTACCTTTATAGCTCCTAAATTTGGATTTTTTTTAAACGAGGGTAAAAATTTTTGTGGAAAAATAATATTAGTTGATATTGGTCTCCCTTTAGATTTTTAAAGGAGGAGGTAAATTATGAAGATAAGTTTTTTAGGACACGCTTGTTTTTTAATTGAAAGTTCAAATAGAACAACAATAATTACAGATCCTTATGAGCCGGATAGTTACTCAGGTGCAGTAAAGTATGAATCTATTAATTTTAATCCTGATATAGTAACTGTTTCGCATAATCATTTTGACCACAATTATACAAAGGAGATGAAAAATTCACATATTGTAGATAAAGAAGGTGTTTTTAAAATTAAAGATATCCGGGTGGAAGGGATTTTATCTTTTCATGATAATCAAAGAGGGAGTTTGAGAGGCAAAAACATAATTTTTATTTTTGATATAGATAATTTAAGATTAGTGCATTTTGGGGATTTAGGAACAGATAATATAGATTATAACAAATTAAAAGATTTAGATATAGTGCTTATACCCGTGGGTGGTTTCTTTACTATAGATGCAAAAATAGCAACAGAGATTATAAAAAAAATAAGACCAAAGATTACTATACCTATGCATTATAAAACACCAAAGTTGGATTTTGACATAGATACCGTTGATAAATTTTTAGAATTGAATAAAAATTTTCAAAGAGAAAAGATCTTAGAGGTGAATAATTCAAATATTTCTTCTTTCAAAGAAATTGTTGTTTTAGATTATTTACGATAAATGTATGAAGAAAGATTCTACAGAGATTTTGTTAAATCAAAATTTAGTTTAGAGGTTTCTTATAAAGAAAGCGATTTATTTATAAGTTCTGATAAAGAATTAGATAAAGAGTTTGTCTATAATGTTTTGAGAAGATACTATATAGAGATTGAGGATTACATAAGAAAAAATCCAGTATTTTTGACCTCTTTATCTTTTCTATCTTTTGACGAAAATGCTCCGCAGATAGTAAAAGATATGTTGGTTGTAAGCAAAGAGACAAATATAGGACCCTTTTCTTCTGTTGCGGGTGCAATTGCAAAATATGTTGGTAGAGATTTATTAAATTATACAGATGAGTTAATTATAGAAAATGGAGGAGATATATTTTTAAAAATAAATGAGGATAAAAAGGTGGGAGTATATTTAGGCGAGAGATTTTCTTATCAGCTTAAAGATAATTTTTTGATATTAAAAATAAAAAAAAGAGACCAACCCTTTGGCATAGCCTCTTCTTCTGCATATATTGGAGAGAGTCTAAATTTTGGCAAAGCAGATCTTTTAACTGTTATAGCGAAAGATTCAATAATTGCAGATGGCTTTGCTACAGCGCTTTCAAATCTAATAAAAGAAAAAAAAGATATAGAAAAAGTAGTTAGTATTGCAAAGAAGAATTCTAATATTTATGCTTTAATTATAGCTTTTGAAAGCAAAATATATCTTTGGGGTGAGATAGAGATTGCACCCAACTTTTGCGATAATAAAAATGTTTAATATGATTGCAAAGATTAAAAACACAGATTAAACTGATTAAAATTTAAATTTAAAAAATCTATGTAATCTAAACCTAATCTGTGTAATCCATATTATTATTTAGTGCTTGGAATTTGGGGTTTAATTTTGTTAAACTTCCTTCAACCTGATGGGTGGAATTGGAAGTTCAATTTTTATTTGGGTTTAGAAAAAACTATCGGTAAGAGGCAAGTTGTATAAGTTTGTAATAACTTAATGCAAAATCTTTGATGAAGGTTTTTAAAATACCTCAAGATACAATTTTTAGGCTGTCACATTATTTAAGAGCTTTAAATTATTTTAAAAACAAAAAAGAGATAGTATCCTCAAAAGAAATTGCAGATTTTCTTAATATCAGCCCGCATCAGTTAAGAAAAGATTTATCATATTTTGGACAATTTGGGAAAAAGGGCGTAGGTTATAATTGCTCTAAACTTATTGATAAGATAAAAGAGATTTTAGGATTAGATAGAGTCTGGAATGCTTGTATTATTGGTTTTGGAAATTTAGGAAAGGCTTTAAGTTTTTATAGAGGTTTTAGAGATCAGGGTATATTTATTAAATTTGCATTTGATATAGATAAAAATAAGATTAACAAAAAATACAAAGGTTTAGAGGTATACCATATAGATAAAATTGAAGAGATAATTAAAAAAAATGATATAAAGATAGCTATTATAACTGTTCCTGAAGATGAGGCACAAAAGGTTTTAGATATACTTTACAATTCTGGGATAAAAGCTATTCTTAATTTTGCGCCAAAGAGGCTTTTGGCTAAAGATGATATAATTTTAAAAGATGTAGATTTGTCTTTGTATTTTTCTTATCTAACATACAGTATTAAGGGATAGATTAATTTATATATATCTTTTGAAAATCTTTTGGTATGATAAGGTTCTTATTTAATATTTTTAATTCATTTTTTATCCTTTTTAATTCAGTATTATTTAAAAGAAGAAAATGTATTGGAATTAATTTTGTATTTTTTTTATCTTTCATATAGTTAGCTAAGGTTTTTGAATCTGTATGCATTTTAGATGGATATTTTTTAAAGAATTTAGATGACGCGGTGCAATCAGAAATTAAATAATCTACATTGCCAACGCTATCTAAAAGTTTTTTTGAAAAATAAGTATCTGAGGTATAAAATATACTTTTTCTATCAAATATAAATTTTAATCCAAAAGAATTCTTTATATGTTTGTTTTTTATTGCTAAAATTTTTAAATTATCTTTATTATAAAAGATTTTTTTATTAAATACATTTATATAATTTATCTTAGGATAGTCTTTTTTATTTAACTTAAACATTAATACTAATTTTTTTATAATTTTTATAACATCAATATTTGAAAAAATATTTAATTTATCATTAAAAAAACATTGTGTATGTATAATAGAAACTATACCATATATGTGGTCTGGGTGTTGGTGTGTTATAATTATATTTTTTAATTTTTTATAATTGACGTTTGCTTTTAATAATTTTTGTGTTATTGAGCCTGGACAGTCGATAAGAAAGATTTTATCTTTATGGATAAACAAAAATGAGGTATTATCTCTATCTTTAGTAGGTATGCTTGAGGCTGTCCCTAAAAAAATTATTTTTGCCATAAAAATATTTTATCAAAATTAATAAATAATACAATAAGCCAAAAAATGATACAAAAACAAAATGAAGAAAGATATTGCTTTAGTATTGTATTATACTAAAGAAAATAGATATAGTTTCAATGTGTTGGTTGGTTCTGTTGAAGAAGAAAAAGAGCTTTTAGATAAAATTAATGTATATTTTGCAATTAATAAAGAGGAATTATTTAAAAAATTAGATTATATAGTTAAGGAATATAAAAAAAGATAATTGTTGCCTTTTCTTTCTTTACTACTCAAATCTGGGATATTCATAGTATAATTAAGAATCTAAAAGAAAAATATAAAAACCTATCTATATAGCTGGTGGGCCACATCCAACAGGTGGACCAATTAATACACTTAAAATGGGTTTTGACATAGTAGCAATAGGAGAGGCTGAAGATACATTTGTTGAATTTTTAAAAAAGTTTAAAAATAATAAAGATTACAGAGATATAAGAGGCATTGCCTTTTTAGATGAGAATGGGGATTTTGTTTATAAAAATAAAGATAAAAAAATTAATTTAGATGATTATTTTTCTTTTGCGATATTCCATAATAAATTTGGCCCTATAGAGATAACAAGAGGTTGTTTATATTTTTGTAATTTTTGTCAGACGCCTTATATTTTTGGTCCACAAAGGGATAGGGGCATAGAGAGCATTTTAAAATATATTTATATTCTAAAAGAAAAAAACCTCTTAGATGTAAGATTTATAAGTCCAAATGCTTTCCTGTGGTTCAAACTCAAAAAGTGTTAATATTACTATTTTAGAAGAGCTCTTAAAAAAATATAAAAAAAATTATAAAACTATATGGAAGAATATTTATAGGGACATTTCCTTCTGAAGTAAGACCGGAGCATGTAAATAAAGATACAATAGATTTAATATTAAGGTATGCGGATAATGATAATTTAGTAATAGGGGCTCAATCAGGCAGTCAAAGAATATTAGATATTTGCAATGGGTCTCACAAAGTTAGTGATATTTATAATGCAGTAGAGTTAACCTTAAAAGCAAAACTTAAAGCAAATGTAGATTTTATATTTGGGCTTCCTTATGAAGAAGAGAAGGATTTGGATTTGACTTTAAAAGTTATAAAAGATTTAATAAATATGGGTGCAAAAATACATGCACACACCTTTATACCTCTTCCACAGACACCTTTTAAAACCGCACCTATAAAAGAATTAGACAAAAATTTAAAGAATATAATAAAAAAATTAAGTTCAAATTCTTTTATTAATGGAGACTGGGAAAAACAAGAGATACTTTCTAAAAAAATAAAACAATATTTTGATAAAGGATAATATTTATATGTTTGAATTTGTATAAAAAATTAATGACAGATTGATAGATTAAATAACCTAATGCAAAATTTAGGATAGGATTGGAAAGGTAGAGAAAGATTTTCTAAAGAGAACACAGTTAAATTAAAATTAAAAGAAGAGGATTTAATATTTAAAGGAGTTTTGATAAAATATGGTAAGTTCAATAATAAAAACTCAAAAGAAAGTTATATTTTAAAAATTTTTCTTATATACTTGACGAAATAATATTTATATGTTAATATTTTAACCTATGTTTGCAATTGTAGAAATAAAAGATAAGCAGTATTTGGTAAAAGAGGGAGATTCCTTAGAGGTAGAAAGACTTGAGGAAAAGGAAGGAAATATTATTTTAGATAAGGTTTTGCTCTTTTCTCTTGATGATACAGTTTATATAGGTAAGCCTTATTTAGATAATGTAAAAGTAGAGGCGCAGATAAAAGAGGAGAAAAAAGGAGAAAAGATAATAATTTATAAATACAGAAGAAGGAAAAAATCGCGTTTAAAAAAAGGCCATAGACAAATTTATACCAGCCTTTTAATTTCTAAGATTATCCATCCATAATTTTAATTCTCTATTTTAATATGATTATTGATGAAGTTGTTATTCATTTAAAAGCTGGAAGAGGTGGAGAACCATCTAATTCTTCTCTAAGGTTATCAAGCAGAAGGATTATAGGTGGCGGTGGTGATGGAGGAAAAGGCGGAGATATTATATTAAAGGCATCAAGACATCTATACGATTTAAATAAATTTTTGATAAATAAAAATTTTAAGGCTCAAGATGGAAAACCCGGAGGTTCAAATAATAAAAAAGGAAAAGATGCAGAAGATTTAATATTAAATGTTCCTATTGGAACAATAATAAGAGATATAGAGGGCAATTTTATTTTTGATTTAAAAGAAGAAAATCAGGAATTTATAGCTGCAAAAGGAGGAAGTGGTGGTATTGGAAATTTTAAAAAAACATATACAATAGAAGCTCAAGATGGAGAAGAAAAAAAGATTATTTTAGATTATTGTATACCAAACGATTTGTCTATAGTAGGTTTGCCAAATGCTGGAAAGACAAGTCTTTTTAATAAATTAACAAATAAATCTTATAAGGTTGCAGATTACCCTTTTACTACAAAGTTTTGTGTCTGGGCAAATATGAGAATAGATTTTTATGATTTTGTTGTTTTAGATACCCCACCCATTAAATTAAATTCAGAAAATAAATTCTTAAAACATCTTTTGCGTTCAAAAATAATACTTTTTTTAAGTTCTGATCAACTAAATTATAAAAATGATTTTTTGGCTATAAAAAAAGAGATTTTAAAATTTGATCCAGAACTTTTAAAAGATAAAAAAGTTTTTTACTTATTAACCAAAGCTGATAAAATATCTAAAATAGATGATAAAAATATAATTTTAGTTTCAGTAGAAAATAATAAAGGCATTGATTACCTTAAAGAAAAAGTATTTAAATTTTTATCAAAATGAATTTAACGTTGTATAAGTAAAATATCTTTAAGTAAATGTTTTATTTCACCCATTGGATATATTAAAATTATATGTATTTTGCATGTTAAACCCAATCCCACCCGACGGGTGGGATTGGGAAAGTTCAATTAAAATAAGCATTTTCCCACCCGACGGGTGGGAAAAGGAAAGAAAATATGAGTTTTAAACAACCTGATGAAAAATCCGGCTTAAAAAAAGTTGTTATAAAGATAGGAGGCAGTTTAATTGCACCTTCTTGCAATATAGACAAAAATTTTATCTCAAAAATTGTAAAAGAGATATTGGAAGCAGAAAAAATAGATTATAAAACAATATTAGTTAGTTCTGGTGCAATAGCTTTTGGATTAAATAAATTGGGTTATAAAGAGAAACCTCAGGATAAATACGCACTTATGTCAATAGCCTCAGTTGGTCAGGTTTTACTTATGGATTCTTATATAGAGGAATTTAGCAAATATAATAAATTGTGCGCTCAGATACTGCTTACTTGGGAGGATTTTGATAATAGAAACCGTTTTTTAAATTTAAAATCTACAATAGAAAAACTTCTTAATTTTGGAATAATACCAATTATTAATGAAAATGATGCAATTAGTTTTGATGAAATAAAATTTGGAGACAATGACAGATTATCTGCTTTAGTTGCGGATAGTATATCAGCAGATATTTTGATTATCCTTTCGGATGTAGAAGGTCTTATGGATAAAGAAAATAGATTAATAAATATTGTTTCATCTATAGATTCGAAGATATTAAGTTTAGTAAGAGAAAAAAAATCAAGTTTAACAAGTGGGGGAATGAAAACAAAATTAGAGGCTGCAAAAATTGCAACTAATAGTGGGATAACAACTGTTTTGGCTTCTGGTTATATAGAGAATGTAATTTTAAGAATATTAAACAATGAAAATATCGGAACAAAATTTCTTGCTCAAAAAAATATAGATAAAGCGAAAAAACGTTGGATAGCCTTTAGCAAAAGAGCAAAGGGAAAGATTTATATAGATGAAGGCGCAAGGGATGCAATTATAAATAAAAATAAAAGCCTATTGTGCGCAGGTATAATTAAAATAGAAGGAGAATTTCAAAAGAAAGATTCGGTTTGTGTTTTAGATAAAGAAGGAAATATATTGGGTTGTGGACTGGTTAATTATTCCTCTGTAGAGCTTAAAGAATTTAAGACCAAAAAATTTGAGCAGGAACTAATAAATAGAGATAATTTTGTTGTATTAAAATAATGAAGGAATATATAGAAAAATTATTAAAAGAGGCAAAAGAAAATACCTATAAGATAATTAAATTAAATACAAATTTTAAAAATAAAATTTTGCTTGAAATGGCTGATTATTTAATTAAAGAAAAAGATTATATTTTAAAAGAAAATAAAAAAGATATAGATAATGCCATTAAAAATAAATTTCCAAAAAGCACAATAGACAGGCTACTTTTAAATGAAAAAAGATTAGATGAAATGAGCGCATCCTTAAGAGAGGTTGCCAAATTAGATGATCCAATATATAAAGAGATATATTTTAAAGAAAGAAACGGTCTTTTAATTAAAAAGATTAGATTTCCTATAGGAGTGGTTTTAATAATATATGAAGCAAGGCCAAACGTAACGAGTGATTGTATTGGGCTTTTGTTTAAATCTTCAAATATTGGTATTTTAAGGGGCGGTTCTGATGCTTTTTATTCAAATATGGCTATTAAAAATGTATTAGAAAAGGCAAGTTTAGATTCTGGTTTAGACTTTAAGCCATTTTTTGTTATAGAAAATACAGATCATAGGGTAGTTGATATAATTTTAAAAAAAGATAATTATATAGATTTAGTGATACCAAGAGGTGGCGAAGTTTTAATAAGAAAGGTTGTAAAAAAATCAAAAATACCTGTTATAAAACATTATAAAGGTGTATGCCATATTTTTGTTGATGAGGATATAGATTTAGAGAAAGCAATAAGAATATGTGTAAATGCTAAAGTTCAGAGGCCATCTGTTTGTAATGCTGTTGAAAAGATTTTAGTTCACAAGAATATAGCAAAAAGTTTTTTACCAATTTTAAAAAAAGAGTTTGATAAATATAATGTTGTGATAAGAGGTGATAAAGAAACATGTAAAATTTTAAAAGACATAAAGAAAGCCAAAGAAAAAGACTGGTTTGAGGAGTATTTAGATTTAATCATAACTATTAAGGTAGTAAACAATATAGATCAAGCAATTAGACATATAAATTTTTATGGCTCGCATCACACTGATAGTATTATTACAAAAAATAGAGATAATATAGAAAAATTTATGCAAGAGGTTGATTCTGCCTGCTGCTTTGCAAATATATCTACAAGGTTTAGTGATGGTTATCAATTTGGATTGGGTGCTGAAATAGGTATATCAACTGATAAATTACACGCAAGGGGTCCTATGGCTCTGGAAGAACTTACAACATATAAATGGATTGTAGAGGGAGATGGACAAATCAGAGAATAAAAAAATTGGAATACTTGGTGGAACATTTAATCCACCGCATATAGGACATTTAGTTTTAGCAAAAGAGTCTTATGAGAAATTAGGTCTTGATAAGATTTTTCTTATACCTACAAATATTCCACCACACAAAGAGAGTCAAAATGTAAAAGCACGCGATAGATTGAATATGGTAAAATTAATTGCAAAATTAGATCCGCATTTTGAGGCTTTGGATATAGAGATAAAAAGAGGCGGTATTTCTTATACAATTGATACAGTTAAAGAATTGAAAAAAAAATTTAAAGATGTAGAATTTTTTTTAATTGTTGGTTCTGATTTGGCTAATGATTTTGAAAGTTGGAAGTATTTTGATAAGTTAAGAAAGTTTATAAAAATTGTAGTTGCAAAGAGAAAATCTTACCCATTAAAAAATAAGGATAATTTTATTATATTAAATGTTACTCAGATAGATATTTCATCATCCTATATAAGGAATTTAATAAAAAAAAATTTTTCAATTAAATTTTTAGTACCGGATCCTGTTATAGATTATATAGAAAAACACAATTTGTATAAGTAAAGGAGGGTTATGATTAAATTTGGTACAGATGGTTGGCGAGCTGTTATAGCAGAAGATTTTACTTTTGATAATTTAAAAATTGTATCTCAGGCAATAGCAGATTATTTAAACAAAGAGAGTAAAACAAAAGTAGTTATTGGTTATGATGCAAGGTTTATGTCAGATCTATTTGCGAAGACAACCGCCTTGGTTTTGGCAGCAAATAATATAAATGTTGTTCTTTCTCGTACAATAATACCAACCCCAGCAATTAGTCTATATACTTTTAAAAACAAATTTGACTTAGGAATAATGATTACAGCATCACATAATAGCGCAAAGTTTAATGGTTTAAAGATTAAAACTCAAGATGGTGCTGCTGCTGACAAAAAGTTGACAGATAGGATTGAGAAATTGCTATATAAGACTAGACCAAAAGTTGCAACAGAAGAACAGGCAATTAAAAGAGGATTATTTAGGATAGAAAGTTTTGAGAAATTTTATATAGATAATTTAAAAAATTTTATAAATATAGAAAAGATAAAAAAAATGAAATTAAAAATTTTAATAGATGTAATGTATGGTGCAGGTAATAGTTTTATAGAAAAGGTTTTAGGCGATTCAAATATTAAAATAGATTATTTACATAATCAATTCAACCCATCATTTGGCGGGGTTTCGCCAGAACCAATTGAAGAAAATTTAAAAGAGATGGCTTCTATAATGAAGACTAAAAAATATGATTTAGGAATAGTTTTAGACGGAGATGCAGATAGAATAGCAACTTTTGATAGTAGAGGAAATTATATTAATGCACAGGTTATACTTCCGCTTTTAGCAATACATATGATAAAAAATAGAAAAGAAAAAAAAGGTATAGCCAAAACAGTTGTTGGAAGTAATTTGATAGATGAGGTTGCATTGGATTTAGGAGTTAATTGTTTTGAAACACCAGTTGGATTTAAATATATATCAGCACTTTTTAAAGAAAAATTGATCTCTATAGGTGGTGAGGAAGCAGGTGGAATTGGTTTTAGTGGTTATATACCGGAAAGAGACGGTTCTTGTGCTGGGCTTTTAATCTTAGAGATGATGGCAGAAGAAAATAAAAGTTTTGATGAGCTTATAGATGGTATATATAAAAAATATGGAAGATTTTTTTATAAAAGATGTGCGATAGGAATTGACAATGTGAATAAAAAATTAGAAGAATTAAGCCTTCCAAATTCTATATTAAACAAAAAAATAGAAAGAATCAATAGATTGGATGGTATAAAATTGATTACAAAAAACAGTTGGCTTATGTTAAGAAAATCCGGGACAGAGCCTATAGTTAGAATTTATGCAGAATCTAACTCTAAAGAAGAGGCAGAAAAATTGCTCTTTACAGGGAAGAAAATGATTTATGCTTTATAATATACTTAAGTCAATTGTTATTTTTCTTTTAAAAATTTTTTTTAATTTTAAAATAAAAGGGAAAGAAGTTTTACCAAAAAACAAGCCCTTTATTTTAGCCTCAAACCATTTAAGTAATTTGGATCCAATAGTATTGGGAGCGGCCTGTCCTTTTAGATTAGTTTATCTTGCAAAGGAGGAGTTATTTAAAAATAGATTATTTGCAATTTTTATAAAAAGATTAGGCGCGATTCCAGTTAAAAGAGAAACTCAAGATATAAAGACACTTAGATTAGCTATAAAAATACTTCAAAATAAACCTATAGTAATATTTCCACAGGGTAGACGAAGTAAAAACTATGATGAGTTTAAGTCAGGAATAGGACTTATATGGAGAAAGACAAACGCACCTGTAATAGCAGCTAAAATCTATGGAACAGATAAAGCTATGCCACCCAGATCTAAATTTTTAAGGCTGGCTAATATAAGTGTAATTTTTGATTTAGTCTCTAATTTAGAGGAAAAAGATACAAATGATATTATAGCTTTTAAAGTGATAGAGAAGATAAGAAGTTTAAATTAATAATATAAAGATTGACAAATATATAATTTTAAGAGATAATTTTAAAAATTTTGTGTTAAGGAGGTATTTACGATGCAAAATGATTTTAATTTGGAGAATGCCTATTTTGAATCAATAAAAGAACTTAAAGAATCTGATATAGTAAAAGGAAAGATTTTAAAAGTAAGTAAAGCAGGTGTAATAGTTGATGTTGGATACAAAGCAGAGGGGATAATTCCAAAAGAGGAGTTTATTGGGATTGATATTTCTAATTTAAAGGAAATAGATGTTTATGTTGAAAACATTGAAGACGAAGAAGGAAAGATTGTACTTTCTTTTAAAAAAGCAAGGGAATTAGAAGGTTGGAAGAAGTTAATGACAGAGTATAAAGAAGGGGATATTGTTGAAGGCATAATTACAAAAAAAGTAAAGGGCGGTTATATGGTTGACGTTTTTGGAATAGAGGGGTTCTTACCGCAGAGTTTATCTACTTTTAAAAATATAGATACAGAAGCTATAGGAAATAAATTTAATTTTCAGATTATTAAGATGACAAAACCAAAAGAGAGTTTTATCTTATCAAGAAGAGATGTTATAAGGATAGAAAAGGAGTTGCAAAAGAAAAAGATCTGGGAAGAGTTAGAGGTTGGCAAAATAGTAAGAGGGAAGGTTAAGGCAATTACAAATTTTGGTGCTTTTATTGACTTAGGTGGTATAGACGGTTTACTTCATATAGGAGATATGAGTTGGAAAAAGATTAGTCATCCTTCAGAAGTTGTTGCGGTTGGAGATGAGTTGGATTTGATTGTTTTAAGTTTTAATAGAGAACAAAATAAAGTTTCTTTAGGTCTTAAACAGATAATAGCTGACCCTTGGAAAGATATAGATAAAAAGTACCCAATTGGCTCTATGCAAAAAGGAAGGGTAACAAATCTTCAAAATTATGGTGTCTTTGTGGAATTAGAAAAAGGTATAGAGGGGCTTATACATATAAGCGAAATATCTTGGACAAAAAAAATTGTTAATCTTTCTGATATGTTTGCTGTTGGAGATACTATTGAAGTAAAGGTAATAGGAATAGATATAGGAAAGAGAAGAATATCTTTAAGTTTAAGACAATTAGAAAAAGACCCTTGGGAAAATATAGAAGAAATAGTTGTAGTAGATTCAATAGTAAAGGGAATACCTATGAGTTATACAAGGAATTTTGTGAATATTAAATTAGAAAATGGTTTAGATGGTATAATTTACAATGAAGATATATCTTGGACAAAGAGGGTATCTATTGCAAAGGAAATTTTAAAGAAAGATCAGGTTTATGATTTTAAAGTATTGGGGATAGATAAACAGAATAGAAAGGTAATTTTAGGATTAAAACAGTTAAAAGAAGATCCATGGCCAAAAATTTTAGAGAAATATCCGATTGGAAGTATAGTAGAGGTTGAAGTAATTAAGATAACAAATTTTGGTGTTTTTGTGAAATTAGAAGAGGAATTAGAGGGTTTAATTTTTTCAAGCGAGATTGACAAAGAGGCACTTTCTAATATTAAACCAAAAGATAAACTTAAAGCAAAAATTTTAAAGATAGATCCAAAAACAGCCAAAGTAGGTTTATCTACTAAAATTGATGAAGAAAATAGAGGAACAACTTAAAATAATAAAATCTAATTGTGTTGATTTAATAAACGAAGAGGAATTAATAAAAAAATTAGAAAAGAGCCTATCTTCAAAAACCCCCCTTAAGTTAAAAATAGGACTTGATCCCACAGCAGCAGATATACATTTAGGACATACTGTTATATTAAGAAAATTAAGAAAACTTCAAGATTTAGGTCATATAGTTTATTTTATAATTGGCGATTTTACAGCCAAAATTGGAGACCCATCTGGTAGAAATATAGCAAGAAAGATTCTTTCAGATGAGGAGATAAGGTATAATGCATCAACATACACCAACCAAGCCTTTAAAATTTTAGATAAATCTAAAACTGAAATTATTTATAACAGCATTTGGTATAAGGATATGAAATTAAGCGATTTTTTATCAATTTTATCTTATTATACAATTGCAAGGGTTTTGGAGAGGGATGATTTTTCAAAACGTCTAAAGGAAAATTTGCCACTTACTATTTTAGAGATTATATATCCTTTAATTCAAGGTTATGATTCAGTAAAGATAAATGCGGACATTGAATTTGGCGGAACTGATCAGAAATTTAACTTAATAGTTGGAAGACATCTTCAAGAGATTTTTGGTCAAGAGCCGCAAGTTATAATTACAATGCCACTTTTAGTTGGGTTGGACGGAAAAGAAAAGATGTCTAAATCAAAGAACAACTATATAGGGATAACAGAAGAGCCTAATAGTATGTTTGGAAAAATAATGAGTATAAGTGATAGTCTTATGTTTGAATATTTTAGATTACTTACAGATTTTGATATATCTATAATAAAGAATATGCATCCAAAAGATGTGAAATTATTATTAGCAGAGACTTTGGTGTCTTTTTATCATTCAAAAGAAATTGCTGAAAAAGCAAAAGATGAATTTATAAAAATATTTTCTAAAAAAGAATTACCCTCTGATATAGAAACTTATAAAGTTGATACAGATATAGTTAATTTAATAGATTTTTTAGCCAATTTTAAAATTGTTTCTTCAAAAAATGAGGCAAGAAGACTACTTAATCAAAATGCAATATCTATAATAGATAGAGATTCTACCTTAGATATAAAAGAGCCAACTTTAAATATTCCACCTTCCGGATTAATTCTTAAAATAGGAAAGAAAAAGTTTATAAAAATTTATAGCAATAAATAACAATTTATATATTTTATTGATTTTTTATAAAAATATGATATATTTTAAATAGATATTTATGGAAAAAGAAGATAAAAAAAATTCTAAAAGACAGATTATGACAACAAAAGAAGCTGCAAAATATTTAGGTATACATTTAGTAACGCTATATAGACTTATAAAAAAAGGAGAGATTCCAAGTTTTAGAATAGGCGGACTTTGGCGTCTTAAAAAAGATTTATTGGACGATTGGATTTTAAAGAAGATAAATAAGAAATAATATGTTTGATTTAAATTCAGCAAGTTGGTACGCTATATATACAAAACCAAGGCATGAAAAATTTATAGAGAAAAAATTAATTGAGAAAGGTATAGAAGCCTATACTCCAAAAATAAAAATTAATAGAAAATGGTCAGATAGGATAAAAATAATAGAGGAACCTGTTTTTAAAAATTATTGTTTTGCAAAATTTTATTTACGCGATAAATTAAAGATATTATCTTGCGATGGTGTTATTGATTTGGTACATTTTAATTCTTATTATATACCAATAGAAGAAAGTATAATAAATTCGTTTAAGATTCTTTTCGAAAACAATATAAAATTAGATCCATGTCCATATTTAAAAGAGGGAGATAAAGTTGTAGTTAAAAGAGGACCATTAAAAGGTTTAGAGGGTTATATAATAGAAAAGAGAAATAGAAATAGCACAATTGTAATTTCAGTTGATGCAATTTGTGCTTCTGTTAAGTGTGTAGTTGATATAGATTTTGTTGAACTTGCATAAAAAATTGGGTTAATTTTTAAAATTATGTGTGTGAGAGGGCGGAGCTCTATTTTTAAAAAACCAAATATAAATTAGTATGAAAAAGATAACAGTAATAGGTGCTGGTTTTGTTGGTGGAGAGACTGCAAGAAGGATAGTGGAAAATAATTTAGCAGACGTTATTTTGCTTGATATAG
>Ga0078972_1010370_pt1 | contig 17467 bp, 11 predicted proteins | sample YelNatPaOPGAMG01_FD_67568 | JGI IMG/M metagenome (GOLD analysis project Ga0078972, IMG submission 67568) | Hot spring thermophilic microbial communities from Obsidian Pool, Yellowstone National Park, USA - OP-RAMG-01 (SPADES assembly) (version 2) | ecosystem: Environmental > Aquatic > Thermal... | reverse complement strand
TCAAAGATGTTGAGTGGAAGGCGTTGTGTTGTTATGTGTACCAAACTCCTCTCCCTCCAGAAAAGCCACCTACTATTGGTCAGGCAGTATTGATGATAGCTACCATTGGGGGTTATTTGGGTAGAAAGGGGGATGGTTTCCCTGGGACTAAGAGTCTCTGGCGAGGTCTTATACAGGTTTATGCAGCAACTAAGATGTATGCTATTCTTACTCAACAATATTATCCTCATCCAATGCAATCTGGCCCCTAACCCACGGTCCCAAGTGTGTGTAAAGATCAGCCTTGGGGGAGAGGAGGAAGGTGAGGGGGAAAAATTATTAACCACTCCCTCCTTTTTTAAACTCTTGAATTTTTAACTTCTAAACGAATTTTTTCCATAATTATTTTGATTGCGAAAATAGGTAATACCTTCTGCCTTTTAATTCGCTTGGGTTCTGTAATGAGTCTATATAACCATTCGAGACCAAATTTACACCAAAAATCAGGAGCTCGTTTAACTATCCCTGCAATTGTATCTAATGTTCCGCCTATCCCCTGACAAACCTTTACATATTTTAATGAATCTTTATAAGTTGAAAACCATTTTTCCTGTTTTGGTGAGCCAAGTGCCAAAAAAAGAATCTCGGCTTTCGATTCATTAATTTTGTTAATCAAATTTCCCATTTCCTCATCTTTTATATATCCATGTGAGCGACCAACAATATTAATTCCAGGATATAATTCTTTTAAAAACTGAGTGGCCTTATGATTCACTTCTTCTTTAGCACCAAAAACAAATATTTTATATTTTTTGTCAGCAGCCAACCTGCATATATCATGAAAAAATTCAGAGCCTGGGATTCTCTTTAAATGATTACCATAGAGAAATCTCACAGCAAGAACAATCCCAATTCCGTCTGGAATTAAAAGATCTGCATTCCTGAAGGTTTCATATAAATCAGGATCCTTAGGAATAGAAAAATTTTTTTCAGGATTACTTGCAAATATTGAATGTGGTTTGCTACCAGATGCTAAAAAAGTCTTAACCCTTTCAAGAGCATCTTCTCTTGTTACCTTATCTACCCAGATATTTAAAATTTTCAGACGATTTTGCATCTAAATTTTTGTAAAAAGAAAGCTTACTCTTTCTTAGGGGGAATTCCCCTCACCCGAACCCTCTCCCCAAAGGGTGTAGAGGGTAATTGGGGAAAACCCTCTTCCCAAAGGGTTGAGGGTAATTGGGGAAAAAACCTCACCAAAAAGGGTAGAGGGTAATTTTAGAAAATTACTCTCTTCAATGGGTAGAGGGTAAAATTAAAAACCTCGCCATTTGGGAGAGGATTCCGCCCCTCACTTCCTCTCCCTTGGGGGAGAGGATTCTACCCCCTCATTTCCTCTCCCTTGGGGGAGAGGAGATAGTGAGGGGGGAAAAATTATTTTCTCATAATATAATCAATTATAAATTACCTTCGAATATATTTATTGAACCTGTTGATGATATTGCCGTTAAGAAGCTAATTTCTTCTGTTTGCCCTGTCCTTTTACATTGAAGTGTAGTGGTTTTCTTTTTTATCCCGTAACCATCTGAATACCATCCAAGAATCGGTTTTTCCTGACCAGAAATCAATTCAAACTGAGCTCCATCAATTTGTTTCATGAATATTTTTGAATCCTTTCTCATTAACTTTAACCAATCAGCCTCTTTCTCAACCTCTACTTCAGGATGCAAATGATAATTAAGTTCGAATTCATGTATTCCTTTGCCTGAAAAAGTGTCCTTTATCAAGAAATTTCCTTCTCCGATCCATAAGATTGTCCTTTTATGTAAAACTGATTCCTTTAACCTTTGGTAGCCATTATGAGTCGCACTAAATAAGAATCCATTTTTTATTTTTTCCATCTTAATAAATTGAGTCCTGTAAGGTTTTGACCAGATAAAGCTTGTTTCAAAAATTGCTTGATCTTGTCCATCAATAGTAACTGTATTATGGGCCCTTGTCCCTTTAAAATATTTTCTCCATTCAGGGACACCATTGTACCTGAAAGTCCCAGGGTCAATAAGGAATAAGTATCCATTCTTCGAAAGGATAATTGAAAGGGCATCAGCATGACCATGTGCATAAAGAGGTGCCATCCCAAGAGGCCCATGATCAAAAATAAGAAAAAGACCATCCCCTCCCTTTATTAATGTATATCCTGAGTTTTCAAAGGTTGTAAATCTGTCGAAATCAAATTCAGGCAAATCCCTTTTTGGATTTATACCAGGAGCAATAGCATGGGAATCGTCGCTATCACCAATATAAGGTAGTTCTCCTGCCATCTGGAAAGCTTTATAAAACTTTTCACCCTCAACTAACCTTTGTTTCCAGTGCTTACAATTATGAAGTTGATTCTTTTCCAAGAAATCAATCGAAAGCCAGTAAAGATCAAGATTAAAGCGATGGTAATTTAATGATTGTTCAATAGGTCCCCCATCTTCTAAAAATTGGTGTGTAAGTTCCTTTTCCAAAAGCTTTATTCCTTTTTTAAGCCAATTTTTTCCCTCTTTTTCTCCCTGAAATAGGGCTCCTCCAAAGATTAAGCCTACAGCTTCCGCAATCGTATGATTTCCAAGAGATGAATAAAGTGAAAGCCTTTTAGAAACAAACCATGTATGCTGATAAATGGCATTTATAATCGATTTATACTCATCTTGAGTGAGATCTTCAATCATTTTTAATGAGGAAAAGAAAACAGGTATCCTTAAAGCACATTCCATTGAAGAAATATAATGTGGCCCCATCAAAAATGGATTTTCTTCGATCCATCTAAGGATTTTATATTTTGCAAAGGTTTTATTGTCTTGAGAAACATTTAAAGATTCTCTTTTTTTTTCATATAAAAGCAAATGGATAATGTCTTTAAGCCTTCCTCCCTCCCAAACTATTCTTATATCTGGGTTTTCAGTTTCTTTTATTTTTGCAAAAAACGTATTTTTATATTTCTTTTCAAACAACGAAATTTCATTAGCGTCAATCTTTCTATTTTCTAATCTTTCTTTGTCTAATGGATTTATTGAAAAGGATGGCAGTGAAATGTGGTTTAATCTTTCAATTTGGTCTTTTAAATTTGAAGGTTTTTTAAAAACTTTATTCTTACCAAAACTCTTCAGCCAAAATAAAAAGTATTTCTCTTTAAATCTATAAATCAATTCAGAAAATGAGGCATTTTTCAATCTAAGAATAAAGAATTTAATCTTTGGATTCATTTTTATAAGAGTCATAGAAAAAGATTGAAAATCAATTTACCCCTCACCCGAGCCCTCTCCCCAAAGGGTAGAGGGTAATTGGGGATAAACCTCACCAAAAAGGGTAGAGGGTAATTTTAGAAAATTACTCTCTTCAATGGGTAGAGGGTAATTTTGGGAAAACTCTTTTCCCAAAAGGAGGAAGGAAATTTTAACAACCTCGCATCCTTTTGGTATGATTCACTCACTCATTCACTTCCGTTGGGGGAGTTCCCCTCGTTTCCTCGCCCCTTGAGGGAGAGGATTCTACCCCCTCGTTTCCTCGCCCCTTGGGGGAGAGGAATCACCTCCCATCTCCTCGCCCTTGGGGGAGAGGAGGAAGGTGAGGGGAACACAACAAATTTACCTCACCAAATTTCAATATTTTGGATTAATTGATACAACCCGGTTGGTTCGAAGTGATTCAATTATTTTAAATGTTACTAATGATGTATTAAATAATTCTTCCACAGGAATTAATTCCTGACCACCTTTTAGAATATTTTCAATAAAAGATTGAACTTCATTTTTATGACCTTTGTCTTGGACAAACAATTTCTTTTTTATCTTTTTTCTCCCTTCATAAATCGATAATTCTTTAAAGTCTTCTATTACTCCAACGTTCCCATTCCAATAGACCTCTATTCTTTCTTTTTCAAAATATTTATCTCCATTAGAAAAATATAGAATAGTCCCAATCGACCCATTCTTATAAGATAAACTTATACTCAAAGTATCATTGTGGTCATAAGGGTCATTCATGGCAGATGCATAAACTGAGATTGGTATTGAACCATTAAGAAATGTCAAATAATCAACAAAATGGCATACTTCTCCAATTATTCTTCCTCCTCCAACCTCTGGATCCTGTATCCATGAATCATGAGGAATAGGGCCAGCATTAATTCTATAAATCATTGCCATTTTCCCATGGCCAGTTTTTTTCTTAAGAATCTCAGTTAAAGTAGAGAATCTTCGATTGTACCCTACCATCAAAATAGGTTTTTTTTCAGAATTGATGAGTGAATTATAAATAGAAACAATTTCTCTTAATTCTTCCTCTCTAATGCAAAGAGGCTTCTCAACAAAGACATGTTTCCCTGCTTTTAGGGACTTTATGACATATTGAGCATGTGAATCATGTCTTGTGGCTATAAAGACTGTATTTATTTCTTTGTTTTCAAAAATATCCTTTTCATCACTTGTTGAGAATTCAAATCCAAACCTTTCTGAAACAGTTCGACTTCCTGTACCCGAAGCAGTCATAACACCTTTAAGAATGATTTTTTCACTCTTAGGGATATTTGGCAGTAAATTGCTTTGAGCAAAAGAGCCTGCTCCAATAAAGCCAATTGATACAAGTGGTTCTTTGATAAAAGAAGTTAAGGGTTTAATAACAATTTTCCTATCAATTTCTTCAGCGCCCTTTCTATCATATTCAATGAGTACTCCTATTACTGGTTCTGAACGGTTAAGAATCATTTCATAGGCAGATGGTGCATCATCAATTTTAAATATGTGGGTTGTTAAATAGGTTAAATCAATCTTTTTATTATATACGAGATCTTGGTAGGCTTGCATGTTTCGATTTTCTGTCCAACGAACATAGGCAGGAGGATAATCTATTCCTTTTTCTTCATAAGTTGTGTCATATCGACCAGGTCCATATGAGCAAGACATTTTAAGCTGAAGCTCTTTTTTGTAATAATGTGGTTCCCGATCAAAACCTGTTGGCACATTTCCAACAATGACAACTGTCCCCTTTTTTCTTGCAATAGCTCCAGCAAAGTTTATGGGATCAAGTGAGTCAGTGGCAGCACAAATAATAACAGCATCACAGCCAAGTCCATTTGTAAAGTCTAAAATTTTTTCTTCAATGCCGGAGGTATCCCTCAATAAACTCAAATCTGTGCAATGTTCGGAAGCTATCCTTACTATATCTTCATTAATATCTATCCCAACTACTTTTATTCCAGATGCTTTCAAAATAAGACCAGTTAATTGTCCTAAAAGTCCCAAACCAATTATTGCGCAGGTTTCACCTATTCTTAAATCAGCCTGTCTTATCCCTTGAATAGCAATAGCTCCAAGCGTATTATAAGCAGATTGTTTCAAATCTGAATCTGGTTGAAGTTTCACACAAAGGTTTACAGGAACACATACAATCTCAGCATGACATGCAGTTGTCCCTCCACATGCAACCAAGTCTCCCACTGTAAATCTTTCTACATTTGGAGCTACCTCTATCACTTCACCTGCACATGAATAGCCCATGGGTGAGTAGGCATCAAGTTTTTTCATAACTGTCCTATAGGTTTGGACAATCCCTTGGGTTTTAAGCATCTCGAAAACCTGTTTTACCTGCTGGGGCCTTTCCTTAGCTTTTCCTATCAAGCCTTTTTTAGCTGCCTTAACGGTGCTTACTTCTGTGCCAATACTGATTAAGGAATAATGATTCCGAACTAATATACTTCCAGGCATAACAACAGGTGGAGGAGCATCTATTACCGAAATAGTTCCATCAATTAGTTTTGTCACCAATTGCTTCATTGAAGATAATTCCTCATATCTAATTCTTGCTTTACATAAATCATTTTTCCAAGAGGGGTTTTATCTACAATATCTGAAAGAACAAAATTTATATTTATTCTTCCTGAAAGTAATGAGTTTAGTTCTTTCTTCAACTCGCCAAACATTCTTTCATCAGGATTTTCCTTTTTTACAATTACAATTTCTATTTCTCCTGGCCTTTCCTGATAAACTTGTATAGATTCTATGTGTGGAAAAATCTTTTGATGTTCAATATGATAAAGAAAGCTGTTTGCACTTAAAATCTCTCCATTTTTATCTACTAAAAACTCACTTTCTCTTCCTATCACATCTTCTATCAAAACATAATTTCGACCACACATGCAAGTTCCCGAGTTAAAAGGAATTACATAATCTCCTGTTTTGTATCTTATAAGAGGCATTACCCGATTATTGAAGCCAGTTCCAACCATTTCAAAAATTTCTCTTCCTTTTTCATCTCTTTTGCCCGTTGGCATAAGCTCCATATACCCATATTGAGGATAAAAATGATAAAGATTTGTATACTCACACTCACCACCAAGAAGAAGATATTCACTATGACCATACCAACTAAATACTTTACTCTGAAATAAAGACTCAAGCTTAGCCCTCTGAAAATCAAAAAGCTTTTCTGAGCCACATAAGATAGCTTTAGGTGAATAATTAAGTTTTAACTTTGATGATTCCATAAGCATAGCCAACTGATACATTGTAGAGGGATAACCATGAAGGAAAAGAGGTTTGGTTTGATTAATAAAGTTGACATATTCATGGATATTCTTCTTACTTAGATTCAGTGATGAGGCATAGTAGATATTGAAAAATCTATCATGCGATACGAATTGTCCTTTTGGAGGAGTCCTTCCTCTGAGGTTAAATATTGGGTCACCGAATTTATAGCCGACTCTACTCCAGAGGTCAAACATGAAGGCCTTTTCTATTTGCCTTGTCCTGAATTTATCTAAATAGAAGAGGAGTGGTTCTCCTGTTGAGCCTCCAGTTGTGGCTTTATGATATCTCCATCGCCTTCCATCGAGGAATTTTTTAGTATTTCTTCTTACTTCATTCTTATCAATTATAGGGAATTCTTTTAAAAGGGCAAAGGGTTCATTTTTTTTAGCTGTATTATTTTTAACCATTTCTTGATAGTATGGGATTTCTTTTAGGGCGTAGTTTAATGTTTCTTTCAAGTAGGATTCTTGGAGGGTTTTAAGTCTTTCTTGGGGCAGGTATTCTGTCTCCCGAATAAGCCTTTTCGTCCCCAAATAAGCAGGCCCAAGTAATAGTTCTCTAAATTGATTCAAAAACTTTTCCCAAATTTTCTATAAATTTATTTTTGGTATAATATTGCAAAAATCGTTCTTTGCTTTTTTCAGCCATCTTTTTTCTTAATTTTTCATTTTCAATTAATATGACAATTTTTTCAGCAATTTCTTGAGGATTATTTACTGAGATAATAAACCCATTTTCACCATCAATCACAGTTTCTGGAATAGCTCCTACATTAGTTGAAATAATAGGAAGGCCTGCCGCCATGGCCTCAAGAATAGCAAAAGGTTGCCCTTCATTATAAGATGGAAGGACAAAAATATCAGATGTCATGAGTAAATCTATTTTTTCTTTCCCAGTTACAATTCCTTCGAATTTCACAAAAGAATTAATTTTGTTTTCAGAAATAAAAGTAAATGCCTCTTCTTTTTCCTTATCATGTCGAAAAGGACCAGCAAATATAAATGTTACATTTTGATGTTTTCTAATAACTTCTGGTATAGCATTTATTAGATCAAAAAAACCCTTAAATTTAACAAGATTACTTAAGTAAAGAATTTGTATGTTTTTATTTCCTTTTTTTAAATCTGAACAATATTTTATAAATGGTTTTTCATCCAGGCCATTTGGAATAACAACAATTCTATCTTCGGGGACCAAACTTTTGAAAATAGGCTTTAAATTTTCACCTAAAACAATTGCTCTACTTATATCCTTTAATGTCCATTTGATCAATTTTTTTATTAAAAAATGACATTGGTTATAGAGCAACCTTAAATAACTTCCGTGAAGATGAATGATAATCTTTTTATTAAAAAGCTTTGAAGGAATTAAAAATAGACTATCTCTTAAATAGCCTAAAGATGTTTGGGAAATAGGTATATAAACTATTTCAGGATTTTTGGCGATAAAAAGCCATAAAAGTTTAAAAAATTGTATAAATGCTATTGATATATTTTTTATATCTATTTTCCCTATATTTGATAGTTCCCTTCTATCGGAAGTATTTAAATGAATAATTTGAATTCTATATTGCAAAGAAGAATTTAAGATTGTCTCTGTTGCTATACTTACCCCATGAATAGGAGGTGGAGTAGGCCCTATAATTAGAATTTTTTTCAAATTATTCAAATTTATTTATATGAAATTCTTAATCTTGTCTTTATTTGTTTAGACAATATATACTTTATTTCGCGATAGGATTGCAATTGAAAAATTTGTAAAATAATAATATATATTAGAATTCCAAAACTTACTTTAATTATTAAAGAAAACCATATCGACCAATTTAATGGCAAGAAAGCACTAATATACCAAACGATGATTCCCATAGAAAGAGCACAAAGTAAAGGACTTGAAACAGATTTTATAAGCTCTTTAAAAGAAAGATTTATTAGCCTTCCAGGTATTATCCATGAAGGGTACCAAAGAACGATACATGTAGTAATTACATAACTCCATGCAACACCAATATATCCCCACCGTAACCCAATAATAAAAGCAAATAGGCGCACTAAAGCCGAAATTATTCCCCATCTGAATAAAAAATCTGTCCTACCTTGAGATGTGTAAAGCCATTCTAAAGTTATATTAATGGATTGCCAAAGACCAGCTATAGCGAAAAGTTTTACGAGGGGAATTAGTCCTACCCATTTTTTCCCAAAAACTGCTATCACAAAATTATCTGCAACGACTAAAAGTCCGATCATTAAAGGGAAAATTATTAGGGTAATCCCTTTTACTAATCGTAAATAAATAATTTTTACTTTTTCAGGGTCATCTTTAATTATTGAAAATATAGGAAACATTACGCGGGTAAAAATACTTGAACTTTGCCGTAACGGAAGTATCATTAAACCTTGAGCCCTTGAGTACAATCCCAATTCCGAAGCCCCGACAAACTTTCCTATAAGAAAGCTATCTGAATTCCTTGTAAAATAATCAATTACACTAAAACCTAAAAGATTAAAACTATAGCTAAAAAGTTCTTTTAATGCTTTCCATTTAAAAGAATAAGATGGTCTCCAAGGAGATACATACCACATTAAGAATGCGATTACAGCGGTAGGCACAATTGCTTGGGCAACAAGACTCCAAATCCCCATCTTTAATAAAGCCAAACTAATAGCAATAATACCTGATATAAATATTCCTATATTTTCAATAATCGCAATTTCTTTAAATTGTAAATTTTTTCTTAAAATTGCATTTTGAACTACAAATAAAGACATAAAAATAAAATTTATTCCAAGTACAATTGTTATATTCTTTAAAATTGGAGCCTTGTAAAAAGAAGCAATAAACGATGAAATAATTATAAAAATTATTGTTAAAGCTATTCCTATAATTAAATTAGCCCAAAAAACAGCGTTCAAATGATTCTCCTTTATATTATTTCTTTGAATAATTGCTGCTCCAAATCCCATGTCAACAAAAATATTTGCAAAATAAGTTAATACAGTGACCATTCCCAATAAACCAAATTCTTTAGGAGAAAGTAATCTTGCTAAAATAATAAATATTATTATTCTCATAGATTCGCGAGTGATTAGAGATAATCCACTCCAACCTAACCCAGATAAAATTTTTTTACCTAATTCTGAGGCCATATTTTCTAATTTATTGCATTTAAGAAATTTTCAACCATAGATTTAATATTGACTTTTTTTTCAATAGTAGAAATGCAATTTCTTTTCAGTTCATTGTATTTTTCAGAAGAATTCCAAACATCTATTACCCAATTAACAAGATCATCAATATTATTGGCCAGGTATCCATTTTTACCACTTTCTAAATATGCAATTTCAGGTCCATGATATATATTTTTTAGTGTTATAAATGGTATTCCATAAATCATGCTATGTACTATTGATAATCCTACCCGCTCTGGAATCACAATAAAATCAGTTAAAGTCATATAAGGCGCAAGCTTTTTAGGGTCATTAATGCTTCCAATAAGATATATATATTTCTGAAATTGCATTAAATTTATCTGCTTTTTTAAATTTTCTTTTTCTTCTCCATCTCCTATAATGAATACTCTTAGGTCAGGGAAATTATTAATTAACTTTTTTGTTATTTCTAAAATTAATAAAGGTTTTTTTGCTTTTGTCAATCTTCCAAGATATGTTATTGTATGAAATGACTTTTTTGTTTCTATTTCTATTTTTTTTATTTCCTCATCAAGATTAATTTCTTTTAATGCCTTTCGATAAATGCTTTCATCTAAAGCATTACCCAAAATAATAATTTTATTCTTTTCTATTCCATTTTTTATTAATTCTTTAAGTCCATAATCTGTATAAAGCAAAATTTTATAAGAGAATTTCATTAATAATGTTTTAACCTTTCTATCAATCCAAAAAAACAACCCTGTCTTTTGAAGATTTAAATTAAATCCATGGGTCCACCAAATTATACGTTTCCTAGAAATAATGCTGAACAACCATATTAAGATATTTGAAAGACTCGATAATTCTAATCCCATTACAATTATTTTATATTTATTCGATAAACCAATTGATATTATTGGTTGGAAATAAATTCTTCCCAATTTAAAACATGGCACATTTATATTAGGAAAAGGAAAAGATACTCTATCAACCAAATTATCCTTAGAAATTTTAGAAGAATGTAAAATTTCTACATTTAAATTATTATTACAAAGTTTTTCAAAAAAATCTCTTCTATAATGGGGAATTATTTTTTGAATGATAGCTATATTATGTTTAATTCCCATTAAATATTTTATTTCAAGCAATTAAATTTTTTGTAATCAATTTAATATTTATTTCGTTCCAATTTTTCTAATTCTATTGTTTTCTCACTCATGGCTATTAGGCTAAATATGAATAAGGCAAAAGTATTAAAATAATCGAATGCATTATCTGTCGCCATAAAAATTAAATAACCTACTAATCCCCCAATACCCGCTAATGCATATTTTTTTGCTTCTATACTTAAGGCTGATTTGTAGTTATGAATTAATATAATTAAGTAGAATAGGGCTAAGATAACAAAAAAAATTAATCCAACTATGCCTATTTCTGATATCAATCTGATATATTCTGAATGGATTACACCCAAACCAGAAGGAGAACTTGAGTAAAAATAATCTTGTGTAGCGCCAATCCCAGATCCAATGATAGGATTTGGATTAAAGAATCTTTTTAAAATATAATTCCAAGCAGCAAATCGACCAGATCCTGCAATATGACTTATAGTTTCTATTGGGTCGTTAATAAATGTCAAAAGTGTGATTTTTTTGGCTGCAGTTAGAAACATTCTTTCTTTAAATTTCTCACTAATAAAAAAAAGCAAAATAAAACTGATTAAACCTGTCGAAGGAAGCAAAATTCGAAAAATTCCACGAGTGGAGATAAATAAAATTATTGATAGACCAATAAACATTCCTGCGATAGTGATCCGGGTAAATCCCCATAGTATTCCAATAGCAAAAATTATAAATAAAATTGTATTTCTCAAATGATTACTATATTTAATATTTACAAAAGCAATCATTCCTACGACAAGAAGGTGGGAAGTGAATACCGCTGGACTTTCTCCAGGAATAGTAAGATTAAATTTTGGATTTAATCCTGCTAATTTTGTAAAAATAGCTGTTAAAAAAACTAAAACTCCGCTTATTAGAATTATATTTTCCATCCATCGAAGATGATTTTTTTTCGATATAAGAGCCATTATTGATAAAAGAAAAAATAAAGGAGCGCTTAACTTTGCGAGCATACGAATTCCATACGTGAGACTAGGTGTCCATAACAGAGAAATTGTGCAAAATATGAGAAAAAAGAAATGATATCGATATCTAATAAAATATTTATATATAGCTCCAATATGAATCATATTTATAAGAAAAGAACCAAGTAAAATTCCAAATAATTTAATAGAAGAAATATGAAGATTACCAAATGGGGTTAAAATAGACTCACGTAAAGAAATAGGGAAATGCCCAATAAATAAAGAAAAATAAATGAAAATATTTGAGAAAAAAAATGCTATAATTATTGGAATTATACAAACCATTAAAATTATAAAAATATTCATAATAACCTCACTATTGATAGTAAATTAATTTTTAGAAGAAAAATCAATGTCTAATATACTATTAAAATTATTTAAATTTTGTTTTAATAAAAAATCAAATATTTTATCTCTCATCTGGATTAAAAATAGTTAATATATATAATATGATATATTACATTTAGAAGTTGTCAATTAAAAAATATTTTTATGATTTAAGGTTTATAATAGAATTGTTATTTCTATTCGCCTTTAGATTGTTCTTTATATAATATAAATATAGTCGAGGTGGGGATATTGGTGACAAATCTTGTTTTTTAAACCAATTTGGCTTTGAAGGTTCTTTAAAAGGCCCAGTTCTTAGTGTCTCAATCTGTTCATCTGAAAGAAGACCATATAAATAAACCCCTAATCTTTGTAAAGGATTTATATTTTGGGCAATGGAAATTAGTTCTACAAGTTTCTGTGGATCTCGGGAGACTATGTTGGTAGATGATAATTTATCATAATTTCCGACTAATAAAATGAATTTATTTGGGTCAGAAAAAAGTCCAATTATTTTCTTTAATTCTATTTGATTAATCGGATAACCATAATTCATATGGAATACTGCATCTATCCAACCTTTATTAGCCCAGGATACACTGTCAGTGCCATGGATAAGCAATGGTTGATATCCTGCATGGGAATCAACACTTAGAATTATATTCGGTTTAAGCTTTTTTATTTCTTTTGATGTGTTTTCGACTATTTCTTCTACCGCTTTTGAATTCCAATCAATAATAGTTTGCAGTGCCTCTTTTGAAAACTGGCGATTAATAATATCCCACTTTAAATTTCTCCCATATTTTGATTTATAGTCATCTACACAATACTGCGAACTACATATTCCACCACTTCGGATATAATCAAGATTTATTCCGTCAACGTCATATTTTTTAACCACTTCAAGCATTAAATCTACAATAAACTTTCTAAAGGCTGGAATATGGACATTAAAAAATCCTTGAGGTGTTCCCTCATCATAAAATTCGGGGAAAAACTCACGCTGTCTTAAAGTAACAGTGAACCAGGGATGGACTTCAATTTCAATTTCGTGAGCTTTTTTTATAAGATAAGCAAGAGGGTCTTTAAATAAAATTGGATTTTTATTGTAAATTGATTCCCATCTTAGGTCTTTTGGAGCTAAGCTCGAAGGCCAGGTTGTTCCACGACCATGCCAAACACATGGGATTAGAACATTAAAACCTGCCTTTTTTATACGTGAAAGTAATTTGTCGGCAGATTCAGGAGTAATCCAATTAAATCCTTCATCCAAGATTGCTCTTACTTCAGCTTTGGATGTATCAGGAGAAAAAATGATTAATATTAATGAAATAGCTATTATTAGAATAAATTTTATTTTAGTTATCATTTTTTTTCCTCCTTTTTTATATTTGGAAAAGGTAAATGGTTAGTTTTCCTCACCTGGACTTTCTTCTTGAAGGGTTAGATTCCCCTCACCCGAACCCTCTCCCCAAAGGGTTGAGGGGAAATTGGGGAAAATCCCTCTCCCCAAAGGGTAGAGGGGAATTTAGAAAAGGGAGGTGGCTTATTAGGAGAGGATTTCTTTATAAAATTGAATTCCATTTTAAATTTATTTTAGGGCGAACCGTTATTGCTTACCTATTTCCGGTAATTAATATTACTCCCAAAGTTGATTGAAAAAATGGCAAGGTCTAAGCCATCTACATCACCATCATTATCGAAATCACCCAAACATTTTAATTCATAACAGTTTGTCCGACCAAATTCTGATGCAAAAATAGCCAGGTCATTTCCATCCACATCTCCATCGAAATCAAAATCGCCTTTGAGATAATTCTTATTCCCTGCCCAGATTAATCCTTCTTCAAAAAGGTATAAACCATTTTCTAAAATTTCCGAATTGGGGTAACCTGGATCATCACAATGGCCAGGTTCTCCTGCATAATAAAATATCCTTCCCTGGCCAAATGAATGAATAAATGAGTGGATTCTATTGTGAATTTCCCATTTGGAAATAAGAGTTGCTTCTGGTTTAAGGTCGAAAATAGAGTTTGAATTGCAATTTTCTATCATTGAATAATCTACTATATCATTTAAAACTAAATCTCCTCCGAAGGGATGATTAAAAGCAGTAGTTGCATATCCACAATCACTGTCATACCATCCTGCCCCAAACCATTCTTTAATGGAAGATAGATCTTCATTATCTCCTGCAAGAAATTTAGGATCTTTACCTATGATGACAGCTCCCCCTCCTTTTTGGATAAAATTTTTAATGGATTCAACTTCTTGTATTTTATAAGGATTTTCCTTGTTTAATATCAAAAGTGAATAATTGCTCAGGTCAACCGGAATATCATCAACATAGATAATTCCGAACCCATTCTCAATAAGAATTTCAGAAATATTCGGGTTTATTAAATTAACTTGAGACACGTAAAGTGCAATTGGGCCATTAAATTCAGAAGTGACTTCAAGGTCATCAATATTCCATCCTGAAAAACGCGAGTAAGAATTTGTTGGTCCCATAGTAAACTTAATAAAAACATTAGGCTGATTAGCAGTAATCGATGAAATATCAAAAACAACTTGTTTCCACTGATTATCAGTCACATTAAAAATAGGATTCTCCCATAATTGAATCCAATTGACCCCATCATTGCTAACCAAAATTTTTGCATGGTCATAAATATTACTTTCGACATTTAAATAACGCCAGAATTTTAAATATACCTTACTCTGGCCAGAGCAATCTATGGGTGGAGAAATAATAGATTTTTCCGTAAGGCTATTAGGATAGTCATCTCCAATAGCAAATCCAAGGATATAATTATCATCAGTAGCAGAGTGATCTGCTTCTGGATCGGGATTACCGAATTGACCTCCTCCTCTTATTGCGGGCCCTCGCTCCCATCCTTTATATTCAAAGCCTATCCATCCTTTATCCGTATTAAAATCATCTACAAAAGGAAAAGATTGCTTACAATATTCATATACTCCTATCTCTGGTTTCTCTTCACAGGGAATTGATCTTTCTTCAAAATCTTTCATTAGTCCTAAATCCAAGCCTGTGTTGATACAAGGAGAATTTGCAGTTAGATGATAATCATCATCTTCATATTCTCTTGTCCAAACTCCGCTTCCTTGTGAGGTCCAAAGACCAGACTCTTCAATATATTTAGCTACGAGCTGAGCACTGGTAATGTGATCTGCGGGTATCCCCATTTTGAGCCATTCATCTATCGCCCAACCCCACTGCTCAGCAGTTAGCTCAGAGGCATTGTGAGCAATAACTTGAACTATTAATCCTTGTTTCACTGCAAATCCTATAGCTCTTGCTCTTTGTCTAACAAGTGCTTCAGTTGTGTCTTTTAAGTAACTACTTGCTGAACAAATATAAATACGGAATAAATCTAAATCTGCTGTCATTGATTTATTAATAGCTATAATTCCACACATTTTGTATCCTGCATTCATTACTGCTGTTATTGCATCATTGGTATACACTGAATGTGGGAACACAAAAGTTTTACAACTATAATATTGATTAGTTTGTGGATCAATTAAATCTCCTAAATTGTTGTTTAAGTGGGTCATTGGATCTGCAATTTCAACTTTAAAGAAACCAGTTTGAGCTGTTGTGTCAATAAGCAAAGATGGAGTATAGGGTGAAGGTTGAGCACCACTTGAATCAGCTAAAGATTCTCCTAAAGTATTTCCCGTAAGACCTGTTGGATAACTTCCTATTGTGCAACCCAATCTTTGGAGTTCTGTTTTTATTTGGTCAAGTGTCTTTGACTTAAAACTTGTAACAGTTCCACCTGGATTTATAATAATTTGGTTATTAGTCCTGTCAATATTTATTGTTGCTCCAGCTTTTGTAATGCTATAGGCTTGAGTACTATTGAGGGCAGAATGACTATATGAATGACAGCCTATTTCAAAAATGCCATTACTTAAGATGGCTCTATAGTAACTGAGGTTAGTTGGAAAAGTATAAGTATAAATATAATAAGTTCCTTTAATTCCGTAAGAACTAAAAACAGGTTCAAGGCTTTGAACATAGGGATATCCACCATTATCATCAACTCTTGGAATTATAAAGCCCATTCTTTTATAAGTTCTAAATTTGGGATCACTGTTGTCTTTAATGTTGTTTTGGTCTAAATCTACGCTATTCCAAGGAGAGAAAGGAGTTACAAAATTACACATCACGAGAGTATTTCTGACGTTGATTGTTCCCCCATTCTTATTAATTGGGTAATATGAAGTTAAAGTATTGTTTGTTGATATTATACAATTATTTATGTTTATAGTTCCTGTGTAACCATTAGATGTGCTAATGCCATAAACTCCTGAATTTAAGTAAACACAATTATTAAAATTGTAATTCCCTGAACCCTCATAAAAGAGTAGTCCGCCATTAAAAGAAGAAGATCCTAACGCTTCAAAAATACAATAATCAAATGTGCCATTTGCAGTTGTTTGAATTTGTCCAAAGATAGTTGAGCCACCGCTTGCATATCTAAATTTAAATCGGCATCTAATACAATCTATTTTACCGACTTCAAATGTAAAAAGTCTTGTTGTATGGTTAGAAAGACTCACAACATCAACATCCTCAAAACGCCAATTATTCCCTGCAGTGTAAATATTGGCTTTAGTTGGATCACTATACGTGCTTGTCAGACAAAGATTTTTAAAAGTTACCCCAGTAGCAATAGTTCCATAAACAGCTCTGTTAGCAGAACCAGGACTAACTATTGTAGCATTTCTTCCAGCTCCAATAATTGTTAGGTTAGAAAGATTAGCATTGTCAATATAAAAATAATCATTTGCAGAATTAAAAGTTCCTTCTCCTATATAGACATAATCTCCAGCACCCGAACCATTAGTCCTTATATAGTCAATTACTGTTTTAATTTGCTTTGCTGCTTTAGCCCAAGTATCGTATGGAGCTGTGTTTGAACCAAGGGATGATACATAATAATTTGCTCCATATGCAAGAACCGATAAACAAAAGAAAAAAAGAATTGAAATAAAATTTTTAAATAACCAAAAGAAGCTCAGTTTTTTAGCCATTTTAAAAATTTTTATTTGTGAATTTTTTACCCCTCACCCCGTCCCTCTCCCCGAAGGGTAGAGGGAAAATTAGGGAAAGAGCCCTCTTCCCGAAGGCTGATCTTAGCACACGCTTGACACCGAGGGGGAAAGATGTTATAAGGGGTTCATGTATGTTTATGGACAATATTTTCCCAAATCTATTCTGGATCGAATTCAAGAGACTATCCAAAAAGAGCCATCTATATCTCAAA
>Ga0078972_1010369_pt1 | contig 17469 bp, 16 predicted proteins | sample YelNatPaOPGAMG01_FD_67568 | JGI IMG/M metagenome (GOLD analysis project Ga0078972, IMG submission 67568) | Hot spring thermophilic microbial communities from Obsidian Pool, Yellowstone National Park, USA - OP-RAMG-01 (SPADES assembly) (version 2) | ecosystem: Environmental > Aquatic > Thermal... | reverse complement strand
GTCCGGCGGTCAGGCTCCGAACGCCTTCCAGCCACGCCCCAAAGCATGCCTGATCCATCCCCGCCTCGCCTCGCTGCGGTTCCAATATGAACCGCCCCAACAGCTAACGCAAGCAGAGCTATAGTTTTGGTTTTTTTCAAAAAAGCTTCTTGTTCCCCCTCACCGGCACATCATCAGCGCGACACTCCGGCGGCGACACCGCATCGGGCACCGATTGCCAACCGCCTCAGAACAAAGCCTCCGCCTTGGTGATGGCAATATAGAAGCCGATCAGGAACGGCACGCCCACCGCGAGCCAGGCCAGCGCGCCACCCAGGCCGAAATTGCCACGTGCCGCCGTCGCGGCATTGTCGGACACCTTGTCCTCCCGCACCAGGGTTCGCTCGTGCGCCAGCTCCTCGTCGGTCATATGGTATTTTTCATGCACCGGCTTGACGAAAAAGTTGCAGATCAGCCCACCCAGCAACAGCGCCGCCATGATATAGAGCGTGACGTCGTAGACGCGGTTATGCGCAACGCCATGGGTAATCTCGAACTCGCGCAGGCCGGCGATCAGCGCCGGGCCGATGACGCCGGCGACCGACCAGGCGGTGATCAGCCGCCCATGGATAGCCCCCACCATCTGGGAGCCGAAAATATCGGCGAGATAGGCCGGCACGGTCGCGAACCCGCCGCCATACATGCTGAGGATGATACAGATCGACAGCACGAACGGGGTCGGCAGGCCGAGATAACCCCACGTCGGCAGCAGGCAGTAGAGAATGATGCCAATCACGAAGATCGTGTAGTACATCGTTTTGCGGCCGATCTTGTCCGAAAGCGACGCCCAGAAAATGCGCCCGAGGGCGTTGAACAGGCTGATCAGCCCGACAAGGCCGGCCGCCGCCGCGACAATCGCGGTGCGCTGTACGGTGGCCGAAGCGTTGGTGGCGTCGCCGAGCAGTTTGGCGCCGAATACGTCTTGCAGCATCGGGCTGGCCATCGAGATCACACCGACGCCAGCCGTGACGTTGAGGCAGAGCACGCCCCAGATAAGCCAGAATTGCGGGGTGCGGATCGATTTTGACAGATGCACGTGATTCTGGGTGATCATCTGTCGTTTCTTGTCATCCGTCGAAGGCGTAAAGCCCAACGGTCGCCAGCCAGTGGGCGCGACGCGGAAGCCGAAAGCCCCCGCGCTCATGACTAAAAAATAGATAACCCCGAGGCCGATCAGCGCCTCGGGCACCCCCGCAATCCCGTTGCCGGCGAAATGCGTCATAATCCAGACCGCGAGCGGCGCGCCGATCATCGCCCCGCCGCCATAGCCCAAGATCGCGAACCCGGTTGCGAGCCCGCGCCGGTCGGGGAACCATTTGATGAGCGTTGAGACTGGCGTGATGTAGCCGAGCCCTTGCCCGATGCCGCAGATCACCGAGATAATATAGATCAACCAGAGCTGATGGATCGACACCGCAATGCCGAGCAGGATGAGACCGCCGCCCCAGCACAGCGCAGAGATGAAGCCCGCCTTACGCGGCCCAGCATGCTCCAGCCAACCACCCCAGATCGCCGCGGAGATGCCGAGCACGGCGATGAAAATCTCGAAGACATGCGTAACCGACGGCACGCTCCAGTTACATGCTGTAGTGAACAGCTCCGTGGCGAAATTCTGCATCGCGCAGGCCTTGGCATCGGCGTTTGGGATCTGCCGCGACATCGGCAGCCAGAACACCGAAAACCCATACGCCATGCCGATGCAGAGATGGATCGCGAGCGCCGCCGGCGGTACCAACCACCGGTTAAAGTTGGGCCCTGCGATGATGCGGTCGCGCGCAAGCAACCCGCCCGATCGGAGCGGGCTCCCATACTCCGTCTGGCTATGTGCCGACATGTTTCCCCCTTAGCTCATGGTGTTCGACGTTGTTACGCACGCGTGTGACATGTCTATGCTCGAGTCAAAACTTCCGAGACAGGCGGCCCATCCCCCCCTGGCTGCCGGCAGAATAATTTGCTTCCAGCCCGGCCGGAAGAATGGCGGACGGAGACGATGGCTGCCGCCATGCGGCACGGCTCGTTAGGATAAAATGTAAAATAATGTGCACGGCAAACCCTCAAGACACCTTGGTTTCCGCCGCCAGCCGCGCCACCGCCGCCGCAGCCAGCGGATCGAGCCCGCCGCCGCCCGCCGCGACATAGGCGATGATGTCACGGCGCATGCGCGGATCCCAGAATTTCCGCAAATGATCGGCGATCTCCTCGGGCGCGTGTTCGGGGCCGAGATGGGCGAAAAAGCGACTGATCTGGTTCGCCATCATGGTCAGTTTTTCAGGCGGCATTTGTATCAGGCGACATGGGCCTCTCTCTCGATGACGATGCGCGCGGGGTGGGTGAAAATCTCGAACCCGTCGGCGCGAGCGACGGCGGCGAGCGTGATCCCGGCGCGCTCGGCGCGGCGGAGGGCGAGCCCGGTCGGGGCCGAGACGGCGAGCAGCACCGCGCATCCCATCCGCGCCAGTTTCTGCACCATCTCAACCGAAACCCGCGAGGTCAGCAGAACGGCGCCGCGCGCCGGCGCGATCCCGGCACGGAGCAGAGCGCCAGCGAGCTTATCAAGCGCGTTGTGCCGCCCGACATCCTCGCGCACGGCGACAATCCCGCGTTCGGGGTCGAAAAACGCCGCGGCATGGAGGGCATGGGTTTGCCGGTTCAGCATCTGGCCGGCGCCGAGCCCGGCCATCGCCCCGGCGAGGGTCGCGGCATCGAGACGAATTTCGCTCGCGAGCGCCGGCAGAGGAGCCAGTGCCGCTTCCAGGCTTTCCATGCCGCAAAGGCCGCAGCCGGTTGCCCCGAGCAGACGGCGCTGTCGCTGCCAGAGCGCCGCCTCGCGGGCGCCGGCGAGATCGAGGCGAAGTTCGATCGCGACCTCGCCGGCGACGTCGCGGACCACGATCTCGCACGCGGTAATCTCGTCCGCCGCCGTGATCAGCCCCTCATTGCGGCTGAACCCCCAGGCGAAATCCTCGAGATCGGTCGGGGTCGCCATCATCACCGCATAGGTCGCGCGGCCATAGGTCAGCGCGACCGCGGTTTCCTCCGGAATGTGGCGCAGGCCGCGTGCCGCCCCGTCCTCTCGCCAGACCAGGGGCCGGGATGTCAGGAGGGGCGCCGGAAGTGTCATTCCGCGGCCAGGATACGCCGGCTCTGTTCGGCGTGCTGACGATAGGTTTCCTGCCATTCCGTCGGCCCATTGGCGCGCGAAACCTGCACCGCGGTCACTTTGTATTCCGGACAGTTGGTTGCCCAGTCGGAGAATTCTGTAGTGACAACATTGGCCTGCGTGTCGGGGTGGTGGAAGGTGGTATAGACCACGCCGGTGGCCACGCGATCGGTAATCAGCGCGCGCAAGGCGGTGGCGCCCGAGCGACTTTCGAGTTTTACCCAGTCGCCATCCCGGACGCCGCGCTGCTCGGCATCGTGGGGGTGGATTTCCAGCCGATCCTCCTCGTGCCAGACGGAATTCGCGGTGTGCCGCGTCTGCGCGCCGACATTGTATTGCGAGAGGATACGCCCGGTGGTGAGCAAAAGTGGAAAGCGCGGACCGCTTTTTTCCTCGGTCGGAACATATTCGGTGATCATGAAACGGCCGCGCCCGCGCGCGAACCCGCCGATATGCATCACCGGCGTGCCGAGCGGCGCGTTCGCGTCGCATGGCCATTGCACCGAGCCCACGCGATCGAGCAAATCATAGGAAATTCCGGCGAAGCTCGGCGTGGTGTGGGCGATCTCGTCCATGATCTCGGAAGGATGGGCGTAGTGCATCGGATAGCCCAGTGCCTGGGCGATCAACTGAGTAATCTCCCAGTCGGCATAGTCGTTTTTCGGCCGCATCACTCGGCGCACCCGGTTCACGCGCCGCTCGGCATTGGTGAAAGTGCCGTCCTTCTCGAGAAAACTCGAGCCGGGGAGGAAAATATGCGCGTAATTCGCGGTCTCGTTAAGGAATAGATCCTGCACCACGACGCATTCCATGGCGCTGATTCCGGCGATCATGTGCTGCGTGTCGGGATCAGATTGTATGATGTCCTCGCCCTGGATGTAGAGGCCCTTGAAGGAGCCATCCATCGCCGCGTCGATCATGTTGGGAATGCGCAGGCCCGGCTCAGCGTCGAGCTTGACGCCCCAGATATCCTCATAGATGCGCCGCACCGCGGGGTCCGAGATATGGCGGTAATCGGGCAATTCATGGGGGAAACTGCCCATGTCGCACGAGCCCTGGACATTGTTCTGCCCGCGCAGCGGGTTCACGCCGACGCCAGGGCGGCCGATATTGCCAGTCGCCATGGCGAGATTGGCGATCGCGATCACCGTCGTCGTGCCCTGGCTGTGTTCGGTGACGCCGAGGCCATAATAGATCGCGGCATTACCGCCGGTGGCGTAGAGCCGTGCCGCGTCGCGGATGAGGGCGGCCGGTACGCCCGCGACTTTCGCCACCGCCTCGGGGCTGTTTTCCGGCCGCACAATGAAGGAAGCCCAATCCTGAAAAGCGTCCCACTCGCAATGATCGCGCACGAAGGCCTCGTTGACGAGATTTTCTGTGACGATGACATGGGCGAGCGCGTTGACGATCGCGACATTGGTGCCCGGCCGCAGCGCCAGATGATAGGTCGCCGCAACGTGTGGCGTGCGCACGAGATCGATGCGACGCGGATCGACGACGATGAGTTTCGCCCCGGCGCGGAGCCGTCGCTTCATGGCGGAGGCGAAGACCGGGTGCGCGTCCGTCGGGTTGGCGCCGATCACCAGCATGACGTCGGCGTGATCAACCGAGTCGAAATCCTGCGTGCCTGCCGAGGTGCCGAACGTTGCCTTCAGCCCGTAGCCGGTGGGTGAGTGGCAGACGCGGGCGCAGGTATCGACATTGTTGTTGCCGAAACCGGCGCGCACCAATTTCTGCACCAGATAGGTTTCCTCGTTGGTGCAGCGCGAGGAAGTGATGCCGCCCACCGAAAAGCGCCCGTATCGCGCCTGGATGCGCTTGAATTCAGAGGCGACGCGCCCGATCGCCTCCTCCCAGGAAACCTCGCGCCAGGGATCCGTGATTTTCTCACGCAGCATGGGCTTGAGGATACGCTCACGATGCATGGCATAGCCCCAGGCGAAACGGCCCTTGACGCAGGAATGGCCGTGATTGGCCTTGCCATCTTTATAAGGGACCATGCGCACCACTTCCTCGCCGCGCATCTCCGCCTTGAAGTTGCACCCCACGCCGCAATAGGCGCATGTGGTGATGACGGAGTGCTCGGGCTGGCCGGCGGCGATCACCGATTTCTCGATCAGCGCGCCCGTCGGGCAGGCCTGCACGCAGGCGCCGCAGGAAACACATTCGGAGGTGAAGAAATCTGTGCCCCCCGTTGCCACCTGCGAGGCAAAACCGCGCCCCGCGATGGTCAGCGCGTAGGTGCCCTGGATATCCTCGCAGGCGCGCACACAGCGCGAGCAGACGATGCATCTCGACGCATCGAAGGTAAAATAGGGGTTCGATTCGTCCTTCTTGGCGTCAAGATGATTTGCCCCATCATAGCCATAGCGCACTTCACGCAAACCGACCGCCCCGGCCATGTCATGGAACTCGCAGTTGCCGTTGGCGGGAGCGGTGAGAATATCGCGCGGGAAGTCCGAAACGTAAAGCTCCATGATGCCGCGACGGAGTTTCTTCAGCCGCTCGGTCTCAGTTGCGACCACCATGCCGGGGGCGACGGGGGTGGTGCAGGAGGCCGGCGTGCCGGCGCGGCCTTCGATCTCGACAAGACAGAGCCGGCAGGAGCCAAAGGCGCTCAGGCTGTCGGTGGCGCAGAGTTTCGGCACCGTAATGCCCGCCAGCATCGCCGCGCGCATGATCGAGGTGCCCTCGGGCACTTCCACGGTCATGCCGTCGATCATCAGCGATATAGTTTTTTCCGATGCAATCGCCGGCGTGCCGTAATCGGTTTCCTTGATCAGAGGCATGGTGGTCTCCCTATTCAGCCGCGGCGTGGCGTGCCGTGGCGCGGGTGAAATCCTCGCGGAAATGGGTGAGCGCGCTGATCACCGGATAGGGCGTGAAGCCGCCCAGCGCGCAGAGCGAGCCGAATTTCATGGTCTCGCAAAGGTCGGTGATCAAAGCGATGTTTTTTTCTACCTCCCGGCCTTCGCGGATCCGGTCCATGACCTCCATGCCACGGGTCGAGCCGAGACGGCAGGGGGTGCATTTGCCGCAGGATTCAACGGCGCAGAATTCCATCGCGAAACGCGCTTGCGCCGCCATGTCGACGGTATCGTCGAACACCACCACGCCGCCATGGCCGATCAGCCCGTCGCGCGCGGCGAAGGCTTCATAGTCGAACGGTGTGTCGAACAAGGCGGGCGGAAAATAGGCGCCGAGCGGGCCGCCGACCTGCACCGCCCGCACCGGACGCCCGGTGGCCGTGCCGCCGCCAATCTCGTTCACCAGTTCGCCCAGAGTGACGCCAAACGCCGCCTCGAACAGGCCGGGATAACGGATATTGCCGGCAAGCTGGATCGGCATGGTGCCGCGCGAGCGGCCATAGCCAAGTCCCTGATAGTGTTTCGCGCCCTCGGCCAGGATGATCGGGACGGAAGCGAGCGAGATCACATTGTTGATCACTGTCGGCCGGCCAAACAGGCCCTGGATCGCCGGCAACGGCGGCTTGGCACGCACCACGCCGCGCTTGCCCTCGAGACTGTCGAGCAGCGCCGTCTCCTCACCGCAGACATAGGCGCCGGCGCCGACCCGAACTTCGAGATCGAAGGAAAATCCCGAGCCCTGAATATCGGCGCCAAGAAATCCGCCGGCGCGGGCGGCGGCGAGCGCGCGGTTCATCGCCGCGATGGCGTGCGGGTATTCGGAGCGGGTATAGATATAGCCTTTGCTGGCGCCAACCGCGTACCCCGCGATCAGCATCCCTTCGATCAGCACGAAGGGATCGCCTTCTATGATCATGCGATCGGCGAAAGTGCCGGAATCGCCCTCATCGGCGTTGCAGACGATGTATTTGCGATCCGCCTGGGCGGCTGCGGCAGTGCGCCATTTGATCCCCGTCGGGAACCCGGCGCCGCCGCGCCCGCGCAAGCCCGAGGCAACCACCTCCTCGATGCTCGCCGCCGCGCCAAGCGCCAAGGCCCGCTTCAGACCGCGCCAGCCGCCCAGGGCTTCGTAATCCGCCGCCGAGGCAGGATCAACGATGCCGCAGCGGGCGAAAGTGAGCCGCGTCTGGCGCTTGAGGAAGGGGATCTCCTCCGGCCGGCCGACCCGCAAGGGGTGAGCGGCGCCGTCGAGAAAGCCGCTTTCGAACAAAGCGGGCACATCCCCCGCGCTCACCGGGCCATAGGCGATCCGCCCTTCCGGCCGCGCCACTTCCAAGAGCGGTTCCAGCCAGTAGAGCCCGCGCGCGCCGGTGCGCACGATTTCGAGGGCAATGCCGCGCGCGCTGGCGTGCGCAGCGAGCGCCGCAGCAACATCGTCGGCGCCAAGCGCCAGCGCGCCAGCATCAATGGGGAGAAAAACCCGCGCGCTCATCGTGCCGCCGTGACCAGGCGATCGAGCCGCGCCACATCGAGCCGGCCTTGCGGCACCTCGTCAAAGAGTGCCGCGGGGGCGACGGCGCACAGCCCGAGGCAATAGACTGGCTCGATGGTCAGCGCGCCATCGGTCGTGGTGGCGCCCCAGGTGAGGCCGAGACGCGCCAACAGGTTTTCCGCGAGCGTCGCGCCGTGCATCGACTGACAGGCCTCCGCGCGGCAGAGTTTCAGCACGTGCCGGCCCGGTGGGGTGCTTCGGAAATCGTGATAGAAACTGATGATCCCGCGGATTTCGGCGCACGAAAGGTTGAATTGTTGGGCCAGCAGCGGCACCGCCGCATCGGGCACCGCGCCGAATTCCGCCATCAGCGCATGCAGCGCAGGCAGCATGCCACCTTCAACCGTGCACCAGGGGGTAATGATCTCGCTGGCGCGTTCGTCATCCCAAGCGCTATATTCGTGCATCAAACCTCGTTCCCGGACAATCCTCGGCAAATATGTGCGCATACCGGCCAGGCCGATCAAGGCCGCTGATCCGTTGTGCCATAGAACAAGGCAATGAAGGTTTGGTTATCGCCGGGGCGTCAGCCAGCCTCGAGTTGCGCGGCGATGATCTGGGCTTGGGTGACGAGGGCGGCGGTGAGCGGGGTCATCGGTTCGCGATAGGGCACGACGAGGCCGACGCTGGGGCTCGGCGGGCCGCCCTTGATCGGGATCGCCCGCACTGCGGCACTCAGCCCAAGCATCGAGGCGAGCTTGACCGGCATCACGCTCGCCCAGCGCCCGGTGCGGACGTGCGACCACAGCGCCACCATCGAGTTCGATTCGAGCGTCGGCGAGGACGGCCGTCCGGCCATCCGCAGCAGGCGGTCAAGAATGCGCCGGTTCTGCATATCCGGGGTGAGCAGGCAGAGCGGGATTTGCGCGACATCCTCCCAGGTCACCTCGGCGCGGTCCCCGAGCGGCGCCTCGGGCGCGGTGATCAGGCAGTACAGCTCATGATAGAGCGGCACCGTGCGCACCCGCCCAAGCGGCTCGTTGTCGAGATAGGTAATGCCGGCATCGACCTCGAGATTTTCGAGTAGCGCCAGCGTCGCGATCGAGGTCGCGGAGAGGATGGTGAAGGTGACGCCGGGATGGCGTTCACGATAAGGCGTGGTGAGTTGGGCGACCATGGCGAGCGCCGTGGGGACGACAGCGATTTTGAGATTGCCCGCCAGCCCCTGTTTCAGGGCCCGGATTTCCTGGCGCATGGCGCGGGCGTCGGCGACGATGCGCCGCGCCCAGTCGAGCGTGCGCTCGCCCTCCGGCGTGAAGCCCAGGAAGCGCGAGCCGCGCTGCACCAAAAGCACGCCGAGGGTCTCCTCGAGCTGCTTGATGCCGGCCGAGAGCGTCGGCTGCGTCACGCCGCATACCTCGGCGGCATGGCCGAAATGCCGCTCGCGGGCCAAAGCCAGAAGATATTCGAGCTTTTCGATCAAGCCGGAGACATCCCTCTCGAGCCGATTGCGTGGTCGGTCAGTCGGTGCGATGATTTGGCGTCTTTTGTCAAATGGGAGAAACGTCATGGCGCTGAAGAAATTCATCATCGAGCGCGACCTGCCGGCGATCGGCAGCGCCGAGCGCGCGGCCTTGCAGGCGGCGGCGACGAAATCGAACGAGGTGCTGGCCGAACTCGGTCCGAATATTCAATGGCTCGAAAGCTATGTCGCGAACGACAAGACGTTTTGCGTCTATCTCGCTGCCGACGAGGCGATCATCCGCCGCCATGCCGAAAAGAGTGGCTTTCCCGCCAACCGCATCACCGAGGTCAAGCGCACCATCGATCCCACCACCGCCAATGGCTGAGACCGCTTCTTGCCGCCCCGGCTTGATCACGATCCTGGCCCGATCATGGTCTCGGCTCGATCATGTTCATCGAGAAAATCCGTTTGCGAGGGGAGCGGGACCGCGCTATCTAGTGATTTAGGTCGGGTAACGCGGTGTCTCAACAAAGTGTTCCGATCTGGCGTTTCGATGGAGCGATAGGCTTCATCACTCGCTTTACTTGGCGTGCCAATCAATCATGCAAAGGAGGCAACACCATGGCCTGGAAGACCCCGAAAATCGTCGAAATCGCTCTCGGTGCAGAAATCAACTGCTACGCCTGCGCCGAAGTGAAGTAATTTCGAATTAACGCCGCCGAGGGGCCCTGCCTCCGGCGGCGTTTATTTTGCGGGCTATCGAGGGAACGTCATGCGGGTCGTCATTCTCGGCGCTGCAGCCGGCGGCGGTTTTCCTCAATGGAATTCCAACGCGCCAGGCTGCCGGCGGGCGCGTGCCGGCGATCCCGCGGCCAAGCCGCGTAGTCAGATCTCGCTCGCAGTTTCTGCCGATAATACCAACTGGTTCGTCTTCAGTGCTTCGCCCGACCTGCGCGCCCAGATCGAGCGTTTCCCCTTCTTGCAGCCGAAAACCGGCTTGCGTTCAACCCCGATCCAGGGTGTAGTGCTGACCGATGGCAATGTCGATGCGGTTGCCGGCCTGCTCAATCTGCGCGAGGTTGAGGCGTTCAGCATCTTTGCCACCGGCACTGTCCTCGGCGTGCTCGACGAGAACCCGATTTTCGAAGTCCTCGCCCGCGATATCGTCCGCCGCGTGCGCGTTCCGCTTGACGAACCGCTCTTGCTCCCGCTCACCAAAGGCGGGGCGAGCGGCCTGACGCTCACGCTTTTTGCCGTTCCCGGCAAAGTGCCGCTTTATCTGGAACGCCCCGGCGCGGCACCGCCGACCGTCGAAGGCGAAGAAACGGTCGGCGCGGAGATCAGCGACGGCCGCCATCGGGTTTTTTTCATCCCCAACTGCGCCCGTGTGACCGATAAGCTGCTGGCCCGCGTGGAGGGCGCGGACGCGCTGTTTTTCGACGGCACGCTGTGGCGCGACGATGAGATGATCCGCGCCGGGATCGGCACCAAAACCGGCCAGCGCATGGGGCATATCAGCGTCGGCGGGCCCGACGGCACGCTCGCCATGTTCGAAAATTGTTCTATCGCGCGGCGCATCTTGATCCATATCAATAATTCGAACCCGATCCTGCTTGAGGATACACTTGAGCATGCCGCGGTGGCGGCGGCGGGATGGCGGGTCGGGGAGGATGGAATGGAAGTGGAGCTATGACCGGGGAATCGGGCCTGCTATCACCTGACGAGCTGGAGGCGGCGCTCCGTCAGATCGGCGCCGAGCGCTATCATAGCCATCATCCCTTCCACAAATTGCTGCATGGCGGCAAACTCACCCGCGCTCAGGTGCAGGCTTGGGCGCTCAATCGGTTTTATTATCAGAGCCGTATCCCGGCCAAGGACGCTTTCCTCCTCGCCCGCCTACCCACTCCGGAACTTCGCCGCGCCTGGCGCTTGCGCATCGTCGATCATGACGGTGACGCGCCGGGGACGGGCGGCATCGCGCGCTGGATGAAGCTTGCCGAAGGCGTCGGGCTCGATCCCGACTATGTCGTCTCGACCCGCGGCCTATTACCCGGCACCCGGTTTGCTGTTGACGCCTATGTCAATTTCGTGCGCGATCGGCCGATCCTGGAAGGCATCGCCTCCTCGCTCACCGAAATGTTCTCGCCCGGTATCATTGCCGAGCGGGTTGCCGGGATGCTCGCCAACTATTCTTTTATTACAGAGGAAACGCTCGCTTACTTTACCCCACGTCTTACCCAGGCGCCGCGCGATGTCGAATTTGCCCTGGCCTATGTCAAGGAACATGCCGACACCAGCGAGCGGCAGGAAGCGGTGCTGGCCGCGCTCCGCTTCAAATGCGACGTGCTGTGGGCGCAGCTCGATGCGCTCCATTTCGCCTATGTTGATCCGGGCCTGATCCCACCCGGCGCCTTCCGCCCCGAGCTGGAGAAATGAGCCTTCCCGAAACCACGGTTCCAGGCCTTCGCCGTGGCGTCAAATTCCGCTTCGACGCGGTGCGCGCTTCCTGGGTGGTGTTGGCGCCAGAGCGGTTATTCATGCCCGACGAGCCGGCGGTGGAAGTGCTCAAGCTCATCGATGGCGCGCGCAGCCTCGGCGCCATCGCGGACGACCTCGCCGCCCGTTTCGCCGCCCCGCGCGCGGTTATTCTCGCCGACGTCGCCGCGCTGCTCACGGATTTGGCCGACAAGGGAGCGATCACGCTATGACCGGCCTGTTTCCCCCGCCGATGGGCCTCATCGTCGAGCTGACCCATCGTTGCCCGCTGCAATGCCCCTACTGCTCCAATCCGCTGGAGCTTGAACGCCCGGCGAGCGAACTTGACACGTCGGCGTGGATGCGGGTTTTCGACCAGGCGGCTGAGCTTGGCGTGCTGCAGCTCCATTTCACCGGCGGTGAGCCGACGGCGCGGCGGGATCTGCCCGACCTCGTCCGCCACGCCGCGGCGCGCGGCCTCTACACCAACATCATTACCTCTGGCGTACTCCTCGACGAGCGGCTGATGGTTGCCCTCGTGGCCGCTGGCATCGATCATATCCAGTTGAGTTTGCAAGATATCGAGCCAGAAAACGCCGATCGCATCGGGGGCTATCGCGGCGCGCACGCAAAGAAATTGGCCGCCGCCCAACGCATCCGCGATGCCGGCCTGCCGCTCACGCTGAATTTCGTCGTCCATCGCCAGAATATTCAAAATGTCCCGCAAATGATCGATATGGCGGAAAAACTTGGCGCCGAGCGTAGCGAGATCGCGCATGTGCAGTATTACGGCTGGGGGCTCAAGAACCGTGCCGCACTGCTCCCGAGCCGCGCCGAGCTGGACGCCACCACCGCAACCGTCGAGGCCGCGCGCGCCCGCCTCAAGGGCCGCATGGTGATCGACTATGTCGTGCCGGATTACTATGCCAGCCGGCCGAAATCCTGCATGGGCGGCTGGGCGCAGCGCTTCATCAATATTTCGCCCTCGGGCAAGGCGATGCCCTGCCATGCCGCCGAGACCCTTCCAGGGTTCACCTTCCCCTCGGTGCGCGATACCCCGCTCGCCGCGATCTGGCAATCTGATCCGGCGTTTTTGCGTTTTCGGGGCACCGACTGGATGCCCGAACCCTGTGCGTCATGCGAGCGGCGCGAAATCGATTGGGGAGGCTGCCGCTGCCAGGCTTTTGCCCTGACCGGGGATGCCGCGCGCACCGACCCGGCCTGCGCGCTCGCGCCCGATCACGCGGTGATGGCCGAAGCGGTCGCCGAGCGCGGCATCGCCCCACCCCCCTTCATCTATCGCCGCCTTGGCGCCGAAAATGAGCGGGCGCCAGCCGAGGCGATGGTCTAGCCGGGCTGGCGATGCCCAAGGTGGGGGGCTTTGCCCCTCAACCCCAGCAAAGGCAGAGCCTTTGCAATCGGCTACGGGCGGACTCGGGCAATGCTCCGGTGTTTTGCCCCTGCTGTCCGCTGCATCTGACCCGCCGTCGGCTGATCGCGAGCGCCGCGGCGCTCGCGCTCGGCGGCGCGGCGGCGGCGTTGCCGATGCAGGAGGTGGCGCCGGGCATTTTTGTCCGCCGCGGCGAGGATGCGGACGCCACCGCCGCCAACGGCGATGCGATCGCCAATATCGGCTTCATCATCGGCCGCGATGCCATAGCCGTTATCGATCCTGGCGGCAGCGGTGCCGATGGCGCGCGGCTGCTGGCTGCGATCCGCGCCCGCAGCGAACGGCCCATCCGCTACGTCATCGCAAGCCACGTCCATCTCGATCATATTTTTGGCGCGAACGCCTTCCGCGCCGAGGGGGTCGAATTTATCGGCCATGCTCGCCTGCCCGCGGCGCTGGCCGCGCGCGGCGCTTTTTATCGCCAGCACCTCGTCGATCTCCTCGGCCCGACTGCCGCTGGCGATTTCGTGCCCCCGACGCGCCTGGTGGAAGACGAACTTCGTCTTGATCTCGGTGATCGCGTGTTGGAAATCACCGCCCACCCACCCGCTCATACCGATACTGATCTTACCGTCCGTGATCGCGCGAGCGGCACGTTCTGGGCCGCTGATCTGCTGTTCGTCGGACGCATTCCGGTGCTCGATGGCAGCCTCACCGGCTGGCTTGCGACGCTCGCCGTGCTTAAGCGGGGGAAGGCGCGGCGCGCCGTGCCGGGGCATGGGCCGGTCTCCGTCGCCTGGCCGGAGGCGGCCGCCGATGAGGAACGCTATCTCGCCACCCTTGCACGCGAGGTGCGCGCGCTTATAGCTAAAGGGGTCGATATCGAGATCGCCAGTCGCGAAGTGGGACATACCGAGCGCGACAAATGGCGTCTGTTCGACGATTATAACGCCCGCAACGTGATCGAGGCGTATAAGGAACTGGAATGGGAGTAGGTCGCGCAGGCGGCGTCCGAGGGAGTGGTTCATGAAACATCTGCTATGGACTCTGGGCTTCGTATTTCTCGCCGCGCTGCCGGTGCATGCGCAGGAGGACGAGGCGACGCGGGCCGCGCGATGGAACGATCTGCGAGTCGCGGTATTCGGCCAGCGCCCGCTCCGGGATGGCAGCGGGGTAATCAGCCTGGAAGCGCCGGTGCGCGCGATGAACGCGGCCCTAGTACCGGTCGGGATCACGCTTTCGGGAGAAAAACCGATCAAGGCGGTCTATCTGCTGGTGGACGGCAATCCCTCACCGCTCGTCGGAACCTTCCATTTCGGCCCGGCAATCGATCCGCATCTGCTGCGCACGCGTGTGCGGGTTGAGCAATATACGCTGATGCACGCGGTTGCCGAGACGACGGATGGCGAGCTTTATGTCGCCGAACGATTCGTCAAGGCGGCCGGGGGCTGTTCGGCGCCGGCGGGAAGTAATGAAGAGTTGGCGCTCAAGGAAATGGGCCGGATGAAGCTCAACCTGACCGGTGCCGTTGTGCCCGGCCAGCCCGAACTTGCCGAATTGCTGATCCGCCACCCCAATAATAATGGTATGCAGATGGACCAGATCACCCGCAATTATGTCCCGGCGCGTTATATACAGACCATTCACGTCACCTATAATGATCATCTGGTGTTCGATTTTGACAGCGATATTTCGTTGAGCGAGGACCCCGCCATCACCTTCGCCTTCATCCCCGACGGGCCAGGGGCGCTCAAGGTGCGGGTTGAGGACAGCCGCAAATCCGTGTTCAACCGCAGCTTCGACGTCGTGCCGGCGCGGAGTTGAGGTTGGGTCGGAAAGCCGGGTGGCCCAATATCCGCTGTGGATAACTTTTATTCTGGAGCCACTTGCAAAACGCTGCGGTGGTGGTGCGGGAGCTTCCTTCGGAATACATAACCCTGGATAGAATTCTGGTCGTTTCGCACGGTTTCCGGCGCCGGCCGTGGGCTGGCATCGGTTTTCCCCCGTTCGGGCAAACCGGTGGCGGGCTCGCCCCTTGGGGCAAGGGCAAGCAGGACGGCGCCGGCAGGCGGGCCGCTACGTCACCAGACGCAGCAACTGCAGCGCGGTGACTACGCGCCTTTCGGCGCTCACTTTGGGAACGCGCGCGGGCCAAGCTCATTTTGACACTTTCCATGGATCGTATGCTGTTCGAACTTGCCGAGCATACATACGAGCAAGACCTGAAGCGTTTGGACCGTCTCATCACAAGGCAGATTGCTCGAGAGCGTCAACGCTATAGCGCGATCAACGGCGAACTTGATCTCCGGGGCACGGAGCTCGTCGACGACTTGTCGCCGCGGTTTCCTGCCAATCATCGGCCGGGTCGCCAGGGCTATGGGGATGACTACGTTCCAGCTACGGGTCATCTTACGAAACGAGGTGTTGAGATTTGCTGCCGGCTTTTCGACCTGGGTAAGAGCCCGATAGCGGTTGCCTATCTGATGGGGATGACGCTTCGCTCTGCCGAGCGCCGCTGGCGGAGTTGGATCAAGGCCGGCGGCTTGCACCGTGTGCGGGCGGAGGTGGAGCGCTACGACCTGCGCTCAATACGACGGCTGTCCTCAAGTTAGCGCGTCGCCGGGACGATAGAGGCCAGCAAAATGCCGACCGATGATAGTCAAGTCGGGAGCTCCGTCGATGACATGACGCGCCTGATCCATCGGAAGGCAATGCCTCCCCTTGTGCGCAACTCAGGCTCCCGACTCGCGGCGGTTGCAAGACCTTGAGCCAGGGCCAGCCCACCGTGCAGCCGCACGCAAAGCAAGAGTAATCCCGATGCCATGCTGAGCCGGAAATGCCCTATCACCAGCAAATCCAAATGCTGCTCGGCGCGTCCGCCGTTTTGTTCGGGGATCATGGACACACCCCCCGCTTGATCCACCCGCCAGGCGCCTCTATAAGCGGCCCGGTCGGGGCCATAGCTCAGTTGGGAGAGCGCCTGAATGGCATTCAGGAGGTCAGGGGTTCGACTCCCCTTGGCTCCACCATAAAATCAAAGGCTTAACGGACACTACCAAACCCACTCCGGAATTTGTCCGCACCATGTCCGCAAAATCGAGCAGACGCTATCGGCTCAGGGCCAGGTCGAGCAGCCACGCCAGCGCCCGCCAACAGCCGGCCAGGCGACAGCCGGGCGGCGAGGCGCAGTGGCCTGCCGGCTGATTGGCAGCGGCGAGGTGCGGCCTCTTTTTATAGATGCTAATCTTGCACGTGAGACGGCCGCTCAGCTCGGCCAATCGGCGCACCTATCCGCGCGGTGCTTTGGCGGGGGTGTGAGACGCGGCATAAACCGCACGTCAGCCGGCAGCCTCGCGCGCTATTGGACAGAATACTCGCTCAGCTCCTCCGAACTCATTGGCCGCGTTTCGCCGTTTACTGTCAATCGGCATTGAACTGGGACCCCGAATCGGCGGCGAAAAGGGACCCTGCCGTTTCAGCCGCATCAACCCGCGCCAGGCACGCGACTTCGCCAAGGCGATGGGCGTCATCGGCAAGACTGATCGCATGGATGCCCGCATGCTCGCCGAACTGGGCGCGCGGTTGACACCCGCCCCGACCCAGCCCCCGCCAGCAGCACGCCGCGCGCTTCAGGCGCAAGCGACCCGCCGGCGCCAACTCGTCGAGACGCGCAAGCAGGAGGCTACCCGCCTCCAGCAGACGGCCGACCCGGCAACGCGCGCCGACATCCGCGGCGTCATTGCCATGCTCGATCGCCGCATCGCAAAGATCGCGGCGCGGATGACCACTCTCGTCGCCGCCGACCCGGAACTGGCCGCCACCGATCGGCAGCTGCAGACCGCACCCGGCGTTGGTCCCATCGTTGCCGCTACCCTCATTGCCGAGTTGCCCGAACTCGGCCAGATCGACCGGCGCAGCATCGCCGCACTCGCAGGTCTCGCACCCATCGCTCGCGACAGCGGGCGGCGATCAGGCCCCCGATCCATAGGCGGCGGCCGCCCGATCGTCAGGACCATCCTCTACCTCGCCGCCCTGCAGGCCTCGCGCCGCTCTCCCGAGTTCATCCACTTCCCGGAGCGCCTCCAGGCAGCAGGGAAATCCGTCAAGGCCGCCATCATCGCCACCGCCAGAAAACTCCTCGTTACCCTCAACGCCATGCTCGCTTCCGGCGCAGATTACCGTTCCACAACAGCAATCTGAGCTTCTTGCAAAACCCGAGAGACGGCGTGAATTTTGCGGCGGCTCCGGTTTTCTGGACAGGTGGATAAGCTAAGGCTGGCCGGTCGAGAGAGGAGCCAGAGATGGGCGTGAAAAGGAAGCAGCACGGGGCCGAGTTCAAGGCTCGTGTGGCGATGGCGGCGCTGTCGGGGGAGAAGACCCTAGCGGAGTTGTCGACTGAGTTTGGGGTACACGCGACGATGATCAGCGCGTGGAAGCAGGAGCTGGTGAAGCGCGCGGGGGAGTTGTTCGAGCGCGGCAACAAGGCGGCCGTTGCCGATGATGCGCAGAAGGTGATCGATGATCTGCACCGCAAGATCGGCCAGTTACAGGTTGAACGGGATTTTCTTGCCGGGCAGCCCG
>Ga0078972_1010367_pt1 | contig 17470 bp, 9 predicted proteins | sample YelNatPaOPGAMG01_FD_67568 | JGI IMG/M metagenome (GOLD analysis project Ga0078972, IMG submission 67568) | Hot spring thermophilic microbial communities from Obsidian Pool, Yellowstone National Park, USA - OP-RAMG-01 (SPADES assembly) (version 2) | ecosystem: Environmental > Aquatic > Thermal... | reverse complement strand
AAATCCCTCTTGCATCTCCCTTTGAAAAAGGGAGAAACTTCCTTAAAATCCCCCTCATTTAAAATCCCCCTTTGTCCCCCTTTGGAAAAGGGGGAATTAAAATCCCCCTCAATCCCCCTTTGAAAAAGGGGGAATTAAAGGGGGATTTGGAGGGTGGGGGTGGATTTTGAAGATGAAATCCCCCTCTGTCCCCCTTTGGAAAAAGGGGGAAGATGAGAGGGAGGTTGCAAAAGGGGGAAAACAGGGGGATTCAGGAGGGGATTAAGGGGAGGTTAAAAAAAAGAAGATGGAGGAGGGATTTATTAAAGGGGGAAATTTTCTCTCCCTCCTTTGAAAAAGGAGGGTTGGGGTGGATTTTGAAGATGAAATCCCCCTCTGTCCCCCTTTTCAAAAGGGGGAGATGGAAGAATTTGAAGGGCAATTTGAAAAATGGGAAGAAGTTCTACTGACCTATTTGAGAATCACCTGTTATTGTTCCGCTTCCAGTGCTTGAACTGAAACTTCCTGAAATGGTTGCTTTTCCTGTCCCTTTAATTTCATACGTGATAAGTTGGTCAGTTAAACTTGTTCCATAAAAAAGCCATTTAACTGTGTTTCCAACTCTCTTTGAAATTGCTGGAGACGAATTCATTAACTGGTATCCATCAGGAATGTTTTCACTCACAATAATTCCATTGACTCTGTTATCAGTGACTTTAACATCCAACCTTACATAGGCACTACCTGATGATGATTGAATTGACCTTGTCACAGATACACCTGATGATTGCTGTGGCTGTTCTGGTGGTGTTTCTGGTGATGGAGGTTGCTGATCCTGCGGTGGATTTGTTCCTCCAGAACCAGGTTGTGGTGTTATACCAGAGGAACTGCCTGCCATCGCAGTAGAGATTATTCCTGAAGAAGGTCTTCCTGAATCAGTTGAAGCCGATGGCATTGCTTGAGGTTGCCTGATAATTGGCGAATATGGCTGTGAAACAGAGCCACCTGACGCTGGAATTGAAGGTGAACTGGTGGGTGATGGAGAAGATGGAACTACACTTGATGAAATTAAAGAAGCAATCAAAACAGATGATGTTTCAGTTGATGATTTTTCCTGCCACTGCTGGTATTGTTGATTGTGAATACTAACAAGTTTTTTAATCCATTCAGGCGTTGCTTTTTGTTCTTCTTTTTTTGATGGATATAATGGCTTTGAGGAAGTAATATTTGGTTGAGTTTTTGTTGTCTGAATAATCTGTGTTTCTGAAGAAACAGGTGGCTTCTGCATCTGCTGGACTGGAGATTGTTTTTTACCACAACCTGCGATAATGAAAACACACAATCCGAAAACAAATATTTTTTTCATTTTTTATTCAAGAAAATAGACAAGTTCAATCAATTTTTTATCTCTAATTGCTTTAACAAGTGCAATTTTTTTCCCTGATTTGAGAATATCAATATATGCACTCATTGCATCATCCGGGCTTTGCAAGACCTTATCATTTATTTGTGTAATAACATCGTTCAAACCAAGTCCTGCTGATTCAAAAATGCTCTGTGGCTCTATTTCTTGTACCTTGAAACCACTGGGGCTGTCAACATGAGAGAATTTGATTGAATAAACAACATCGGGTTTCATTGTTAAATATTGAATTGCAGATTTAAGATTTACCCTGAAATAAAATCTTTTTGGTTGTGGAACTAATGCCTTTATTCCTGATTGTGTCAATAAAAATTTTTCTCCAAAACCTGATTGAAATAAAACTCCATTGTCTTCAATTGAAATAACCCTGTTACCATTGATGATGTCGCCATTTTTTAAAAAGATTATCTTTTTAGAACTATTTTCAATCAAAACAGCAGTATTTTTTTCGGGCTCATCAGTAAAAACAAATGTACCTGAAAGAGAGTAAGTTTTATCAAGAGGTTCAGGTTCTTTGATGCTGGTAATGAAAACAGGTAACTGCTGGGTATCCTTTTTTGTTTCAAGGGGAGAAAAAAATAAATTTTTCTGTAAAATTGCAGTCAAATTCGAAGACGGCTTTTTTATCTCAGCAGAAAATAAAGGAAAGCAAGAAATCAACAAAAGAATCATCGGGACTAATTCTATCCGAGCCAAATTGAATTTAAAACTATTCTGTTTCATTTTTTAAAATTGTTGATACCGAATTGATTTCATCCATATAGCATCGTTGGCTGCGTCGTCGGATTTTTCAACATACATCAGTATGCCTCGTTGCCTTCTCCTTGCCGCCTTGCTCTCTGGCGAACTCAATTCGGTATTCCTATAATTTTGACGGCAAATTAGTATGAAATATTGCATCGCGCTATTTCAATCCGCCTGCATCCCCCTTTATCACCTTCCCTCTTTCCCCTCCTGCTCTCCCTCCTTTTGAATCCCCCTCAATCCCCCTTTGAAAAAGGGGGGAATTAAAGGGGGATTTGGAGGGCGGGGTGGATTTTGAAGATGAAATCCCCCTGTAGTCCCCCTTTACAAAGGGGGAGGATGAAAGAAGAATTTAAAAAAGGGAGAAACTACTTTTAAAATCCCCCTGTAGTCCCCCTTTATGAAAGGGGGAGGATGAAAGAAGAATTTAAAAAAGGGAGAAACTACTTAAATCCCCCTCAGTCCCCCTTTGAAAAAGGGGGGAATTAAAATCCCCCTCAGTCCCCCTTTGGAAAAGGGGGAATTAAAGGGGGATTTGGAGGGTGGGGGTGGATTTTGAGGATAAAATCCCCCGTAGTCCCCCTGAAAATTAAAAGGGGAATTGAAATAAAATTTTCAAAGATGAAGGAAATTTCTTCTCATCAATAAAAACAAAATCAAACTCAACAAAATTACAGTGAAATAAAGGAAAATTTTATGAAGCACAATCCATGCAAATGCAATCAATGGATACAATGTTATTCTTACAATGATTTTTAACGCAGAGTGTTTTTTGATGTAATCAGCAACAACCGGACTATGATTATAATACCATGCAACAAATTTTCTTCCTGCTGAAAATTCAAGTAGTATCCTATCCCTGAACTGTCGTAAGATTTCAATTTCTTTCGCAAGAGGACTTCCAAAGGCAGCAGTCGCAATGAAGCATCCACCACCTCCACCGCTTGGTGTATTTACAGGACCTGTTCCAGGATCAGTACTATAGATTGCAGTTCTGTCTGAAAGGTCTGATGGATAAGATTCAACAGTTCCAGACCCAGGCGAATTGGCATCTCTCTGAGCAATCACTCTGTACTGGTACATCACATTAAAAGCAACAGTATTATCAAGATATGGATTATAAAATGTTGGAATTGTGTCAACTGTGGTAATGTCTGTGAACTCATTTCTACCATAAATTGTTCTTTGAATTCTCCAGCTTGTTGCTTTGTATGGATCATAAGTATTATCCCTGAACCAGATTGCAATTCCATTTGTTGAAGCAACTGCTGTTGGTTTTGATGGCCTCATATTGTACGGGAAACCATACACTTTCGCACTAACCCTGTTTGATTCAACTGTCTGAGTTGTCCCGGCCCTTGAATAAGTCATAACCAATCTATAATTATAAGTTACTCCTTCAAGAAGTCCACCTGTACCCTGCCTTGAAACTGCTTCAAAATATGAAGTTGCAGACCAACCTGCTGGAACTGGAATTCTTGTTATATCTGTTTCACCATGGATACTATCTGTTCTCCAGATTTCATAACTGATGAATTCATTTTGTGTGACATTTGTCCTGTTTACCCAGTTGATCGTAATTCCATCAAATCCTGGTATAGCATAAAGATCAAGAGTGCCACCTAACGTTGAATTAAATGCCTCTGTAACCTTTCTGACAAAGGCATTGCTTTTAACACCATTTTTATCAACAACAGGAATTGCCCTTGATGCCCAGGTATCCCAATCAATCTGAGTTGCTCCCCATCCGACAATACCAACACTGAATGCATCGCCTGCACTCATTGAAGATGAGGTTCGTATGACAACATAAAGAGTACAGGGAATTGAAACAGGATTTTGAAATTCAAAAACATAACCCGTGGGTGTATCAAACCATGATGAAGTTAAAAATTTATATCTTTTGATTATCACAGGGTCATTCAAATCAGGTCCAGCATCTGTTCCCCTGTAAATCACAACACCACATTGTTTTAATGCATCAGGACTGAAGTTGGTAATATTATACCAGTTCGTACCTGCTTCATACCACGGAGAAAGCGTGGTAAATGGAACAAGGTCATCAAGAGTAAATCCACCACGATTATAAAATTCAACTGTAAGCCCTGTTAAAGAAGGATTTTTCCCTGAATTGTTATCATTTATTTGTAGTTTCATTACTGGTACTGGACTACTCTGTGGGCCAATGGTTGCTCCCTGACTGACAAGACCCGTGATTTTTGCAAAAACGTTTCCAGTGACAAGTGTTGAGAAAAACTCGTGACTTGACATGGCTTGTCTGCTTCCCCCAAGTATGATTTCATTCCGCGGTATCTGAATCCTGAATTTTGAACCATAAGCAAGGGTATTGTTTGTTCTTAAGCAAATGAAAAAATCATCTCCCCTGTGAACTGTAGAAGTATCAGGATCAATGTCATCAAAATAAACATAGCCCGTGTCAGTTAAAGAACCTGATGTTGTCATATATGTATGGTATCTGTAAGCACCAACTGATTGGTCATAACCATCTGATGCCCAGTGGAAATCATAAGGACCAAATGGATTACTGCTAAATCTACAGGGAATAAATGTATCGGTACTATCAAAATTACCAAGCGCTATGACAGATGAAACCTGTGCAGGCGGATTTTTGTTATCTCGCCATAATGTAATTCCAGAGTACTGGTTGTCCTGCAATGGAGCGATATCATCAGGGTCTATATTTTCATAAGCAATAAGGTCAATTCTGACTCTCTGTATGTATTCATTCGGAAAAAGATTTGCTGGTCCTGAAGCAATATTCAAACCAAAAACAGGAATCACATTTGATGTTAAATCAGGTGCATCACCTGTGTCTGTTGGATCAACAAATGACTGGCAGATATTTTCAACATAAAGATTGTGGTAAGTTGTTTTTACCTTTCCTTGAGATATTCCAGCATATCGCTGGGGAAAAGAAAGAGGACCAAACAAAACACCACCTGGTGGTATCCATATTTTGAAGTCACCACCAATTGAAACATTGGGTGTACCTGAATCATTTGAACTTGCAATTGTGATTACAATAAAATAATCGTATTTCCCCTTTCCGCCAGTTCCATCCCAGAGGTCATCGATAGTATCAGGTTCTCCTAATACTGGGGAAAGAGAAACTGTCCATTCCCTAACATTGCCTGTTGGAGTAAAAGCACTCATTTGATACTCTAATAATGTATCTCCTGGGTCCCAGATTCCATTGTTATTGGTATCCTTCCACAGCGTGATACCCGGGATAGAATATGGATTTTCAGGGTCAACAAAAGTAATATTCCTATTTCTGAAAAAATTATTCGGATCAAAATCACTATCTCCAACATCTGTGATAGTCAAGGTAATTGAATTCAATCCTTCACCTGGGTCCTGAATCGCAGGAACAGGATCCCCACTCGGAGTAACATTTCTTTGAGCGCATGCAATTCCGAGAACTGCTGTTGGTGTCTCCCAGGGAACAACCTGTGGAACATTGTGAATCAGTGGAACAGTAGGCAATGTCAATGGACTGATTGCATATTGATAATCAAATGGAATATGGTCATATCTTGGTCTTATCATTTCTCCTGGCTGCCACTGAAAATAAGAAGGATACTGAGGTGTTCCTGTTGAATGAGCATTATCATATTCTTCAGGCAATAAGTCGCCAATAAGCATTTCACACGTTATTGCCACAGTGGTTCCACCTGGACAGGTTACATCACCTTCAAGAACAGGAGTAACAGAAACACCAAGTGCAGGAATAGAAAAAGTTGCACTGCTGCCATCAAGACAATTATCAGATGTTCTTATCGCAACAAAAAAATCATCTCCAGTATATCCACCAGTATCATCAGGTGGTAATATTGGCCTGCGTCCGGCAGGTATCGTTATTGTTCCAACTCCACCTGTAACACCAAGAATTGTTCCAGAACGATCGATAATAACAGACGAGTCAACATCAAATCCAGGTGTTGACGTCATTGTTAATGTTACACTGACAAGACGTTGCGGACTCGTCGCACCAGAATCTGAGGCAAGGTTCAACCCAAAAATTATAATGTATCCCTCACCAATTGCATTTCTACCGATTACCTGACTGTATGGCGAATGCGGAGCACTATTTGTATTCGGAAGAATTCCCTGATTGGCAACAACATATGACCTCACAGAATTGGTCGTTACCTTTGAGTTTGCGTACTGAGTAAATAGAATGCCTGTCAAAACAAGTGATAAAATTAAATTCCTGATTTTCATATTATGCTTCTCCTTTAACAATCAAAAATTTCTGTTAACCTTCTACATTCAAAATCCCTCTTGCATCTCCCTTTGAAAAAGGGAGAACAATCTAAATCCTCCTTTGTCCCCCTTTACCACCTCCCCTCTTTCCCCTCCTTTTAATCCCCCTTAATCCCCCTTTGTAAAAGGGGGAAGATGGAGGAGGAATTTACAAAAGGGGGAATGGAAAGAGGATTTAGGAGGGGATGCAAGGGGAGGTTATTCTCCTACACAGCCACCCTCACCTTTTATCCTCTCCCCTCAAGGGAGAGGAAACGAGGCAAAGAATAGCCAAAAGGACGGGATAAAAATCCCTCTTGCATCTCCCTTTGGAAAAGGGAGAAACTACCTTAAATCCCCCTCAATCTCCCTTTGTAAAAAGGGGGAGAATGGAGGAGGAAAAGACAAAAAAATTTTCAAAGAAACTAAACCACAAATTTCCCGCAAAGCCATACAATGGGCTTTAAAATTCCTCTCACAAATGCTCTTAACACTGGCTTATCCTTGATAAAACTTGCAATTGGTGGACTGTGTCTATAGTAAAATCTTACAAAGGCACTTCCTATTTTTGTTTTTAAGAGTTTCTGGTCTCTGAATTTCCTTAAAACATTAATTTCCTTCGCAAATGGTGTTCCATAAGCAGCAGTTGCAATAAAACAACCACCACCTGAACCTACAGAGGGCTGTGGTATACCGAGTGAGAAATAGTCATTTCCCTTTAATTGATTTCCATTTAATCGAACAGTAATATACATCTGGCTAAGATTTCTTTCTATCACCTGAGATGTAATGTCTTCCCATTTATTATTTGCACCAGGCCAGTGATAAACATGGGTCTTATACAGAGTCACGCTTGTTTCTTCTGTTGCCAGTTCATCAAGTCGCACAGGTATTCTTATGTCAACAGTATCACCAGGATTCAGAGTAAAGTTTGAACTCAATAAATAAGTGTTTTTGAACCCTGTAACAGAGGTAAGTTTTGGAGGGATATAATCTGGAGGCACATAACCAACATAAACTTTTGGGTCTGCTTCACTAACTCCTGATGTATTGAATTTAGCAAGAAGATTATAACCATATGGGTCATTGTAAACCTGAGTTTCAGTGAATAAATCATCTCCTTCCCATATCACTTCAATCGGCAAAGGTATTATTCCAGTACTGGGGCTATCAGAATATTTTTCAGAATACAAAGGATAATAAGATGGGGCACTTCCATCATCAAAACTGAAAATCCTGTAATATGATGTTTCTACTGCTGTATCATCAATAAATGATGTGTCCTGATTAACAGTATCTTTGAATACGCATATTGCACCGCCAGGAAGCCGACTTCCAATCGTATAACTTGTTCCATTAACTGGTTTATCATCCCACGAAAGTGGAACATTTTTCCTGAAAATTATTGTTCCAGTGAAACTTGAAGGATTCTCCCAGGACAAAAGTATTGAATTGAAAAGGGCACTTGCAGTGAAATTACTAACAGGAGAAGGACTTCCAGCAATCGCGGAAACTCTTAAAACTATAGAAGTTTCAGGACTTGTATTTGCGGTAAAAGTAATTGAACCTGTATGAGAACCTGTTGTTAAAAGAGACCTTGTAATTTGAACAGTAGCAGTTGCATTAGAACCAGCAGCAATCGTTCCAGAATTTGGAGAAACTTTCAACCAGCCCGTAATACCATCATCAGTAGCAATTGATGATGTCCAGTTAATAGATGAACCACCAAGATTACTCAGTGTAACGGTTGCTGATGTATCAGTTGTTCCAAAATGAAGTGATTGAGGAGAAATCCCAAAACCTGATGGTGGTAGTGTAATTGTCGTTTGCCCACCAATGGTAGTAGTTATCATCGTTTCATTTTCAAGATATTCAACGAGTCCTGTAAAACTTTGATCACCGGTAGCATCTTCAGGAATACTTACAGAATATTTTATTTCAACTGATGAAACTCCTGTGGCATTAAATTGAAGCCATTTATAAGTTGATGGAGCAATAAAACTATTTATTGGCAGGTTTGATGATGTTATCTGCCATGTCTCAGGTATTGTTTCATTAATAATTACTGCTGTTGGCATTCCTGTGATTTCAATTGCCAGCGTCACATCAATACTCTGTCCTGGCAAATATGTTGATTGAGAAAAAGTCCTTACTGCATTTACTGTAATTTGAGCATAGGCACTTGAAAGAAAAAATAAGATGAATAATGCAAACATCAATCTTTTCCATCCTGTGTTCAACATTTAAAAACCTCCATTGTGGTAGTAATAAAAGTTCATATGCTATTCCAGTTATATTCTCCACTAATAGGTGCAAAAATATAACCACCCTTAGCCCAGAAATCAATTGTCTTTAGCAACCAGAAGTCCCACTGAGACAAATCCATAGGAAATCCATGAATTGTTAAATTTGAAGCCCACCTTTCAATTGTGTAAAGGAGTTCAGCATCTGAAATTTTTCCATTTCCATCAGTATCAGCAGGAAAATCGGGTTCACCATAAACAATGTATGAATCACCAGAAATAGTTGTTCGTATTGTTCCATCTGTAATATTTCCATTGATGAAATTCCAGGTTCCTTCACGAGGTGTACCCTGAAATTCAATTTTAAGTTTTAATGTACCATCAGTCAGAGGAAATATTGAACCAATATTGTTTGAAACAATCCATTTTACTACACCTGTAGTATTGCCACTACTTGTCAGGGGGAACAATTGAGTATCATTGAACCAGGCATCTGTAATCTTCCAGTCTGCACTTGCTCCCTTTGCTATCTCGGGCAATTCTTCAGTAAGAATGAATGATTGTGGTGGATTTAATCTATTCACACTGATATTCAAACAATAATAGTATGCAAGGTCTTTGTCCACCCTGTTATAAACAAACTGTCTTGTTACCTTTACTTTTTCAGGTATGCTTTTAGCCCAGGAAAATTTTTGTGATGGTGTAATAGATGGATTAACATCTACCACTGTGGCAGTGTCAAGATTTGCAATCTTTACACTTTGTGAATTAAAAGTAATTCTATTATCACTGTCCCACGGAGAAAATTGTGGATACGAGGCAAAATTTGAAAGAAGTTGATATTGACCTGAACCATCAGAATTCATTACAAAAATAGTGGGACTACCTGACCTTGTTGAGATGAAAATAATTTTTTTGCCATCAAGAGAAAAAGATGGTTGAAAATTTTCACTTCCTGGTGTTTGTGTAAGATTCACTGGCAAACCTGTCACAGCGATATTGTTTGCGGTAATTTTTACTGGAAGAGAAAAAATTTGCCTTCCATTTGATGTAGTACCAGTATAAACAATGGATGAACCATCAGGAGAAAAACAGAGGTCTGATTTTTCTACACTTGAACTGTTTGTTAATTTGATTGGTGATATTGTAAGATCAATTTTTCTTGCGTAAATATCTCCTGATTTTACATAGGCAACCCACTTTGTATCAGGAGCAAATGCTGGATATCTTGCATTAAATGTTGAATCAATTTGAACAGGATCTGTTCCATCTGCCTTCATCACCCATATCCCATTTCCTGCATATGCAATTAAACTCCCTGTAGAATCAAAAACAGGGTCATAATTATTGTTGACTGTTGAAGTAAGTTGAGAAACCTTACCTCCTGCATCCATTAAATACACCTGGGAGGGTGTACCTGAAGTATAAACAAATTTTACAGGTCTTGCTTTTGTCGGACAAAATACAGGATACGATGCTCCAGAACTATTAGAAATAGATAATCCATATGGACTGGTTGAACCTGATGGTACAAGATACAAAGAGTAATCAGATGAAAAAGGAGCCGTTCCAGCAAAAACAATTGCGGTTTCAACACCATTTGAATCAGTAATTATAATGGGCTGTGGATCTCTTTGTGCTGAAGGACTTTCAGAATAATAAAGATTTGTTTCCACGTCAATGCTTGAACCTTTTTGAATATCATACTGTGAAATTTTCCAGTTTGAATAGCCACCAGAATCCTGTGTCTGATTTGCATAAACCATTGATGAACGATTTTGATTCAATGAAGGTCTTCCAAGCCGCGGGAAATATGGTTCAGAAGCATTATTATTTGTGAGTTTTGTCGGGTAAGAACCATCTGTTGAAATCATGTAATAATCTTCAAGATAGCCAAGTTGATGTTTGAAAACAATGTGATTGTCATCAAGAAACTGGACATCAGAAACATCACCATTCATCAGTGTCAACTGGAACAATCTCTTTAAACCTGTTAACTCTTTTAGCCACAATTGCCTGCCTGTATATGGTCCAGGATTCCTCATTTCAGCAGAAAATGCTAATTTTGTCATATCAGGACTCAAACAACCTGATATCTGGTTTTTTGTCTGGAGATTTAAACTGTTTGAAAAACTTAAGTTTTCAAGACCACTTCCATCATAGTTTACTGAATAAATCTGGGTTTCAGTTGAAGTATTTGCCTTATAAGAAAAAATAATTTTTGTTCCATCAGAACCGATTGATAAATATGAAAGAGCCCCTGTACCAATGGAAGTTTCAAGCCGGGTAATTTGCGTTGAAGTACCTGTAGAAAGGTCATTAACCCAGATATTATTATTTTTTACAAAATAGATGTATCCAGTGTACTGTGCATTAGCACGAAAACCAAACATCAGTAAAAAAATTACGGAAAATAAAAACATTCTTCTCATAATTTTTTCCATAGGTATTTTCCCTGACTTCTACTATTTGTTAGATCATATTCATAGCCCGAAGTATTAGCCCAGAAACCTATTGTCCTCAGAAGCCACATATCCCAATCATTTAAATCTTCAGGCCACCCTGAAACCCTGCCATTTATTGACCATAAATAAATTGTTCTCAATAATTCCTCATCAGAAATTTTCCAGTCCCTGTTAAAATCAACAGGAATATATGGATTTGAAATAAAAATATTTGAAATTCCCCTGGTAAATGTTTTAACTCCATATGTTTCACACCAGCCAGGGAAAGCTCTGTATTCGCCATAAGTTTCACTCGCAGGGTTTTTGTGTTCAATTGTAATTTGAAGAATGCTATCCTGAAGTGGAGCAATACCAGTTTTGCCAAAAAGCCATTTCAATTCTGATTCTGTTGCACCATTACTTGTCATCTGTGAAGGAGTACTACCATTAATTTTGACACTGGTTAAAACCCAGCCGTCAGGTATTTTTTCTGTCAAAATTGCACTCTGTGGCAGAGGAACTTTATCAACGTGCATCAGCAGGTAGTAAGTAAATGGAACATATGGGTCTCGCTCCTTAATTCCAATCATTCTTTCGCCTTCAATTACACCTGAAGGAACATTTGACACCTGTACATATTCAGCATAGACACCTGTAAAACCGGGTATAATTTGTTGCTGTGATATATCTGCAGTCCAGATTGCCTGCGGGGTGCCTGAAACATAATAGATAATATTTGATAAATTTCCTGAAAAACATACACTTGAAGGATTAACAGGACTATTCAGTGCAAAAATAATTTTCCTCTGCGATGAACCATCACGATTCATCAACCATATTTCAGGAACTTGATTCCTTGTTGAAATAAATACAATTAAACTGCCATCAGAAGACCATGATGGACTGTAATTGTCTGCTGTTAATGGAGTAATGTCCCTTGGAGCACCAAGTAAAATTGTCATGGTGTCATATGAAAATTGGACAGGACTCAGAAAAATATGTTTTTTCCCATTAACAAGTCCTGTAAAAGCAATTTCCTGCCCATCCGGTGAAAAACATATTTTTCCAGCCACATTACCTGTATATGTCAATCTTGCAGCAGGTTTTGAACAATCAACAACTCTTGCATAAATATCTCCATTTTTTACAAACAAAACCCACAATCCATCAGGAGAAAATTCAGGATAATCAACAGTTGTACTTGAATCAATCTGAACCAAATTTGTTCCATCAGGTCTTACTGTGTATAAACCACTTCCAGAAACAAATGCAATCATTGTTCCCCTTTTATTTATTGCAGGATTTCTATTTCCTGAACTGGCAGTAACTCTAACTGGATTACCTGTCTCGTCCCTGACATAAACATAACCATTTTGCACATAAACATATCTTTGAGAACGAGCAACAGTACTTGTAAGAACAGGCAGTGTAATATGATAATTGCCAGTTGTTAACATCTCAAGGTATGGATTGATGATTGGAATGTTTACATTGTATAAGTCGTAAACATTTCCGGCTAAAGAACCGCAGAAAAGAATTGAAGTATCATTTGAACCATAGGCAGGATACGGTTCTTCCTGATACAATGGGTCTGTTTCAAAATATAAGGCATCTGTCAACAAATTTTCAACCCCTGAAGTAGAAATCGGAGAAAAATTGTATAAAGCCCATTTCCTGTAACCTGTTGAGTCCTGAACCTGTTTTGCATAAACAATGGTATCTCTCTTATAATTGAGCATGGGCCTGCCAAGTCGCGGAAAATAAGGAGAAATACTTTCATTGTTTGTAAGATTTGTCAGGACCCCTGCTGTTGTCACAGTATAGTAATTTTCAAGGTAACCATTTTTTACCCTGAACAAAATAGTATCATTATTCACAAAGACAGGATATGAGCAAATCCAGTTCGGGTCATTGGTCAATTTTATACGATTTGAACCATCACTACTGCACAGATATAAATATGAACCGGATGGATTTGCACTGTCATTTGCTGTGTAAGCAATTTCATTTCCATCAGGTGAAACTGCCACATGATAATATGAAATCGTTGTATCAGGTGAAAGAAAGTCAGTTAAACCACTTCCATCAACTGAAATTCTCCAGATTGCGGGATTTGGTCTACTGTTCGGTATAGAAGGTCTTGTAAAATAAATGTAATCACTGGATGCTGAAATACTCAATATCGAACCATGATCTGTTTTCCCAAAACAGGTAAGAACAACTGTTTCACCTGTGGCAGTATCATAACGGACAATATCTGAAATGCCTGAAGTGTCTTTCTGAGAATATAAAATGTATGATTTCTGGGCAAAAGCACCTGATACCATAATCAACAGCACAGCAAGAAACAGCCGTAGTACTTCGTTTTTTTTAATCATATGCATTCCTGCCAGATTCACACATATAATTATGATATAATTAAACCTGCGACTTTGTCAAAATTTGTAAAATAAAATTTTAATTAGTTCCATCAGCCCGCAAGATTTTTCCTTGAAAAATAGGTAAGAAACATCAGTTCAGTTGCCATATCCACATTCAAAACAAAGATACCCTGAGGAAGATTAAGATTTGTGGGTGCGAAATTCAGTATCCCCCTGACTCCGCAGGCAACCAGTTTTTCAGCAACCTGCTGCGCTGCATCAGCAGGAACAGTTAAAATTGCAAGTTTCACACCGAGAGAGCGAACAACCTCCTCCATATTTAAGATATTTTCTATTTTTACTCCCTCCCAGACCCTTCCAATTTTACCAATATCATTATCAAATGCAGCAACAATCCTGAAGTTAAAATTCTGAAAACCAGGATACGCAAGAAGTGCAGAACCAAGTTTACCAACACCAACAACAATAATTTTACATTCAGCATCAACTCCAAGCACCCTTTCAAGATGTTTTATAAGTGCATCAACACTGTATCCAACACCCCTTTTACCGAGTGAACCAAAATATGAAAGGTCTTTGCGAAACTGGTCAGGTGTTATGTTGAGGTGGGAAGTAATTTGAGAAGAAGAAACCACAGTGAAATTTTGCTGCTGCAACTTTCTTAAACTTCTTAAATAAAGACCAAGTCGTCTTATTGTTTCCTGTGGAATCCTGTAATCTTTCTTTTTTTTACTCATTTTCATGGTTCAATAATTGCCTTGATAACTCCATTGCTTTTTGTTGAAACAATTTCAAGTGCATCCTGAATTTTTTCAAGTGAAAATTTGTGAGTGATGATTGAAGAAAATTTGATCTGACTTTTGTTCATCATTTCCAGTGCAATCTCTGTTGTAAAAGCAGACCTTCTTACTGAAAATACAGGCAATTGCTTTCTCCTTAAAAGGTGCGGATCAAAAAAAATCTCATCCTTATCAGGGATACCAAATATTACTGCCTTTCCACCAATGCAGGAAACATTGAATAACTGAGTAATTGTTTCCTGTTTTCCCACACACTCAAATCCAATATCAACACCCCTGCCACCTGTATATTCAATAATCATTTTTTCAATATCATTTTGGTTTGCAAGAAAAACAGTATCTGCACCAAGTTTCTCTGCCATTTCTGCACGTTCTTTAATGATTTCAGTCACAAAAATTTTTCTCGCCCCACCATTTTTACAGCAAAAAAGAACTGAAAGTCCAATAGGACCTGCACCAAGAATTGCAACAGTGTCCCCTGCGAGAAAATTTGCAAGCCGCACACCATAAACAGCAATTGCCAGTGGTTCTGCGAGAGTTCCTTCAGCGAAAGAAAGATTGTCAGGAAGTTTAACAATATTTTTTTCAGGCATAGCAATGAACTGTCTGAATGCACCTTCAACAGGTGGAGTTCCAAGAAACTTTACAAATGGACAGAGGTTTGGTCTTCCTGTTATGCAGAACTCACATTTTCCGCAACTGATACCCGGCTCAATAAAAACCCTGTCTCCCTCTTTGAATGATTTAACATTCTTACCAGTCGCAACAACTTCACCTGTTGCCTCATGGCCAATAATAAATTTTTCAGGCACAATCTGATCACCAATTCTTCCATCAAGGAAATAATGAACATCTGAACCGCAAATACCTATTGCTCGAATTCTTATCAAGACCTCATCGTCCCTGCATTCAGGAATTTTAAATTCATCAATCACAAATTTTTTCTTTCCGAGCAAATATGCTGCTAAGCCCTTTTTCACTTTGTCTCCTTTATGATAAAATAATTTTCAACCAGAGTTATTTTATCACAAAAATCAAGGAGACATAATGGGCATACAACCAGTTCCTCCAGAAAAAGTCAGAGCAGTGTGTAATCCTGAAACACTGAAATTTGAAACAACAAAGGAAGTTAGTCCGATTGAAGGAATTATAGGACAGGAAAGGGCAGCGCGTGCACTTGAGTTTGGATTGCAAATGGAACAGGATGGATACAATATTTATGTTTCAGGATTGCCTGGGAGTGGAAGAACAACATCAGTAGAATCCACAGTGAGAGAAATTGCAAAGAAAAGACCAACACCTGATGATTGGTGCTATGTTTATAATTTCTCTGCACCTGACAATCCAAAATGTTTAAGGTTTCCGCCAGGAAAAGCAGAGGAATTCAAAAAGGATATGGAAAATCTTATTGAAGAAATCCGGCTTGACCTTGCAAGGGCTTTTGAAAGTAAGGCGTATGAAGAACAAAAAAACATGATCATAAGAAAATTCCAGAGAAAAAAAGAACAATTGATTAACGATATTGAAGAAAAAGCAAAAAATGCATCATTTGCATTAAAGCATACTCCTTCAGGATTTGTGTTCATCCCCATGGTAGAAGGCAAACCACTCACAGAAGAGGATATGGAAAAACTGACAGAAGAAGCGAAAAAAGAAATAAAAACAAAGGAAGAAATACTGGTATCAGAATTATCAGAAGTCCTGCGAGAAATCAGACAGGCAGACAAAGCCACAAGGGAAGAACTCCAGAAACTTGAACATGACACAACATTATACACAGTCAGTCCCAGAATAAATGAACTGAAGGAAAAATATTCGCAATTTCCTGATGTAATCAAATATCTTGATGAGGTGCAACAGGATATTGTGGAAAATCCTGGAAATTTTGAAGAAAAAAGAGAAATTGAGTTTCTTCCAGGGTTGAAACTGCCAACAAAGGAAAGTCAACTGTATAAATATCAGGTCAATGTTCTTATTGATAATAGCAAAACAAGTGGTGCTCCTGTCATTAAAGAGACACAACCAACCTATTACAATCTTGCTGGCAGGATTGAATACAGACCAACACTTGGAGCAATGTTCACTGATTTTACAATGATTAAACCAGGTGCACTCCACAGAGCAAACGGTGGGTTTTTAATTCTCAATGTACTTGATGTCTTACGAAACTATTTTGCATGGGAGGCAATAAAAAAGACAATAAAAAATAGGGAAATCAGAATTGAGGACCTCAATGAGCAATTCAGAATCATTAACACTCCAACATTAAAACCTGAACCAATTCCCGCAAATATAAAGATCATTTTGATTGGAAGTCCACTTCTTTACTATCTTCTGTTTGCATATGATGAGGACTTCCGCAAACTTTTCAAAGTCAGGGCTGACTTCAGTTCAATTATGGATAGAGACGAAAAAGGAGTACAGCAGTATGCCAAATTTATTAGTAAACAGGTAAAGGAAGATAAATTAAGGGACTTTGACCGCGAGGCGGTTGCCAAAATCGTTGAATATGGCTCAAGAATTGTAGAAGACCAGAAAAAACTTTCAACAAGGTTTATGGAAATATCTGATTTATTGAAAGAGGCGAATTACTGGGCAGGAATGGATGGTTCTGAAATTGTAAAAAGTGTTCATGTTCAGAAGGCAATTGAAGAAAAAATCTACAGATCAAATCTCATTGAAAAAAGGATTGAAGAACTCATAAGAGACAATATCATTATGGTTGATACTGATGGAGAAAGGGTAGGACAGGTCAATGGGCTTTCAGTACTATCTCTCGGTGATTATCAATTCGGCAAACCATCAAAAATTACAGCAAGTGTCTCAATAGGAAAAGGAGGACTGGTTCATATTGATAGAGAAGTGAAAATGGCTGGAACCATCCATAACAAAGGATTTTTGATTTTGAAAGGGGTGTTTGCTGAAAAATTTGGGAAAAATTTCCCGCTTGCTTTTTCTGCAACAGTATGTTTTGAACAGGTTTATGAAGAGATTGAAGGAGATAGTGCATCATCAACAGAGTATTATGCGTTAATTTCTGGAATTTCAGGAATACCATTGAAACAGGGAATTGCTGTAACCGGCTCAATCAATCAAAAAGGTGAAATCCAGCCGATTGGCGGAGTTAATGAAAAAATTGAGGGATTTTACTCTGTTTGCAAAATTAAGGGACTCACAGGTCGTCAGGGTG
>Ga0078972_1010364_pt1 | contig 17475 bp, 12 predicted proteins | sample YelNatPaOPGAMG01_FD_67568 | JGI IMG/M metagenome (GOLD analysis project Ga0078972, IMG submission 67568) | Hot spring thermophilic microbial communities from Obsidian Pool, Yellowstone National Park, USA - OP-RAMG-01 (SPADES assembly) (version 2) | ecosystem: Environmental > Aquatic > Thermal... | reverse complement strand
CCTGTCTCATCATACCACATCCCACGCCTCCACCCATTCATTTTCACTATATTTACCTCATCATTGTACATTCTTGCCATCTCACCTATTGTTAACCCATGCCTGAGTGGAATTTCAAGAGCTCCTATAAAAGATGAAAATCCCTTCTTCAAAATGGGACCTTCAAAATATTTTCCTGTAACGGGGTTTGGCCTGTCTAGAATATAGATATTATTTACTTTATCCTTCTGCGTTTCTATAAGATTTATCACCGTTGAAATGTAGGTGTATACCCTGCTCCCAATATCCTGTAGATCCACAATGAATGTGTCTATGTCTTCAAGGGAATATGATCCAGAGATCTTGGATTGATCACTCTCTGTATCCAATTTCCTCATATTCTCATCAATGTTTTTCCCTATTTTCTCAGTGTTCCCATAGTAAAGGCTGATGAACTCAATGCCCCTTTCAAACCTGGACTTTACAGGCTCTCCTGCCTGTTCTTCACCATAGTACCCGTGCTCAGGCGTGAGAACTTTCAATCTCCTTGGACCTAAAATTTTTATCAAATCTATAGAGGATTCAAGGCTCGAATTCCTAGAGGAATTATTTGTTAATATACCAACATTCCTATCTTTAATAAGATTCTTTATTTCAGATAACCTATCGAGGCCAATCTTTACCATCAACAAAACATGGTTCAGGATTTCTTAAAATTTTTTATCATTTTTTCTCAAAGATGTACAAAAAAGTATATATAATGAGGATTACATGAATAATAGATCCTGAAAAAGGATTAAAGAGAGAGTGATTTTGAATGAGTGGAAATATATTAAAGAAAGGAATGATAGCAACCATATTGGTTGCAATAGTGTTTATCAGCGGTTTTTCAGCAATGAGCCATGGTGCAGTAGCTCCAAGCTCTACTGGAAAGGGCATTCTTTACCTTGGTCAGCCTGATGACATTACAAACTTTAACTATTTCGATGTTGCATCAAATACAAACTGGAAGGCAGATGTTCTTGCATGGAGCTTTGAATCCCTATTCATTCAGGATTTTGATGGTACCACAATACCCTTACTTGCACAGAATTATACCCTAAACACATCAAATCCAAACCAGCCTGTTGTGACAGTAACAATAAGACAGGGCGTTTATTTCATTTATCCAATAAATGGAACACCAGCATATGAACTGACCGCAAAGGATGTAGTATTCTCATACTTCGCTCTAAGGTACGGTACACTTTATGCCGGTACTTTGATGACAATACCCTTCGATGATAACAATGATGGAGTTGTGGAATACAATGAGATGCTTCACCATGTGAAATTCATAAACAACTGGACAGTTCAGTTTACAATGAGGCAGGTTTATGGGAATTTCTTCCTTATGACAATGAATGTACCAATCATACCCTGGAAGATTTGGGCAAATCATCTCAAGTCCGATGGAGTACCAGGGGATAACCAGAGCACAGTTGTAAATCCGAACGGTTCTACAGCAGGGATAATTGATACCTCCTGGAACACGGATCCACTTGCCACAATGGGTACAGGGTCTTACTATTATGCAGCCGGAGTCCCTGGATCCTACAGGATCGAACAATTGAATACAAACTACTGGGGCAAGAATTTCATAACACCTGCTGGATATCATATATATCCACAGAATGTTACACAGCTCTTCTTTAAGATATATACAACAACAGATACAACAATTCTGGCCCTGGAATCTGGAGAGATAGACTATTCACTTACTGGAATCACACCGGGGTATGTTGCGGCCCTTAGCCAGGATCCAAAGCTGACTGTTTATAAATCACCATCAACCTGGTACTATTATCTGGAATTTAATGAAGCAATGAAGCCTTTCAATGATATTAACTTCAGGCATGCAATATCCTACCTCCTTGATAAGACAACAATAGTCCAGAGTTTCCTTGGCGGTCTTGGTATGGCTGGTGACTCACCCGTTCCACCATATTATACAGCATGGTACAATTCCTCCGTTGTAAGGTATCCCTTCGATGTTGCAACAGCATCTGCAATACTTAATAATTCAGGTTATAAAATTGGTCCTGATGGGTGGAGGCTAATGCCAGACGGTACGCCAATGCCCTCGATCACAATAATCGCACCGCCAGCAGATTATGATCCAGTTAGGATCAAGACAGCCGATTATCTTGCATCAGAGATGAGGGCAATAGGTATTAATGCACAATCAAAGGCTATTGCAGTACCCACCCTAGTTGCAGATGAGGCAATATACAATTATCAGATGCTAATCCTTGGTGGAAACGGTGCACCTGATCCCATCACCCACATGGCCGACTTATTCAGTATAGATGGGTATTACAACACCTGCGGCTTTTGGCCATCAAACTATACAAACCCGTATTATCCCAACATAAAGTCACTTGCAGATAATCAGACAGGCCAGTACGCTCTTCAATTCCAGAATGTAATAACAAAGGCCCTTACCACATTTGATGTTTCAAAACAGATATACTATGCAAAATGGGCACAGGGTATAATTACAGAGGCAGTACCATGGAACTTTCTATATTATAGGGTAGGTATAAGTGCATTCAGCAACTCATGGGCAGGATGGATTGTCTGGCAGGGTAGCGTATTCAATATTTTCTCACTTGCAAACCTCCATATGGGTGCTGTATCCGGTATAGGAACAGGTACAACAACACAGCAGACAGTTGGTCCCATAATATCACCACCCGTGACCAATTACCTTGTGGCACAGATTTATGGCCCTTCAAAGGTATTTGTACCACAGCCACAGCTCAATGTGCCTCAGTCCCTGACCAATGTGCCCGTGAGTGTTATTGTTACTGATAACAATGGTTTGCCAGTCCCGGATGCATTTGTGAATATAACAAGCAGCTCAGGTAATGTAAGTATCTCCTCGGGCACTGGTGTTACAAATTCAAATGGAGTATTCACCACATATGTTTCAGGAGTATCACCGGGATTCTCAACAATAAATGCACTAGTAACATATAAATCAATGAACGTTACAACAAAGTTCGTTATTGAATCTGTGCAGTATGTACCAAATATACTTTACATGAATGCGATCGCATCCAGGCCATCACTTATGGGAGGACAGAATTCAACAATAAATGTATTTGTAACTGATGAGTATGGAAATCCTGTACCTGGGGCAAATGTATCTGTTGCAATAAATCAGCTGGGCTATGGCAGTATAAGTCCACTTTATGCAATTACTGATAGCAATGGATCTGCAAAGTTCATATTCACGGCACCATCAGCAAGCGAACTCATCACAAAGTACATAAACATGCATTTGCAGTCAAAGGTGCTCTTAAGCGTGAGCAAGCCCGGATACGGTGTATCAAATCTAGTAACACTTAACCTTGTTACATACAATCCATACAACAGTAGCTGGTACACAACAAACATAATAGGAGCCACAAACTATTTTGTTAATCAAACCACAACATCCACAACAATAAAAGTGCAGGCACTGAACGCACAGGATCAACCAATACCCAATATAAATATAACGGCAACAGCAACCAATTCAACATACATAAAGAGTGTAATACCTGGTAAAACAGATTCAAATGGCTATGCAAACGTTACAGTGGTATTTAATACAGGCCTAAAAACAACAGTAATATCCCTTAAATTATGGAACTCCTCAAGTGTCTTTAGCATAGGAAGTTCTATTTCAATAGGCTATTTGAATGGACCTGCACCATCGAAAATGTTTGCTGGTTTTGTTAACTTCTATGACGGTGTTACAAACGCATCCACAAACTTTGTCACTGTGGCTGGAGGAAATGCAGGGGATAAGATGGTTGTACATATGTTCGGTCCTGACAACAAGCCTGTTAATGGTACAATCCCTGTGGGTGTGGTAATTACGGCTGCACCTGAGGGAAGTCTCCTAGGTTTCATTGATCCCAACTGGACAAATTCATCATCCTATTACTTTGACACCTACTGGGAATGGGTTGGAATTAACATTAATACAACATACATGGGATATTTACCACCAACATCTGGAGTTTTTGTAAGCCAGTTGGATAACAAGATAGCTGATCCCGTACTTGCTAGCTGGCTTGGTGTAACCACAAACACAACAGCCTTTGACTATGTTTACTATGGATATGGTATATATCTTAACAACTCTTATGTAGTGAATGGGACAGGAGATTATAAGGTGGTGGCAGGTGACGCAGGCTCACCACTCATTGACAGGATCGCCAACGTATATGTTGTTCCATTTGCTTACACCTATTATCCACAAACACACGGCATATATCCACCTGGAGTTCTTGTAAACGGTAACTTCTATATGGAGGGAAGCGAATACATAGCATCACAGCTTGTTGTACAGAGGGCACCCGATTACAGGATTGCAATGTTTACTGTGAACAATCCATATGGATTTGCAGGGTCAAAGGTAACAGTCACAGCTACACTCTATAACTCAAATGACCAGCCTGTACCAAATACAAAAGTATGGTTCTATTCAAAGTATGGTGCTTCACCCGCAATGGTCTATGCAAATACTAATGCAAATGGAACTGCAACTGGAACATTAACACTTATAAAGACAACGGGTGTATCTATAAATGATATCTTTGTATATTGGAACAAGGGAAATAATGCATGGGGCATTGCATCAATACCTGAGAGCTCTCAGTTGATAGCAGTGCCATATCAGGCAAATGTGTTTGCAAGCACTAACACAAACAGCGTTATATTTGGCTCTACTGTACAGATTAGTGCAAGGGTGGTAGATGCCAATGGAAATCCAATACCTGGAATAACCATATCCGCCACAGGCTCTTCTGGAACTGTAACTGGGCCAAGCAAGACCGATTCCAATGGAAATGCAATATTTACGGCAATTCCAACAAGCAGCATAGTTGTGGGCTCACCCTATGTTATAGATACAGTCTCAATAAAGGCCACAGGACCTGTATACTTTGGAGGAGTTTATACACTTACAATCATAGCCTACTCACCAACGCCTACTGTCTCTGTTACAAGTCTTTTACCCAACCAGATTGTTACAAGTGCAAGCTACTATGTTAACGGAACGGTATGGGATCCATCTGGTGTTAAGAGTGTAACAATATACCTTGATAACCCAGCAAACTCTTTCAGCGTTGCATTAACGAATGGATCCAATGGTCAGATGCAATTCTCTCAACAATTGACAGGATTCTACAATGGCCTTAATGCGGTATTCGTTTCTGTGACAAACAACAACAATGTAACAACAATATTGCCAGTGTTCTTCTATTACCAGCCTGTAACATATGTTAGCTCCGGCTACCTCAATAGTACACTCTCCAGCAAGCTCGGAACACTCAGCTCTCAACTAAACCAGACACTTACAGGATATTTCGGTAGCACTATGGGTTATGTTGCTCTTGTCCTGGAAATAATTGCGTTCATACTTGCAATAGTGGCACTTGTATTCACAATGAGAAAACCAAAACAGCCCGAAGAGAAAAAGCAGGAAGAAAATAAAGAGGGAGGCAAACTACCTCCACAATAAATTTTTTTTATTTTTTATGATAAAAATTGAAGAGAAAGATATTGAATATCTTTTGAAGGGTCTTTCGTTTTTTGCCACCGGTGGCGGTGGATTGCCTGAAAGGGGAAGAAAAAGGCTATTAAAAGCCTTAGATAAGGGTATTAATATATACAATGAGAATGAGATTGATGAGGATTCATATGTTCTATGTACTTTTTACATGGGTACTGCCTCACCAGATACAGATGAAACAAGGCTAAAGAGGAAAAAATTTGGATTCAACGACGAAACTATTGAAAACCCCATAATAGAGGCTGTGAATGAAATTGAAAAATTCACAGGTATTGATGTTTCTGCTTTAATATCGCTTGAAACGGGTGCGGGAGCCACCTCAGGAACAGTATCTGCTGCATCAATTCTGGGAAAGAAGGCAATAGATGGTGATTATGCAGGGAGAGCTGTGCCCGAGATTTACCAGACCACGCCCTATCTTTTTAAAAAATCATTTATACCTATGGCAGCAGTGGACAGGTTCGGTAATGTCACAATAATTAAGGAGGCAAAAAATGTATTCTCCCTTGAAAGGATAGGTAAGATGATAAGCGAATCCTCTTACACCTCCCTTGGCATGGCTGGGATACTATTACCTTTTAGGGAGGTAAAGGAGATATATATTCCAAATACGATTTCAAGGGCACTTATGGTAGGGAGGATACTTTCCAAGGAAAATTCACTGGATGAATTAAGAAGTATAGTAAAATATAGAATACTTTTCAGGGGTAAACTTGTAAAAAGAGAATGGATTGATAATGAAGGCTATATGGAGGGATACCATTATTTTATTGGAAAGGGTGAATATGATAATAAAAGTTTTAAGATATGGTTCAGGAATGAAAACCATATAGGGCTCCTTGATAATAATGTAGTAATAACAAGCCCTGACCTGATCACCGTTTTAAATGAAAGAAATGAGCCATTGAACAATACATCTATTCATGAGAGTGAAGAGGTTAAAATAATTGGAATTGTCTCAGATAATAAAATGAGAAGTAAAGAGGCTATAGATATATTGGGACCAAGGCACTTTGGCTTCGATTTTGATTATGTTCCTTTTTAATCATCTCAATGATTCTATGGATGTATCAACATATGAAGATAACATTGAAAGTAGCTGCATTACCCTGTAACCATCCCCCATATTGTTACAAGTGTACCTCAGGGTATAGGAATCAATTCTCTCTATTCCCGGGATAAGCTCGCCCGCATCTGCAAACTCGGTCTCCCTCATTACGAACTCGAAGATCTTTTCCTGGGGGACCTTTAATGGTTTTATCTTACCATCCCTTAACTTCTCCATTGCCCTTTTAATGGAGTTTACCAGCTCCTTTTCTATAGCACCCACAGGCATCATTAATGCCGATGCCCTTGATATTGATTCCTTTGTAACCACATACTCTGTAAAAGGAGATACCTCAGCAACATCATTCTTGAGCTTATCATCACCTGCAACAAGAGCAATTGGGACATTTCTTTCAGAGGCATAAAGAGCATTTATGTAGAATTCGCTTGCCCTCCTTCCATTCAATTTCACCTGACTGAATGCGAGGCCACTGTATGTATGGTCAAGAATTGAATGGATTGTGCCTGCTGGTGAATGGTAGCCAAGAAAAACCGCAAAATCAAAACCCTCTTCAATTCCGTACACCATTGAAACAGGTCTTAAAGAGCCTCTGATCAATCTAACATAATCCGGCAATTTTTCATAGAATATGTTTCCCATGTACCAGTGGGAGTCAGCAACTGTAATTGAATCCACACCGTTATTGTGCAAACTCTCAGAAACAAGGAGCGTAATTCTTGTTGCAATCTCCCTTCCCTCATTGTGAAGGAATGCCTTAGGTGCAGTCTGTGCAACATGATAAATACCGGGCATGCCTTCCATATCAACTGAAATATAGGCCTTCATAAAATGTCATGAATAACAATATTTAAAACTATTTTGGAAAAAATAAATAACCCAATTACTATGCACATTCATGATATCCAAGATAATTTTCAAAAAAATAAGGATAGGAATGAAAAAACCATTCAGGATCTTTTTGGGAAGCTCTGATGTTTACGAGGGTTTTATAGTAAAGGTTGAAACAGATGATGGTTACCAAGGCTATGGTGAGGCAGTACCCACACCCTATATCACAGGGGATACGTTGGGGTCAATAGATGAGGAGCTAGAAGGCATTTCAACAATTATCAAGGGAATGGATCTTTCAACAGAGGCAATTGATGAAAGGATAAGGAGGGCCTTCAGGTCATCAAGGGCGAGTAGGGCTGCCATCGATATGGCAATATGGGATATTATAGGTAAAAGGGCAAACATGCCAGTATATAGGATCCTTGGAAATTACAGGGAAAGCATAAGGACCTCCTACACTGTGGATCTAGTGGATCCCCAATATGCATCTGAGATGGCCTCCTCATTCCTTTCCCAGGGTGTAAAGGTTTTCAAAATTAAAATGGGCTCAGGTATTGAAAAGGATGTTGAAAGGGTAAAGGTGGTGAGGGAGACTGTGGGCGATGATAAAATGGTATATGTGGATTTCAATCAGGCCTATAGTGCAAAGATGGCACTGAGGGTAATTGAAAAAATTGAAAAATACAATATTGAATTTGTTGAGCAGCCTGTTCCCGCACATTCCTTGCAGGATCTTAAATTTGTCAGGAATTCAAGCCCAATACCTGTGATGGGTGATGAGGCAATATTCTCAATTTACGATGCATCCAGGGTTATATCAATGGAGGCGGTTGACCTTATAAACGTGAAGCTTATGAAGGCGGGTGGAATAACAGAGGCAATAAAGATAATAGATCTTGCCGAATCATACAACATTCCTGTGATGGTGGGCTGTATGGTTGAAACCAGTCTTGCACTATCTGCAGGACTGAGTGTTGCCCTTGGAAAAAGGAATGTAAAATATGCTGACCTGGATGGTAACACATCACTTTTGGAGGATGTATCAACAGAGGGATTTGTTTTCAAGGAGGGTGAGTTGAGTTTTACTGGTCTCCCTGGTCTTGGAATTAAGATGAAGGAAATACTATGAAAATGCTCCAGGGGATATATATACCATCAAAGAATATAAATATAAATGCGGGAAAATATTTCATACCGGCATCAAACACAAAAATACTCACCTCACTTTTTGCCATAGATTCATTGGGAGAGGATTACAATTTCAAATCCATTTTCACAGTAAGGGAAAAAACACTTTACATAAAAACGCTCGGAAATCCACTCATCACTGAGGAGGATATTGATGGAATGGTTAAAAAAATTGAAGTAGCTGTGGATACAATAATCCTTGATATTAGATACCTTTTTCCCACACCTAGGCCTCAGGGCTGGTGCGTTGATGATATTGGAATGTCATACGCACCGCCTGTTTCCGAGATAAACTACAATTTTAACAGGGTTGAAAAATTAATACATGGAAAGAGGGTAATGGTATCTGTTAATGACCCTGTCAACTATTTCATTAATTCTTTAAAGGATATGTTAAGGGGGAAAAATAATAGAATAAGGGTAAGGTTTTCAAGGACAAACTTTGATGGTGAGACATTTGCAGAGAGGAGCTTGGGTGAAATACTTAAAATAATGAATAAAAATTCTGAGAATATAATAGCAGAGATGCTTCTTTTACATTCTGGCATGGTAAAGGGTAAGACCGGTCTCAAAGCCTCTCTTGATTTAATGAGAAAATCACTCATTTCAAGGGGTCTTAGGTCTTTTAGGCTCTACGATGGCTCAGGCCTTTCCTACTATAACCTTGTTACACCCATGGATCTTGTGAGGGCCCTTGAGATACTTTCTGAAATAAAGATATTCGTGGATTCTCTTCCTGTGGGTGGAAAGGACGGGACACTAAAGAACAGGCTCAATTCAAGGGTAATAGCAAAAACAGGTACTCTTAACAATGTGCAAAATTTATCTGGTTATATTGATGGGGATACATTCTCTATAATGCTTAATGGTGTTATTGATCAAAAGGAGGCTAAGGAATTCATAGATTCTTTCTTATCATCTTCTTACCATCTTATTTAGTTTTCCATTTTTTTGCTTTGGCTACTAGATCCCCATAATTTTCTCTTTCCCTGATAACTACAGTATTTCCATCACGTGTAATGAGTATTTCCTCAGGTCTGGTAAATCCATTGTAATTACTGCTCATGCTATAAACATAAGCGCCAGCATTGAATATTGCTATTATATCGTCAGGCTCCACCTCTGGAAATTTCCTGTTTTCTGCTATCTTATCAGTATTTTCACATATCTGTCCAACAATGTTTACAGCATCCTTTTCCTCAGCATCAAGCCTGTTTGCAACTGCAATCCTATGATAGGCTCCATAAAGCGCAGGCCTTATTAGTATGTTCATTCCCACATCCGTACCTACTATTCTTTTTCCATAATTTTTGATATAGGTCACCTTTCCAAGCAAGACTGTGGAGTCTGCAACAAGATATCTACCAGGTTCAACCATTAAGACAGGCTCATTTTTACCCGCTAGAACTTTAAAATTTTCCACAACATAGTTAGCTACCCTTTCCATGTCCAGGGGCCTTTCATTCTCTCTGTAGGGTACCCCGAACCCTCCACCTATGTCCACAAAGGAAAACTCAATGCCCACCTCATCCTCTATCTTTTTTGCTATTGAAAAGAATTTTGACGTTATCTCTTTAAAATACTCCTCTTTAAGATTATTAGATCCACCATGCATGTGTATACCGAATTCCCTCGCTCCTGATTCCTTGGCAATCCTGTAGGCCTTTATAGCATAGTCCTCAGGTATTCCAAACTTTGTTTCATGTCCCCCAGTAACAATCCCTGGAAACTCACCACCGCCCATACCTGGATTTATCCTGAATGATACTGTCCCTGGCCTAATGTCCTTTACATACTCAAACTGCCCAATATCATCAAAGTTTATCTTTATTCCCATTCCAAGTACCTCACGAAGCACCTCCCTTGATGAAAAGTTGGGTGTAAAAATTATGTCATCATTGGAAAATCCTGAATAATTAGCAATGAATATCTCCCCGGGACTGGCGGTATCAGCACCCGAGCCAAGGTCCTTAAATATTGAAAGTATGGCCGGGTTTGAGTTTGCCTTTACAGCATAGTTTATCTTGAATTTGTTGTAATTCTTTGTAAAATTTTCATAAATACTATTATAATTTTCAATAAGCCTTTTTTCAGAGGTGACAAGGAGAGGTGTGCCTTCCCTTCTTGCAAGTTCCACAAGGTTCACACCATTAGAGTACAAAAATCCTGATATGTTTTCAAAGGCAGTATAATATTTCATAAAACCACCTCAATATCCTCCATGATCACCGGATGCAATTGTTATAGCCACCCTGAAATACCTGTAGGCATCAATTATATCCTTAGCAATCACCCTCACAGTATAGCCATCAATCCTTTCAAACCCTGGTATAATTGAGGCATAATCAGCCATGCCAGTATTTATGAACTCTATCTCCATATCTACGGGCTCCTTTACCTGGAATACCTTACCCCTTCTTTTCATTGCATTTTGTGCACCTTTACCTAGAATCTCCATAGATTCTTCCAAGGAATATGTTATTGAAGAATACCTAGTTATACCCTCCTTAAGCGTTACAAATTCGCAGTCCTCAAGAATCTCCCCTGCCTCCTTTACTGCCGCAGAATCACCCGCTACAAGAATTACAGGCTTTCCAAGCTTTCCTGAAACTGCAGCACTCAATCCTATCTCCCCCATCTTCCTTCCATTTATCCTTAACATGTGAACATTTGTGGAATATGTATGATTAAGGACACCATTTATAGTTCCCGCCATGGAATGGTATCCGAAAAGGAATAGTGAATCTGCAAGATCAACCCCCTGGACCATGCTCAATGGCCTGGGTGTGCCCGTAATTAGCCTTGCTTTCTTGTGCAATCTGCTGTAAATTATATTCCTTCCAGAATCATGGGAGTCTGCGATAAAGACCTCATCTGCACCGTTCTTTAATGCACCTTCGACAAGGGCATTTATCTCCATTGTATATATCTCTCTGAAGGCCTGGTAATCTCTTCCCTCAGGCAGTACCTGCGATCCATGTGTGGTCCAGCTCACACCCTCTGCATCTGAAGAAATTAGTATCTTCATGATATGGAATAAAATTAATGAAGATAATAACTTTACTCAAATCTTCCAATCCTTATGAATATTGATTTTAGATGTTCTGAGTATTTACTCCCGTCAAATAGATTATTTATTGTTACCTGACTGTATGTACCATTTGCATGAATTATCCTTCCCCTGCCCATATAGATTGCAACATGACCCTTAAAGAATATCAGGTCACCCCTTTTTGCCTCATTAAAATCCCTGACTGGCCTTGATGCATTCATCTGATCCTTAGAATTCCTGGGTATTATCATGTTCCTTGAGAATTTAAAAAGCCTCTGCACCATGCCAGAGCAATCATAACCAAAATCGGATGTGCCTCCCCAGAGGTATGGAACACCAAGGAATTTTTTTGCCTCAATTATTATATCAAATTCCTCTTCGAGGGATGAAAGATATCTCTTTGGTATCCTGTATTTCTCCACATCCTCGTCGCTCAAATAGGATCCAAAGGGAAATATTTTTCCCCTTGACCTGTACCTGTCCTTTAACTTGTATTTTCTCTCTCCTCCTTCACCAATGTTTGTTGTCTTTACATACCCCTTCACACCATCCTCTGTTTTTATCAGTGTATATTCACCCAGGTCCTCAATTATATCAAAGGTTTCACCATAGATGAGCTGTGAGATCCTTTCAGACCTGAACCTTGGCAATTTCCTTATGTCCGATACGCCGTTTAAAATTATATACATAGTTTATGTAATTGTGTTTTAATTAAAATTTATTTCCTTCTCTCAAGGAATATTATGAATGTGCCTGTGTTAATGAAAAGGAAATAAAATATCCAGGAGAGGTTGACAATTATAGAATACTTCAGGGCCAATTCAGAGGATGATAAATACCAGAATATACCCTTTATAATCGATATTATCAGGATTATTTCAATTATTATGTAAAGTATTATCCACCTTGATATTCTTATCTCCTTTCCCTTTGGCGTTACCCTGAACGGCCTTTTCCTGCCAGAGATCCAGGCTATGAATGATAATGTAACAGGTGGCATCATTAAAAACTCAACAAACTGGTGGTAAAGGAATCCAGAAATACCATAGCTCCTCTCCCTCATTGAATATACGAAAAGTATTATGCTAAATAGAAAAACAGGATAGTATGCAAGGGAGAAAATGACAGGATCTACCTTGAAAATAAATAATTGAAAATTAATGAATATGATAGGTGCAAGTAATTCAACAATGGTAAGAGGTCCCTCCTTGAGCCAGTAGAGAACACCCGCAAGATAGTCAAGAAAGGCCCTCGTGTTTATCCTTGTTTTTAGTATCCTACCAAAGGCCTGAAACGAGCCTAAAGACCACCTTCCCTGCTGTATCATATAGGCATCAACGGTCTGTGGTGGCTCACCGTACCATATACCAGGATAGTTGACATAGATTGACTTATAACCAAGGGAATGTAGTTTAAGGGATGTGGCAAGGTCCTCAGTGACTATGTTTTCATCAAAATAGTTTGCCTTTTCCAATGCTGAGATCCTTGCAATAAAACCGCTGCCAAGGATAAATGCACTTCCAGTTACGTCCCTGCCAGACATAACAATATTGTGGAATGGCATCTGCTGGTATGTTGCACCCAGGGCCAGCCTTGAATATATCTCAGTGTACGCCTGGGGGACCTGAACAAATGCAATCTCAGGATCATTGAAAAATGGAAGAAGATCAAAAAAGAAGGATTTGACAGGCCTCTGGTCAGAATCGAAAACAGCAATAAGATCATAATTCTTACCAAATTTCTTTAGGAAATCGTTTATTGCCCCGGCCTTGTATCCCCTCCTGTTCTCCCTGTGAACATAATGTATATTATTCTTATTACAAAAGTCCTCATTCTCCCTTACCTTTTCAATATCTGTAGAATCATCCAGGAGAAATAGATCACCGAGTGAATCTAGTGCTTCCCTCACTGAAAAAAGTGTCTCCTTGATTGTTGAAGGATCCTCGTTGTATGATACAACAAGAGCTGCAACCTTATATGCTTTAAATTCTTCAACAAGAGGTGCCTTAATCTCACTGGATTTAAGGTAGTTTGATATATAAACCGCTGTTGTAAAAATACCAACAACTATTGTTAGCCAGAGCGCATAGGTAATAGGCGATACAAGGATGTTTGAAATAGTAAAAATTGTAAAAATAACAGGAATTAGAAATATTGATAATAAAATGATGTAATTTCTGATCATAGTCTCAGTTTAGTAATAAGGAACCTGCTTCCACCCTCTGAAAGCTCAGACCTGATTAGATAGTCAGAGAATATCATAAGGTTGGTGCATTCACCATCCACATCATCACAGTTGAATATTAGGAGAATGTTATTCTCCCTGGGGGATATGTTTTCAATGAACCTCCTCCAGAACTCCTCCTTCAAAACATTGGAAACCTCCCTTATCCTATCAAGGGATAGGTCATTGCTCCTGTGAACAACTATTATTGGATTCCTCTTATCCCTTATAATCCTCATAATGTCCTTTGAAAGCCTTGTGGCAAGCCTTGCCACCTGATCTATATTTTTTATATCAGATACCTTTTCAACATAAACTGGATTAACATTCATTATATCTGTCCTTTTAGATATCTTTCTCACCATTTCAAAAATCCTTTCTCGATCACTAAGCACCATTACCACTGAATCCCTTGAACTGCAGTAGTTAATAAACCTGAAGATCATATCGAGCTTTCCAGTACCCGGAAGACCTGTAACGGATATTATGCCATTGTAATTGCAAAAGGTATTGAAATTGTCCATAAGTGTCTCAATGCTCTTCAGACCACTCTTAATGTTTTTTAGTATCTCCTCCTTCCTCCTCTTAAGATCAATTATCCTGTTTTCATTATTGCCTAATTCTTCAACAAGAGAGTTAATGGGAATAATATCATTTTTCCTTGAGCTCTCTATTATTCTATCTGATAATTCCTTTTTTTTAAGGCTTAATCTAGCCAGTTCCTCATTTACTCGTTCAAGTTCCTCTATGTATTTGAATATATCTGAATCTATCATTTGAATTTACAATGAATAATTAATATAAAAATTATTGCATGGCATTTAAATCATTGAATGAAAAATTAAGCAACCTTGAAATTCCCTTCTAGATTTTATGTGTTTTCTGAATTTATTTCAATGAGTATCTCCAGTAGATTAGGACGAAAGAGAAGAGAATGAATATTAGGAGTAGTATTATGCCATTCAGGTTGAATGATATAAGTGACAAATATATGAACAGTGATGCAATCCCAAGAACATAGTATCCACCCACGAATATATTAACTATTTTCCTGTTTGCGATGAATGCATGCATAATATAGGATATCCCTGAAAACACAATTGAAAGAATTCCTATGTATATGGGTGACCTAGATCCATAGCTTATATAAAGGCTTATGAAAATAAGTAATGATATTATTGCAACAAGTATTGCCACCATTACCCCTATGTCCTTCTTTTTATCCATAGGGGAGAGATGTAAAGGTAAGATAAAAATTTTTACAGGTTCTTTACATCAATCTCTATTGCCCTTAATGAAAAGATGATGTGAAATATCACAAATACTGCACCTAGAAATAATGAGGCAAGTGAGAAAATCATTGATATTAGCATAACAGGAACAAGCGAATAGCCAGAAAGGAATGATACAAGAATTGATATGCTTGAAACAACAGCAAAGAATACTGAGAAGTACATGGAGAGCAGGGCATTTCTTAAAATCTTGGCCATAAGGATCAATGTTTTTATCTGCTCCTTGAAGGATTCTGTTAGCTTTTCACCCTTTATTTCACCTGTGAGAATATCCCTGTGAATGTTCCTTATCCTGTCCATCACCCTTGAAAACCTTTCGTTTATCCCTAATATAAGAAGAGCTACGCCTGTGATCATTACCATAGGAACAAAGGACTCGTTCATCAGGTTTACAATGTCAAGCATGGTTTAGGATAATACAATTAACATAATAATTTTTAATGTAGTTTCAATTATACTTAACCATGAACCATTATTTGATGTATCCAGATATACACGGTGAAAAGGTAACATTTGTTACTGAGGATGATCTATGGTATTATGATGGATCACTGAAGAGGATTACAGAGGGTCTGGGGATTGTGAAATTTCCTAAATTTTCTTGCAATGGTATGTACATTGCATTTTCAGTGTTCAAGAGCATGGGAAAGGAGAAGATCAAGCCTCAGGGTGACATTTATATTTATTCAATTGAGAAGAATTTTGTAAAAAGGGTGACATTTCTTGGTAGCAGGGATATAAAGGTGATAGGATGGTATGGTGGGAAGGTTTATTTCTCATCCTCACACTCCTCACCCCTTAACTATTATCAAGAGATTTATAGGATGAACCCGGACGGATCTTCAATGGAGAAACTACCATACGGGAATGCAAACTACATAGGTTTTGGAAAGGATTTCATCCTACTTGGAAGGAACATTGGTGATCCTGCAAGATGGAAGAGGTATAGGGGAGGTACTACTGGGCAGCTTTGGATCTCAAGGGATGGAAAAAGTTTCCAAAGGATCCTTGAGAATCTTAATGGAAACATAGGTAGCCCTATGGTGGTGAATGAAAGGATTTGTTTCATATCCGACCATGAGGGAATAGGAAGGATATACTGTCTTGAGGGAAATAATATTAGGAGAATAACTGAAAATGACGAATACTATGCAAGGAATGCAAGCACTGATGGAAAAAGCATAATATTCCAGATGGGAGGGGATTTGTATTTAATAAATGGTACCACCAAAAAACTTGACCTTGAGCCATACGGTGTAAAGAGGACTCTTCATGAAAGATATATTGAAAATGTACCTGAGAAGATAGAATCATTTTCACTTGGTGAAAATGGCGAAAAAATACTTTTCACAATAAGGGGCAAGTTCTTCAGTATGGGAAGCTTTGAAGGTCCAGTAATAGTAACACCAGAGATAAGGCTGATGAATGGAAAATATCTCAAGGATGGCAGCATTGCAGGTATAATAAATTCAGATGGAAAAGAAAGCATAGTTATAATAAGGGATGGTAAAATAATTGATAGATTTGACTTTGATCTTGGTCTAATATACAACATCTGGCCTTCGCCTGATGGAAAATGGCTTGCCATAGCCAATGGAAGGCTTGAGCTACACATCCTTGACATTGAAAAGAGGAGTATAGAAAAGATTGATGAATCAAGGACAGAGCCCATTGGCTACCTTGATTTTTCACCAGATTCAAAATGGATTGCATATTCAATAGGAATAAATCATAGCAGGATGAAGATAAGGTTGAGAAATATTGAAACTGGCGAACATGGTGACATTGAAAGCACATACAGGCTCGATATTTCACCATCATTCGATCCCTTGGGAAGGTTCCTTTATTTCATATCAGTTTCTGGCTACAGGGCTGTTGATGATCTTGAACTTCCAGCACTATCATTCCCAAATCCATCAAAGATATTCCTTGTCACATTGAATAAAAAAATAAGGAATCCATTCATAGAAAAGGTGGAAGAGGAAAAGGAAATAAAAATTGACCTGGAAGGAATATCTGAGAGGATCATTCCTTTTCCATTAAAGGAGGGTAGGTATTTCTCACTTAATGCTGTAAAGGATGGCATAGTATATTTTTCACAGCCACTTTCTATGGAGGATGATGAGGGTGAGATACACCACTATAACATAGATGATAAGAAGGATGAGGTATTGATTGAGAAATGCAACAGTTATGTACTTTCCCCTGATAAATCAAGGCTTGCATATAAAT
>Ga0078972_1010363_pt1 | contig 17476 bp, 6 predicted proteins | sample YelNatPaOPGAMG01_FD_67568 | JGI IMG/M metagenome (GOLD analysis project Ga0078972, IMG submission 67568) | Hot spring thermophilic microbial communities from Obsidian Pool, Yellowstone National Park, USA - OP-RAMG-01 (SPADES assembly) (version 2) | ecosystem: Environmental > Aquatic > Thermal... | reverse complement strand
CCCTCGAAATCCCTTAAAAAAACAGCCCTGCGTCGAGCAGCCGCCCTCGCTTGGGCTATTGTCTTGCCGCACCCAGAATCAGGGGCTTGATCAGAGACTCCCTAAGGGCAAGCTCAGGTTGAAATCAAATTGGGACTAAATGCGTCGGGTGTGGTCGGGTATGGTTGGGTGTGGTCGGGTATGGTCGGGTATGGCATTTTCGTTATCATCTGATTATGTAATGTTCCGGTTCAATTGTTGAGCCATCTCCTTGCTTCGAAAGGGGTTAATTGAGGTAAACGACGATTAGTGTTAAGTCGTTGAAAATGCCATACTCTCGCCGTCATTCTGCGAAAAATCGAAGCCTAATTTCTCAACAAAAAATAGTTGTAAAGTAGTAATAACCGCAGAAAGGCCGATTCATATAATCAAAATATCATTTGATTTAAGTAAAGCAAATTTAGCAGATGGTCTGGTGTCGTTTCTGATCTCACAGTCAGAGCGTGGATCGTAGCCATAACGACCACTTCCAGCACCTGATCCTATTCTGGTCAGGGGACCGTAATTCACAGCCGCCCTTCGATCCTTCCAAAGCCCACGCTCCAACCCGGATTGTCCGAAGATCGGTCGCAATCTCCAATCAGAACCTTTTTGGGTTACATCTCCTCATCGACGCCACAGGTGGGATTGCAAAACTGCGCTATATTACGGTAGGTTCGCCAATCTTAGATATTCTCCTGCGCCTACACGACGTATTCGTTTTCGAAAATAATGTCCATTTCCGGTAACGAATCCGACAAGGTAATGAAGTCCTCGTCGTTAAACGCCGCGTAGTCATCGATTGGGATGGATGTATGAGTTTCCGGACCCTGATTGTCGTCCACCAAATCTTGGGTCTTAGCTGTCTTAAATTCAACGCTATTTGCAGGTCTTACTGAGTGGCCTGTTGCGAGCGAGGACTTCGAAGAATATGGTCGTTGATTGTCGGATGTCATATGTTTCACCTCAGAAGCCGCATTGCGGGCGGCGGTTATGCAGCGTTGATGGAAAGTAAAGGCTTAGGTGAATCGTGCCTGCCTGTCTATGTGAGTATTGCTCCGCACTCGGATGGAAAATGCTGAATCGAGAGCGGCTGGCTTAAGGACATACCTAGCCCTGGCAGATCAGAACATCGACCATCGGTTTGGCGTGGCGGTTCTGGCAGCGACAATCGCCCATTTGTCCGCCAACAACAAAGTGCGGTTGCACTCATGTCTCTAAGGTAGCTTCTGCCATCATGCCAGTTCTCCGCTGGAGCCTGTCATCAATAGGCCCTGCTCAATCCGCGGGGTTCGCATACATCCTACTCGTCTGCAGGGACTTGAACAGTAATCTCCCATTTCTGAAATGGGCCGGCGGAAAGCGATGGTTCGCACCGCGTTTAGACCAGATTTTCGGGACGCCTCTGACGACGAGACTCATCGAACCGTTCCTCGGCAGTGACTAGGTTTTTTCCCTCCGGCCAGCAAATGCACTGCTCGCTGATAGAAACGCTGAACTGATTGCAGCCTTTCGGGCGGTTCGTAAAAATCCTGAGGGTGTCCTGGCCGACCTCAGCGCACTTCAAATTGATAGATCAGTTTTCAAAGAGATGCGTAGCTCACGTCGGAAAGCGGATCGAGACCGAGCAGTTCGCCTTATCTATCTGAACCGTAGGGCCTTTTTCCTGCTGGGCGATGGATCACCGGCGCAGACTCTCCAGAACGCAGCGCACCAGGACAGGATCAACACCGCCCTCCACGCTGGTGGCTGACCTGAGTCTGGACAAGGAAGCGCTGCAGTCGGTGATCGAAAAAACGGATGGAGCTTACAGCGATGAAGGCATCTGTCGAGCACATCCGGAGAGAGTATGCCTTCACCGAGCGGCGAGCTTGTCGCTTGCTGCTGGTTCCAGTTTCGAGCTATCGCTACAAGCCGCGCCGGAACGACGATGGTTTGCGCGAGCGTCTGGTTGCGTTGGCGCGCGAAAAGCCGCGCTTCGGCTACCGGCGTCTGCACGTGCTGCGTCTGCGGCTGGCTGAGTATTATTGGGCTTTGAGGGCTGATTGGCTTGAGTCGTGCCATGTTCTATGGATTGGAGCGGGCCGGTGTCGCTTGCGGCAGGCGAGAGGAGTTGCGGCTGAGGGGAATACTCAGTTTGTATTGGAGTGTTACGGAGATGTGGAGTAGCTGCGCCTTGTGACGCGAAGCTTCTGTGCCGCTGCCTGTGTATCCAATGGTGGAGTGAAGCGGCGCGGGCAGGATGAGCAGGCGCAATGGGCCACGGCTGATTTGGTCTTTCCAGGGTTGCATGCCGAGCTGCCAGGTAGTGCCGTTCCAGAAATTGTCATCGAGGAGCTGGTTGCCGCTGTAGAGGCGGGCTACGTCGCCAGTGTAGTGAATGTTGAGGAATACATTGCTGAGATCGGCGGATGCGGGCCACGAGACGTGCAGCCTCCAGGCAGCAGCGTAAGTGAAATCTTTCGTGACAGGCGCGAAAGGCACGGGCCGCTTTTGCTGGGCAGGTGTGAGTGTGCGCGGGTGAGCGGCGCGCAGGTAGGTGATGTGCAACGCAGGGTGCGCGGGGGCAACGCGCTCGGTGTAATCGCGGAAAAGGTCGTGGTTGGATTGGTGATTGGGCTTGAGCTCCGAAGGAGCGTCGGGGCCGAGCAGACCGAAGTGGAATATGGGGTTGCCGTTTGAGAGAAGATGCAGGGTTTCGGGACTGGAGTAGAACTGGTCAGGCGTGCTGACGAGGTCGGGGGAATTGCTGATGGTCCAGATGTTTTCCGCGGCAGCGCGTGAAAGGAGCACGATGCGCACGGCGGGGTGGGCGTGCGATGAGGGAAGCGTGATTTGAACGGGGCTGCTGGTGGAGAGGCTGTGGAGGTAAACGACTCCGTTGCGCTTTGTTGCGGCAACCTGATGGGAGTTGAAGTGTGGGTGTTCGCTGGCGGCGAAGGCAAATTGCGGAGTGATGCCGGGAATGGCGAAGAAGAAGTAGAGATTCTGGTTATGCCAGTGGGAGCGGGTGAAGAGCTGGGCGGTGCTGTAGATGAGGTTGTGGCCGTCGAGGCTGAAGTTGACTGGCCAGATGCCGTAGGCGCCTGTGGGGAGGGTGATGGGGCGGATGGGTATTTGTAACTGTCCAGATGGCAAATGCAGCTGCACCTGGAACCCGGGGCGGGCTGGCATTTGTGTTCCGCGGACGTAGTTGTTGAAGAAGAGGAAGGCGCGGTCACCTGAGACGCGTGCGGCGACGCGCGCGACGGACAGATCGGAGGGGTTGGCTGGTTGCTTTGCGGGCGCGGCGACGGTCATGGGCGCGAGCTGTGAGCCAAAGTCCCGGAGGAAGTAGTTGACGAGCTTGAGGAGGCGGAAAGTGGCGCGTTCCTGGCCGAATTCGCCGAGGGGCGCCTGGAAGTCGTAGGAGCGGACGGGTACGTCGGTGGGGTAGCCGGTGCGCTGGGACTCCTGGAGGGTGGTGAGCTTGCCATGCGGATTGCGGCCACCCTGAAACATGTAATAGCCGAGAAGGTTGGCGCCGGAGCCGAGCATGACGGGTGCGAGAGAGGCGATGTCAGCCGGGTGGATGACGGGGCGGCGGTAGTAGGTGTCTTCCGTTCCGCCGCCGATTTCTGCAGTGAGAAAAGGTGTGCCGAGATAGGCGGAGGCGCTGTTCTGACCGTGACTGCCTTTGGCGGACATGGCTCCGGCGGCGCGGTTGTGGAAGCGGAAGGCGAAGATGTTGCGGGGCGAGAGCTTACCGGGGTGGCGATCCCAGGGGGCAGTGGGATAGCCGCCGTATACGGGCAACACCTGGTCGAGTGGAATGGCGGCGCTATCCCAGCCAGTGACGGTGTAGAGAGGGACGTCGATGCCAGCCTGGAGGGCAAGTTGCTTGAGCTTGCGGATGTGCGCGTCTCCAGAGCCTGGGCCGAACTTGTGGTATTCGTTTTCGATTTGCACGCCGATGACGGGGCCGTTGTCTTTCCAGAGCAGGCCTTTGAGCTGCTGGCCGATCTGATCATAAAAAGTGCGGACTTCTGCGAGATAAATGGGATTGTTGGTGCGCACGGGGCTGCGCTTGAGGACCCAGTCGGGGAATCCGCCATTGCGGGCTTCGGCATGCGCCCAGGGGCCGATGCGGGGGAAGACATACATGCCGTTTTTGGCGCAGAGCTGGACGAAGTGACGGAGATTGCGGCGGCCTGACCAATCGAATTTCCCCTGCACTTCTTCCTGGTGATTCCAGATGACGTAGGTAGAGATGATTTGGACGCCGGCGGCCTTCATCTTGAGGATTTCGGGCTCCCACTCGCTGACGGGGAGGCGAGAGTAGTGGAACTCACCCATGACGGGGAGCCATGGCTTGCCGTCGAGCATGAGATAGCGCGAGTTGACGGTAAGAGTTTGTCCGTCTGCCGCGCGAGAAGTGCCGAGGTGCGCGATGACGGGTCTGGGCGGCGGCGCGGGCTTTGCAGCGTTGATCTGGACAATGTTTTGCGCGGACGCGGATACGCTCAAGCACGCGAGTAGAAGCACGAAGAGGCGACTGTGGGAAGGGAAGAGTGATTTCAGGGTGCACCTCAACGGAGGAGAGCTATGGATTGCGACGCGGACGGATCGCTTCCTTCCGATAGAGCGAGGAGGCGAAGTGATCCGAAGCATCCCCCGTACTATATGCAATGGAGCAGAGAGTTTGAATCCGACAAAAGTCGGAGCGCTGGTTTCGTGGCTCGCATTACAGGTGTGCGAGGCCACGCTGCAGAGCTGCGATGACAGCCTGGGTGCGGTCCGTGACATTGAGTCGCATGAGGATAACGCTGACGTGCGATTTGACGGTGGCTTCCTTGATGCGCAGCTCCTGGGCGATTTCGCGATTACTCCTGCCCCGGACGAGGAGCGAGAGGACCTCACGTTCACGGGAACTGAGGTCGGTGCCGGGCATGCGGGCGGCCAGGACGCGCGCGACGGGCGGAGGGACGAAGCGTCCGCCGGCGTGGACTTTACGGAGTGCGTCTATGAGTGCTTCGTGGGGCATGCCCTTAATGAGGTATCCGCGGGCGCCGGCTTCGAGGGCCTGGTGAATGTCCTCATCGCCGTCGTAGGTGGTAAGGACGATGAAGCGGGCCTGGGGGGCGAAGCGGCGGATTTCCCGGATGGCTTCGACGCCGCCGCGATCGGGCAGGCGGAGGTCCATGAGCGTGATGTCGGGCTTGTGTTCGCGGAAGAGGGCGACGGCCTCGGCGGCGGTGCCGCACTGGGCGACGACGGACATGTCACTGCGTGCCTGGATGATGGCGACGACGCCGTATCGCATGATGGGGTGGTCGTCGACGACGAGGACTTTTACTTTTGGTTCTTCACTCATATTGCTGCCTTTTTGCCTGTGGGGAAGAGCGAGGAACGGCGGAGACGGAATTGGACGGTTGTTCCCTGGTGGGAAGCGCTGCTCCATTCGATTTTTCCGTGGAGCCGTTCGATGCGTTCGCGCATTCCGGCGATGCCGTAGTGGGGTTTACCGTCGGTTGGCTCGGCTGTGAGTTCAAAGCCTGTGCCGTTGTCTGAGACCTTTGCCCGGAGGTCGTCTTTGCCGTAGGAGAGGTCGATGGATACGGTGGAGGGCTTGCCGTGGAGTACCGCGTTGTAGACGCCCTCGCGGATGACCATGAGGATCTCGTGGGCGATGGAAGTGGGGATGGGGAAGCGCTGGCCCTGGCTGCGAAATTCGATGGGGATGTTGAATTCCTTGCTCGTTTGCTCGGCGAGGAGGGCGACGGACTGGGAGAGATTCTGGCTTGGTTCATCGCTGTGGCGGAGGTTCCAGACGGCTTCGCGAGCCTCATCGATAGTGGTGCGTACCTGGGTGCGGGCGAAGTTGAGGAGTTCTTCGCGCAGATTTTCATTTTCGCGCTCGAGGCTGGAGATGGCTTCGAGGAGAGCGGAGATGCTGGTGCATCCCTGGATGACGGTGTCATGCATTTCGCGGGCAAGGCGGCTGCGCTCATTGAGTACAGCCTTGAAGCGCAACTGCAGCGAGCGCATGCGCCAGCGATAGGCAGCGAGGCTGGCAAGACCAAGCGTAAAGATGGCAAGAGTAAGAAACCACCACGTGGCGTAGAAGTGAGGATCCTTCCTGAAGGAAAGGAGGGTTTCAGATGTGGCGGAAGGGGTGTCCAGCCGGAAGGCGACGACATAGAAGCGATAGCGACCGGCTGGAAGATTGGTGTAGGTGGCGACTCGATTGGAGCCTGCGTAGGTCCAGTTGCGGTCAAAGGGCACGAGGCGGTAGCGGAAGCGAATGTCGTCCTGCGATTGCAGGGAGATGGGGGTAAAGGCGATCTGCAGGCGAGAGGCGTCGGCGGAGAGCTGATGAAAGCGGGAAACCGGCACTTGGGTGCCGTCGACGGTGATAGCGGTGAGGAGAACTTTGGGGGACTGCTCGTGCGGCAGCGGTTTGTACATGACGTGCATGGCTCCCTTATTGCTGGGAAACCAGACACCTCCGTTGGGGCCAAGGCATCCTGATGGCTGGCGTCCGCCATAGAGCTGCGCGTTGTCCGCGTCGTAAGGCATGTTGTAGATGGTGACGGGAAGATGGAGGCCGGGGGTGAGCGAGACGGAATCGAGAACTTTGAGCGGAATGGAGGAGATGGTATTGGGACTGCTCATCCAGAATCGGCCGTGATGATCGGCGAGGAGCTGATAGATGCCGTTGCTGGCCAATCCCTGGGTGGTGGTGAATTGCGTGAGCTTGCCGTGGAGGTAGCGGAAGAGTCCGTGGTTGCGGGTACCAAACCAGATGACGCCGCTGGAGTCCTGAAGGATGGACCTGATCTTGTCGCGGCTGAGGGTGCGGGTGGCGATGTTCTGGACGAAGCGGTGTCCGTTCCAGCAGCTCAGCCCCTGATCGGTGCCGATCCAGATATTGCCTTTCCGGTCTTGTATAAGCGCACGAGTGCTGAAGTATGCGAGACCGTTGCGCATGCGGTAGTTGTAAGTATGACCGTCGACAAGGTGACTGACACCCTGGTCCGTGGCGATCCACATGGAGCCGTCGCGTGCCTGGAGGAAGACGCGGACGAAGTTGTTGACGAGCGTGCGTGGCGCCGAATAATGGACGACCCCGTGGGATGTGAGATGGTAGGCGCCGCTACCGTCGGTGCCAATCCAGGTTGTGCCCTGGTGATCGGTATAGACGTCGCGGACGGAGACGTTGGGAAGGCCGGGAAAGTGGTAAGGGCGCGCGCGGCCGTTGCGGATGGCGTAGACGCGGGTGGCTACATCCCAGATGGTGCCGTTGAGACCATTGGAGACGGTTTCGTAATCAGGGTCGGAGCCGCCGGGGAGCGGTATGACGCGGACGGGCGTTCGGCTGAGGCGGACAAGGCCGTCCTGGGTGCCGATCCAGATTTGATGGTCTGAGTCTTCAAAGATATCGAGAACGGTGTTGCTGGGCAGAAGTCCGTGTGCGTCGAGTTTGCGCAGGGTGTGATGGTTCCAGGTGTAAAGGCCGTGCCCGATCGTGCCAATCCAGAGGGTGCCATCGGTGGTCTGCCGCAGGGTGCGCACGGTTCCGTTGATGCCTGGTACGCGGACAAAGCGATGGCCAACGAGCCGCTGGAGGCCACTGACGGTGCCGACCCAGATGGTTCCATTTTTGGTTTGAAGAATGGACTTGACGCGATTCTGGCTGTAGGCGCCGGGAAGTTTGAACTCGCGGACATGATTGCCATCGAAACGAAGGAGGCGCGAGCCGCCGACCCAGACGCGGCCTTCGCTGTCCTCGATGATAGCGTGCACGGCGAGGCCGGGGGCGACCTGCGATGTGTCGACGTGATGGATGACGCCGTGGAGCATGCGGAAGAGGCCTTTGTCGGTGCCTATCCAGAGCCGGCCTGCGCGGTCCTGCATGACGCAGCGGACGAAGTTGTCGGCGAGGCCCTGCCGGGCGGAGTAGTCATGAAAGACGCCGTGAGAATAATGCACGAGGCCGCCGCCTTCTGTGCTGAGCCATAGCGAGCCATCTTTAGCGACGAGAATGGAGAAGACATTGTCTTCTGGCAGGGCGGGGGTGGTCATGTTGCTGAAGTTAACGAAGCGCGATCCGCCGAAGCGGGAGAGTCCGCCGGTGGTGCCGACCCAGAGATATCCGTCCGGTGCCTCGGCGAGGGCCTGCACGGTTTCTTCGGGAAGTCCATTCTGAATGTGCCACACCTTACGAGTGAATTCGGCCGGTGTGGCGGTGTTCGTGATGCGGGCGAATGCCGGTACGGAGGATGCAAGCGTGAGCACGGCGAGGCAAAATGCGGGAGTGGCCCGGCGCGCGGCGCGGAAAATGGTGTGCGGGAGGCGACCGAGTTGTGTGCGCCTGGGCTGGGGCATGATGGGCGATGGTATTTTCTCTGTAGCGCGTTGCCGAACAAGAGGCGATGGCGCAAGCGAGAGTGGATTTGGGGTGGATTGTACGATGCCGCGTCGACGAGGATCAAAGGGGCGGCGGGGCTGCTGCCGGCTTATCAGGGTGGAGCCACTGTGACTTGGACGATGCCTGATGCTGCGCAGAAAGCTCGGCATGGGAGTGAAGGCCATGTAAGAGGTGGGGGAATGAGAACACATGGAATATACAGTTGGAATCCGACTTTTGTCGGATTCGCGGCATTGTGAGAATTCTTTAGGGTGTGAGCGGGCGATGTGCGCGGGGCGGGTGAGCCGTTAGATCGCGAGCGTCACTGCCGTTGAATTTGAGCCTTTCACACTTAAGGATAGCTATGAGATTACGCGTTGGAATTGTGTTTGCTTTGCTTGGGGTTTTGCCTGGATGTCTGCTTTCCGCTCAGACACGGGGCGTGATGAAGCGATTCTCGTTGAACGATGTGGCAGCGGCGCGGCAGCACTCGCCTGTGGACGTGTCATTCCTGCTGGAAGCGCCGGCGGGGAAGGATGGATTTATCCATGTGAAGGGTGGTCACCTAGTGGACGGGGGTGGACGTCGAATTCGGCTATGGGGTGTGAATGTGACGGATTGGAGTCCAGGTTCCAGGCAGATTCCGGCAAGAAAATATGCGGCGTACTGGGCGGCGATACTGGCGCGGTATGGGGTGAACTGCGTGCGGTTCCAGTTTCTGGATTTGCGCGCGCCGCGTGGATTGATCAGCAGTAAGCAGGCGAGTACGCAGGTGCTGGACCCGGCGCAGTTGAACCGCGAGGACTACTTCATTGCGCAACTGGAAAAGCGCGGGATCTACATTGACTTTAACCTGCTGGTGGGACGGCCCTTTGCGGATGCGGATGGGGTGGTGGATGCGAAGCGCCTGGGGCAGGGCGCAAAGGGTACATCGCTGTTCGACAAGAGACTGATTGAGTTACAGAAGGAGTATGCACGGGAACTGCTGGACCACAGAAATCCATACACGGGCAGGAAGTATGTGGATGATCCGGGTGTGGCGCTGGTGGAGATCAACAACGAGGATGCGATCGATATTGGATATCGCGCGCCGTCGCCGTTTTATCTGCACGAGCTGACCGCGATGTATAACGCATGGCTGGAGAGACATCGGACAGCGGCAGCGATAGTGCATTTGCGGAACATTACTGGAGCGAAGGGCGATGCGCCCGTGCCGCTGATGCAGGGGCCATGGGAGGCGCCTTACGCGCCTCGGGCTCGATATTACGCGGAGGCAGAATTTTACGAGCATGTGCAGCGCAGCTATTTCATGGGGATGGAGCAGTACCTTAAGCAAACGCTGGGGCTGAAGTCGCTGGTGATTGCGACCGCCGATCACTCGCATCTGCACAGTGGTTATTCGATGCTGAAGGCGACACGGAATATGGATGTGATTGACGGGCACGACTACTGGGAGCATCCGGATAAGTATGTGCGGAAGTCGGCGATGGTGAATGATCCGCTGCACTCGACGGTGGTGAAGCTGTCGCGTTCGGCAATTGCGGACAAGCCGTACACGGTGAGCGAGGTGAATGAGCCGTTTCCGAACAACTATGACAGTGAGCAGATTCCGATTCTGGCGAGCTACGGGTTACTGCAGAATTGGGACGCGATCATGTGGTACACGTTTGAGCCGAAGGCTGATCCGAATTGGAAGCCTTATGTTGGCGGCCCGTTCGATATGTCGCAGGATCCAGTGAAGATGGCAGAGTTGGCCGAGGGTGCGCTGGTGTTTGAGGGTGGCGATGTGGCGCCGGCGCGCAAGACGGTGATGCGAAGCTACACAGCGAAGCAGGTATATGACAGCATGATTTTGCCGGCGGCAACGCAGGCGCCTTACTTTACGCCGGGCTTTCCGCTGGATGTGCCATTGGAGCATGAAGTTCGTATTTCTTCGTTTGACGGTCCACCAACTCGGAAATTTCGCGAGGGAGAAGTGCCGGACCCGATTGTTTCTGACACCGGGCAACTGGCCTGGTATGTTTCTCACGGAAAAGATGGGCTGGTGACGATTGATGCTCCACGGACAGAGGGGCTGGTTGGCTTTGTGCGGGCGAATGGGAAAGCAGTGCAGGACTTGAAGGCCGATGTGCAGAACCGGTTCTGCACGATCTGGCTTACCTCGATGGATGGCAAGTCGATTGAGAAGTCGTCGCGGATTTTGCTTGTGGCGGCCGGACGCGTGGAGAATACCGGCGCGCAATGGAACACGGCGTATACGGGGCTGACGCATTGGGGCGGTCCTCCAACGCTGGTGGACCCGGTGCGGGGCACGCTGACGCTGCGGCGTCTGGACGGGGCTGAGGCGGTCCTGCTGCAGCCGATTAATGGCGCGGGACAACCGGAAGGCCCGGCGATCCATGCAAAGAAGACGCCGCAGGGATGGGTATTGCCGCTTGGTGATCCGGTGACGACGTGGTACCTGGTGACGGTGCGTCGCTGAAGTGGGCGTGCGCGGAAACGGAAACTTGCGCAGGGCCGGGAGTGATCCCGGCCCTGCGGCTTGATGGTGCGCAGTGCTACTGGGTGACCGTGAGATTGATAGCCACGGACTGCGAGATATTGCCGGAGGAGCCCTTGGCCGTAATTGTAAGTGTTCCGGTTACTGTTTTTGAGGTTCCGCCGCCGGTGCCTGTGCTGCCTCCGCCTCCGCAGGCGGTGAGTGCCATCGTGGAGGCGAGTAAGACCAGGACGATTAAGGCGGAGCTGGTTCGGCTGCGGTTCGCTTTTCCCTTACGGGGCGGTATGCCGAGCAGCAGCCAGCCAGGGAAGAAGAATGCACCGGCGATGAGGATGCTGTTCGAATGGTGCAGGTAGGCGGGACGAAGCATTGCGACGGCATTTGAGGCAGAAATGGAGACTGTTCCAGAAAGCTGGGTATTGGAGCCATTGGCGGTGTAGGTGGAGGGAGAAAAGGAGCAAGTTACGTTTGCGAGCGTGCTGTTGCAGCTCATAGAGATGGTGCCGATATAGCCTCCTGATGGAGTAATGGTAAGGCTATCGGAAGTGCTGGAGCCTGCGGTGAGGGCGAGGCTGGGTTGCCCGGTCTTGAGGGTGAAGTTGGGTTGAGTGACGATGACGGCTGGGGTGGTGATGTAGACAGGGATGATTTTCCATTGCTGCGACGTGTTCGCGGGAGTGACCCAGTCAGAGTTGGAGGCGGAAGGCTGCTGTTGCTGGATGGAGCCAGAGGGCCCGGTGGCACCGAGGACGAGGCCGCTGACCTTGCTTACGATGGCGAAGGTGCCGCTGCCGGCGGTGACGACGTTCCACTCCTGAGATGCATTGGAGGTGCTTGCGCTGCTGGCGACGACAGTGGAGCCGGCGGTGTTGGAGCCGTTATTGTCGAGAACCTGCGTGGCGCCGCCGGACGTGTCGAGGCTGGAGATCTGAAAGTATCCGTCATTGTTACTTGTAATGGCCCATTGCTGGTTGGGAGCTTCCGACCCGGTGTCAGGCGCGGTAGATAGCGTAATGTCGGACGATGTGGATGTGGTCGTTGTTTCCAACACCTGGCCGGTTGCAACGTTGACAAGTTTGTAGGAAAGGGTGGGGTCGAGCTTGCCTCCCAGAGCATCGGCGGCAGGCAGCAGCGCCGAGTAATTGGATGCGGTGGTTTGCGTGCTGCCGGAGGAGTCGGCATTGTCAAAGAGGGTCAGGCCGTTCCATGTATAGATGGCGTTGGTTTGATTGTCCCCGTTGACGTAACCACCACCGCTGGGTTGAGGAATGTTTACACCGGCGGGATCCCAGTATTCCAAGCCCATGCCGAGATGATTGGGGAGATTGCGGAGGACTCCTTCGAGGTCGATCAGGAATTGTCGCTGTCCGGCGCGAGTGGGAGGATACCAGGGATCGTTGGCGCTGAATCCATTTTCGTAGTGTTCGGCTGTTTCGATGATGAAGATTGGTTTACCGATGCTGTTTGCGGCGTTGATGAGAGCGGTTTCTTCGACGGGCTGGCTGCCAGGGTTGGAGGCCGCTGCCTGCGCGGTGGTGAGCGGGCCGTGATACATGGGGTAGTAGCTTTGGCAGATGGCGTCGTAGGGGATGCCGCTGTTGTTGACTAAGGTGAAGAAGCTGGTGAGATCCCAGGCGGGAGTGATGTGGATGCAGCGGATGGGCATCGGTAGTGGCGGACCGATGGAGGTATCAGAAGACGCATCGGCGACCGCCTGCATCGCTGATTTCTGGATTGCGGCGAAGGGTCCGAAGTTGGAAGCTGTGGGCGAGGCGAGGGAGCCGAGGAAGCCGGTGTCGACTTCGTTGCCGATGGTGACCATGTCTGGCATGGCCCCTGCTTTGCGGTAGGCTTCTATCTCCGATTTGACGTAGTTGTAGACGTCGGTTTCAGCTTGCGAGAGGGTGTCGCTGGACCATGCCGCTGGGATGGACTTGGAGGAACCACCGTCGAAGAGAAGGGTAAGCTCGACGGACATGCCGAGTTGCTTAGCGCGCTTTGCGAGGTCGATGTCGGCGGTGTCTGTTTCGGTGTAGCATCCGTTGCCGTTGCAGGAAGACGCGGTGTAGGAGTTGTAGGGCGGCTCCGATGTGGGGCGAATGCGGATCATGTTGATGCCGTGATTTTTGAGAATCTGGAGAACGTCTCCCGGGTTGCCGGCATCCTGCCACCAGGGAAGGCTGGCGGAGACGCGTTCGGATTCCTGCTTTTCGAGGAGGGCGTTGTCAACTCCACGGAAGAAGACGGGGCGCAGAAGCCATTGCTGAGTCTGGGTGGGCGCGGTGCTCGGCGATGTTTGCGTGAGCGAAGTTCCCGCAGTGTTGGAGCCCCCGGAGACGTCGAGCAATAGCCCAGTACCGTGATTTGTAACTGTGACATATCCATTACCGGAAGCGGTGAAGGACCACTGCTGGGAGGCCGTTGAAGGAGAGCAGGTGTTTTGCACCGTGGTCGTTGTTCCGCTGCTAGTGGATGCGTCGAGACAGAGGCCGCTGGCGAGATTGCTGATAGCCCACAAGTTGCCGGGCAGCGAAGTCATCGCCCAGCGCTGCGTGAGCGAAGTAAAGCTGCGGGCCTGCTGGAGGACGGCGCTTCCTGCAGCGCTCGATGCGTTGCCTGCATCGGCCTGCATTCCTGAGAGCTGGTTGATGAGGTAATAGGCCTGACCGTCGATGGGGTTGATGTTGACAGGCTCCGGCGGCTGCTGCGCAGCGGCGCGGGCAAGAAGGAACAGAAGAAAGAAGCCGAGAATCCAGGGCAGTGTTTTTGAGCGAGGATACTGGCTGCGGCTGGTGGTGAATGCATTGTGCATGGATGTTCTCCCATACTTGCCGGCGGAACTGTCTGCCGTGTTTCCGGTGGTGATGTGTGCGTGTGGATGTTGATTCGCGATGATGAAGCGCTCCCACGATACCGGGTAGCGCAAGAGTTGCCATCCGACAAAGGTCGGATTGTGAAAAACGAGATTCGCAGGAGGGAATCGCGGGGGAAGGTGTTGCCGTATGGGGTTCCGGAAAAAAGGGGGCAATCCGACTTTCGTCTGATTCGTGCCGAGTGTTTGAAGGCTTAGTATGCTCGACGGAATCAAAGATGGCGCAAAGCGAGAGGTTTAATGTCGCAGCGCCAGCCGTGCCGCAACAGGTGCATTGGATAGATGTGCTGCAGAAAGAGTGTTTCGGTCCCTGGTAAATGCAGAGGGCGCGGAGCGCGGTCAGGCAGCGGTTCAGGGATTGAGTTTATGGAGGCGTACTGAATGAAGCGGTTTTCTAGAACAATCATTTTTATTTTGCTGTTGGTGGTAGCGTCAGCGGGCACGCACTTTGCGCTTGGGCAGAACGCAAATTCAGGAGAGATCAAGGGGACGGTCACGGATACGACGGGTGCGGTGATTCCCGGAGTAGCGGTGACGATTCGCAACGTGCAAACGGGGGTTGTGATTCACACGACAACGGATGCGGATGGGCTGTATGACGTTCCTTCGATCCCGACCGGGGAATACAGCATCACGTTTGGGGCGAAGGGGTTCAGCAGCGCGGTACGGAACGGCATTACGCTGCACGTGGAGACGATTGCCATCAACGCGACACTGAAGGTGGGAGCCACATCGCAACGCGTGGTGGTGACCGCCGCGGCTCCTCTATTGCAGACCGAGTCCTCAGGGCAGAGCACGACCTTCAACGCCAAGCAGGTGAAGGATGCTCCGATTGTGGGCGGCATCTGGTACAACGAGCTGACGAATGAGTTGCCGGGTGTGAATGGTGGCGGTGGGCAGTCAGCCTCCGGGCAGGGAATTGGCGTGAATGGAACCGAGGGATTCTCGGGGATGTTTCTGATCCAGGGATCGGTTGCGACGGAGCCTCGTGACGCGAATGCGAGCAATAACTATCCGCCGGTGGACGCCATCAGCGAAGTGAGTGTCAAGACATCGAATTTCGGGGCGGAGTACGGGAACGGTGTTGCGAATTTCAACGTGATGCTGAAGAGCGGCACAAACCGTTTCCACGGATCGGCGTTTGAGTTTATGCAGAACGACGCTCTGAATGCTCGCAACTATTTCAACCGGCCGCCGAATCCGGTGGCGCCACTACGCTGGAATGAATTTGGAGGGAGCATCGGCGGGCCGATCATCAGAAACAAGCTCTTCTTCTTCTTCACCTACCAGGACAATCCAAATACGTCTTCAGCGACGTACACGACAACGGTTCCAACGCAGGGAGCGAATGGCACGACCAACATGGAGGCCGGTTGCTTCCCGACGCAGGTGATCGACCCCAGCACGGGACAGCCGTATCCGGGGAACTGCATCACGTCAGGCTTTGACCCGGTGGCACAGAAGATTCAGCAGTATTTCCCGAAGCCGAACCTGCCGGGCTACCTGAACAACTACTCGGTGGTGCAGAGCAACCCGAGCACGTCGCAATGGTATGTGGGCAAGCTGGATTACACGCCGACGGAGAAGCAGCGTATTTCCGGTTCCTACATGATCTATCCGATCAGCCTGGTGAACAGCGTGGATGCGTTCTGCTCACTTGGGTTTGATTGCACGAAGGGGCACAACTACAACGAGGACGCGCAAATCACCGATGTGTGGACTATCAGTCCTCACGTGGTGAACGAGGCGCATCTAGGTGGAGTGCGGGAGCTTGATAAGTACGTTCCTCCAACCTATGACAAAGGCTATCCCACGAAGTTGGGGATAGAGCCTACTTATGGCAGCAATGCGCCGGGGGATATTTTCCCGAATATTTCCATCAGCAATGGCGGTGGCATTGGCGGTATTGGGATCAACGGCGGCGTGCATGCGAAGCTCGCGGACGGATCGATTGTTGCATCTGATGTGCTTACGTTGATTCGCGGCAAGCATACGCTGAAAATGGGCGGGCAATATGACAGGAGCTACCAGAACTACACAAGCTGGGGCGACGTAAGTTCTGGCAACTTTGTGTTTGACGGCGTGTCGACCGGGGTTCCTTATGCCGACTTTCTGCTGGGCGAAGTGTACGGCTGGTATGTGTATCAATATGCGGAGACCGGTGCGCGGTCGCGGAGCGGAGCCGCATTCCTGCAGGACAACTACCAGGCGACGCCGCATCTTGCGATCAACATCGGCATTCGCTACCAGTTCCAAGGGGGCTGGAGCGAGGTACATAATCGGTGGGGCACGTTTAATCCAGACATTAAGAACACCGGACAATATGCTCCTCCCAACACTCTGGGTGCGATGAGCTATGGCGGGCAGGATGGGCGGAAGGATATTCAGGACAGCGTGAACGAATGGGCGCCGCGAGTTGGCTTCTCGTGGTCGCCGCTGCAGAACTGGGCATTCCGTGCGAGCTATGGAATCACTGACCAGCCCTGGGCCGTGGACCCCTACAGCGCAGCCTATGGCGTGGGGTTGAATCCGCAGGGTTCGCTGGGTTACGGATCGTCGCCCGCTTTTCTGCTAAAGAATGGCCCGCCGGCTGGTTCGGTGATTTATCCGAAGCTGTCGAACCTGTCTGATTCTCAGTTCAACTATCAGAACGTGAGTTATTACCCGAGGCATCGCCCGATTACCTACTATCAGCAGGCGCTGCTTTCGATTCAGCATGAACTGCCTGGGCAGGTTCTTGTGGATTTGAGCTACGTGTTTACCAAGGGTACGCACATGGGCTTTACCCGGGACATTAACCAGGTGCCGCAGAAGGATATGACGCAGTACACCAACTGCTATAATGCGCCAACTGCTTATCCGCTGTTCTGCTCGATCGGAGCGGTGCTGTTTGACGGCTATTCGAATTACAACGCGCTGCAGTTGCGCGTGCAGAAGCGTTATTCGAATGGATTGAGCTTCATCTTCAACTATGCGTATTCGAAGACGATGGATACGGGTACGGGGTCTGGCAATAATGCCACGGCGGACGTATGGCAAAACGCTTTCAATGTTCCAGAGAATTACGGATTGTCGACGCTGGACATGAAGAACATGATCAACGGTTCTGTGACCTACGAGTTGCCATTTGGCCGTGGGAAGCTCGTGAATCTGCGAGGAATTGCGAACCAGGCACTTGGAGGCTGGCGGTTCACGGGGGTGTTCCAACTGCATAGCGGCATCCCGTTTACGGTGGGGACGTCTGACAACGGGCAGGATCTGAGCGGCTCGGCTGCCAACCAGTGCGGTTGTGGCTATTCGTGGCTGCCTAACGTAGTTGGGAACCCCAATGTCTCGAATCCGTCGCCGAGTGAGTGGTACAACCCAGCGGCCTTTGCGACGCCGACGCCGGGAACCTTCGGCAATGAGCATCGGAACATGCTGATTGGACCGGCATGGCGTGATCTGGATCTGAGTATTGGCAAGACATTTCAGATTCGGCACGGCATGGACCTGGAGATTCGGGCGGATTCGTTCAATGTGCTGAACCATCCGAACTTTGGCCAGCCCTCGACCTCCACCGGTACCGGGGTGGTAGGCGGCGGCGTAATTACGAGCGCCAGTGGGGCGCGAAGCATGCAGGTGGGAGGCCGGTTCACCTTCTAGGAACTCGTTGAAATAGGCACCGTGTGGAGAGTCGCAGTTGATGTGTTGTTCG
>Ga0078972_1010362_pt1 | contig 17479 bp, 21 predicted proteins | sample YelNatPaOPGAMG01_FD_67568 | JGI IMG/M metagenome (GOLD analysis project Ga0078972, IMG submission 67568) | Hot spring thermophilic microbial communities from Obsidian Pool, Yellowstone National Park, USA - OP-RAMG-01 (SPADES assembly) (version 2) | ecosystem: Environmental > Aquatic > Thermal... | reverse complement strand
AGGATGGGATGGAGAAACCATTTTTAAACTTGAAAACGGACAGATTTGGCAACAATCATCTTATGCTTATAAATACAGTTATAAGTATCGTCCCAAAGTTTTAATTTACAAAACAAAAAGTGGGTATAAGATGAAAGTAGAAGGAGTAGAAGAAACTATCTATGTAAAACGGATTAAATAGGGGGAGAAATGAAAAAATTTTTGATAATCGTTAGTTTATTTTTAGTATTCTGTAAATATGCCATATCAGAAGAAGATGACAGATGGATTTATTGTGGTACAACAACTGATGGGGAATACTATTACGATATAGAAAGTATAAATTGGATTTCTGGTGATATTGTAGAAGTTTGGACAAGAGAGATATGTAGCGAAGAAGGTAAAAAGGAATATATATCTTTCCTAATAGAGACAGAAATATCTCCAGAAAAAGCAAGAGGATTTTCTGAGATAAGACATTTATGGAAGATTGATACTAAGAACAGAAAAAGAGCGGTATTCTCTACAATATTTTATGATAAGCACGGAACTGTTCTTTATCGTCATGATTTCTCTAAAGTTGATTGGTTATCAGTTTGCCCTGATAGTGTTGAAGAATTACTTTGGAAGGAAATGTGTAAATTGAAGAAATTAAAGAAATTGTAAAACTCCTTTAAGAAGCAGGAAATACCCCTTTTAAGAAAATTGCAACCTCATTTATTTTATATACAAAAGAAGGTATAACTACTGGCAATGAAAAACAAACAGAAAGAATTGAGGAAGAAAATAGAGGAAGCACAGCGACTACTGGGGATTTGTATGCTGGACGGAAATTACACACTACCAAAATACTATCGGAATTCCAAACCCCAGAAAAAATTGCGAAAGAACCGCCAACCTAAAGATTCTAATAGTCAATGATTATCCCCAATAAGATGCCCTTCTTCTTAAAAAATCCCCATTTCACAGATGATTTATTCAATAATCTTAAATCTGTTAATAAAAAAACCTTACCCAGAATTTTTTTATTTTTGAAATACCTGTGAGAAGGGTATTTTAATCACTCTTTTCTTGTGCAAGATTTGTGCAAGATTTGTGCAAAAAAATGAGGAAATATGGGAAAGTATGAGAAAATGAAAAATTGAGTTAAGTCCTTGATAATCAAGGATTTAATAGATATATCAAGGGTTTTGAAAATTTGGCAAGAACGGATTACGAATGCGCTGCTCTACCACTGAGCTACACGGGCGTAATCTTATGGTCTCCACCATTACTTTTATTTATTGACACAGACGGTCTTTGCAATAGGGAACCCGTTGAAATTCGTTGCAGACGCAATTGTATAGGCACCCATATTTTCCGCATAAAGCAGTTCTCCAATCTCCATTCTCGGGAGGAAACCAAAAGGATACTTACTGTCATTGGTATTTGGTGAGACAGTATCAAATCCATCGCAGGTAGGTCCAAAAATGATACACTTTTCTTTCTTACCTTCCTTGAATGCCTTCAGTGTATATATCTGGTGGTCAAATACCTGCCCCGAAAATGTTCCGTATATACCATCATCAATATAATAAGATGTTATCCCATGTCTGAATGCCCTTCCTATAACTGTTACAACAAGTGTACAGGCATTGGCAACAATAAACCTTCCCGGCTCTGCAATAAACTCTATGTTGTCAGGGAACAACCTTTTCATTTCGGCATTCAACTCTTTTGCAAGTTCTTCAAATGGCATTATACCGGGACCATATTCCTCTGCAGGGAATCCACCGCCAATATCAAGGATTCTTTTACCTGTCCTGGAATTCCCTATACGATACCCCCGTTTTTCAACTTCATCAAATATAAAGGCAGCAAGGTTAAGTCCTGCCTTATAGTTATCAATATTCATACATTGACTTCCAACATGGAAACTCAGGCCTTCTACAAGAAATCCCATCTCAAATGCCTTTAAGGCAAGTGGTACCGCATCCTCTTTGCTGGCGCCAAATTTTGAAGAAAGGTCTACAACAGAACCTTTGTTTGGCACCTCTATCCTCAACATCAGTCCAGCACTCGGACAGTGTTTTTTTATCTTTTCCAGTTCATCAAAATTGTCAAAAGTGACAAGCGGCTTATAAGGTTCAAGTTCATGGAGTGTCTTTATCATTTTAACCGGGTGGGCATAGATTACCTTCTCCCATATAAACTCCTGTTGCTCCGAAGGAAGCATATCCTTTATATTCTCACGCACAAGATGGAACTCAGGGAGTGATGCCACATCAAAACTGGCTCCAAGGTCAAACAATGTTTTTACAATCAGAGGGTGGGAATTTGCCTTGACTGCATAATAGACCTGCACATCAGGAAAGTTTTCTTTGAACCGCAGATAATTCTTTTTAATCTGTGCAATGTCTATCACAAAGACAGGTGTTCCCTTTGCACGGGCTATCTTCTGCAGAATATCCTTTTTTGTTTCATCTGTCATTGTAAATGCCATCTATTCCTCCATTATCATAACATCCTTAAGGTATAAAGATAAAATTTTTGAACTGCCACGGGTCGGACTCATCCACCTGATAGTCAGGATTTTCCTTGAAAAAGACCTTCCTGTTCTTTAGTGGTGTCCAGTCATATGGCTTTGAGATAAACTGCCCCAGCCAGGGTTTTGCTATATCAAGGATATAATCATATGGCAGGTCATCAGGTAGACACAGTCCCTCCCTCGGATGTTCAATCATCCAGAGCACCCCTGATACAACACCTATTGCTACCTGTATTGTTGTTGCATTCTGCCCGGGCAGGAGACGCCTTGCTTCTTCTATATCAAGGATACTTCCTGTCCACCACGAATTATACGGATGCCCCATTACAAGTGCTCCAAGTATATCTGCCCCTGAAACAATCTCGCTATCGTCAAGAATCCTTAATTCTGGCTGTAGCTCATAGTTTCTGCATCTCAATTCGTGAAGTGAGGAAAGTGTCTCATGGCAGGGCATATAGGCATAATGGACTGTAGGCCTATATACAGGCCTGTTGTTTTCCCAGACAGTAAGATTGTCTGAAATACCAAACGCCTCTCCATGCCTTATTACCATTCCTACAATCTCTTCTTCCGGTATCCAGGACCTTACCCATGTATTCATACCCATCTGGGCAAGAAATATTTGGTTTTTGGGACCATAGGGAGGTATAAAGGCATTCTTCGGCAGTTCTTTCTCATGTGTACCCCATCCCATCTCAGCAGGAGCAGTTCCTTCTTCACGCAGTCCTTCTATACTCCAGGTGCCAACAAACTCATTTACTCTCTTTGGTCTGTTTGTTATCTGGGTATCCCTTTCACTGCAGTGTATCACCTTAACTCCAAGGGTCATTGCAAGTCGGGCAAAATCTTTCTCATCCAGAAACTTCATCAATTTTTTACATTTATCATCAGGGAATCTTCTATCTTCTATTACCTTATGGGTTATATCAACAAGTGCCTGTTTGGTAAAATGTGAAATAAGGCCCGGGTTTGCGCCATGGTCAACAATCGCAGTCGGAGCATCCTTCCATCCTTCTGTAAGTTTACGGAGTTCCATCTGCCTGAAGTAAAGGGACTTTTCAAAGGGACTCTTTGTTAGCATACCTCCCTTAGAATCCCACTCTTCAACAGATGTGTTTATATAAAGGACATTGTGGTAGTGGCACCATTTTACTATCTCTCCACAGTCAATATTCCATGCAAGGTCTATAAGTAAACCGCCATCTTCAAGATGTTTTGACAGGACTGTATCAAGATTTTCTGGAGTAATCCTTTCCTGTGAAAAAGTTATTCCTTTCTCAGTCCATTCCTTCAGCGCTTTTCTCTTATCTTCAAAATCAACTATCGTTATATTTTTAAATGGAATATCTATATATTCCACAAGAATTGGCAATGTACACTTAGATACAGAACCATATCCAAGGATGAGAACCTTCCTGTCAAACTTTATTTTCTTTTTTGCCTTATTCATCCTTTTCCCCCGTGGAGTATAAAATTTGTATTAAAATATATATCCATTTTTCTAAACTGTCAAAATTATTTCCTTGCAGGGAGAGGTATGTTAAAATAGATTTGGAGGAGAAAAGAATGAACCACTCGTTAAAAACAGGGTTTAGTTTCGGACTTACATCAGGCGTTATAACAACACTCGGACTCATATCGGGACTGCACTCAGGGACAGGGTCAAAAACTGTTATTATAGGTGGAGTCCTTACTATTGCAATTGCTGATGCCTTTTCAGATGCACTTGGCATCCACATATCTGAAGAGTCAGAGATAAAACATAATGCTAAGGAGATATGGGTATCTACTATCTCTACATTTCTTGCCAAGTTTGTCTTTTCTTCATCATTTCTTGTCCCTGTGATCCTTTTATCTTTAGATTCTGCATTTATTGTAAGTATTATCTGGGGTATCCTTCTAATCCTTATCTTCAGTTATATACTTGCAAAACAGCAGAAAGAAAGCCCTTTCAAGGTTATAGGAGAGCACCTTCTGATTGTAGTGGTTGTGCTTGTAGTAACACATCTTACAGGTGATCTTATATCTACCCACTTCAAATGATAACTACTCTTGTGGCTGGAAGTTTGGATATGTCCGTGAGTCCCAGACAATATCTGCTGCAAAGCCCTTACCTCCTGCTATCTTATCCTTTGCATAACTTCCGAGTATAAAATACTCTCTGGTAGGCACCTTATCCGAAGAGATATTGACAATAAGATAATCCCCTGGTGTGCTTCTTGCCCATACAATAATATTATTCCCTGCCTGCAGGTTTATCCACTTCTCTATTATCTGTGGCCTGGGGTTGTTTTTAAACTCGGATTCCGTTACCACTACAACTCCGTTTAGTGTAATATTACATGCAGTAATACCATAATTTTCAACCCTCAATAGTGCCTGCCCAGGTCTTGCCTCAAATGAGGCAGTATAGGTCTCTGGTTTACCTGACTGTCTCGGAAGTGTAGGAGAATTCCAGAGTGTAGTTGGAGGGATTTGATAAAAATATTGAGAACCCCAGGGGTCCAGAGGAACCTCCCTTACATAGGGACCACGCCATCCCTGTTCCTGCATATTTGGAGGTGTCTCTGATAGAAGGTCGGAGAGATAAACAGGATAATACCCTGTGTCATTCTTCACATCTTCAAGAGCCTGGGCAATCTGGGCTATCTGTGCCTTTGCGCTTACAACCTTTGCCTTCTGAAGGACATTACCAACCAGTTTCAAGCTTATGATTGCGAGGATACAGATAATACCTACTACCACTAAACTTTCTACCAGCCATATTCCCTTTTTTTTCCCTTTCACAGGTATATTATACCTTTATTTTAAAAAACAGTAAGTAGATGCAACCTTGAATAACTAAATCTGTAGTTCTTTTTATTTTTTACGGTAATAATCTATTGCTGTAAATTTTTTTTCCTTTTCAAGATTAACCCACCTCTCCATAGAGATAGGCACTACAATCCTTTCCTGCCCAATAGCAATAACTGTCTCGCTCTTTAACTGTTGCCCGAACAGGTTGTTATAATATCTGAAACCAATCTCTATCCCGGGAATGTCATTATCCTGTCTCATCGGTGTGGTATATCTAAATACAGGTGCCTTTATAAGGGTGAATCCAAAAGCAATAATCCCGAAGATAACAATATAGAACTTTGTATTTTTAAACAATGCGAATCTTTCTTCAGAAGTATATGAGCCCCTGGAATCATATTGCGGAGTATAAATTTTTCCCGTCTCTACTTTTGTTTTCTTTTCCTTCTCTTCAACTTCCTCTAATTTAACCCTTTTAACTTCTTCAATACCTTCTTTTTTTATCCCTGGTGCCCCCTTTAACAACATATCGTCCAGTTCTCTCTGTAGTTTCTTTATATTTTTCTCTATATCATCACCCTCACCAATACTAAACTTTTTATCTTTATCCACCATCTTACTCATCCCCTCTTTTTATAAAAACCGCCTTATTACAAGATAGATAATAAATAAAAACACAAGAAATATTATAAGCTTCACAAGACCTGCCAGTCCATTGTTCTTGCTTCTCTTTGCTTCAATCTCTTCAGCCCGTTTAGCAAAAACAGAAAACCTTTCAGCACACTCTGCACTGCAGAATATACCCTCTGGTTTTATAATACGGCACTCGCTGCACAGCGGTCTTCCGCACTGCTTACACCTTGTCACAGCAGGTCTACCCGTATGGAAAAAACACTCTGCCATATTTGCTCACCCCCTCCCTGTTTTAGTATACTCTTTAAAAAATTCAATGACAAGATAGTTGACAGGGAAGGGAAAAAATTATAAAGTGAAAGAAAAGGGGGCTTTTATGCCAAATGAGATTGATGCAGTCCAGATAACAGATAATTTTATAAAGAGATGGGCAAAGAGTATAAGGCCACAGATGGCTTTCAAATCAAAGGACAGGGAGGAATTTCTTTTATGGAAGGGGCGGCTTATAAAAAAAATAAAAACACTCCTTGGGGAATTTCCCGAACCAGCGGATATGTCTCCACAGAGGTTATCAATAGAAGAGAAGGAAAGGTATATACGGGAAAAGTGGATTATACAGACAGAAAAAAACTGTTTTATGCCACTTTATATACTTATACCCAAACAGGGCAGGAAAAAATATCCTGCAATACTCTGCTGCCACGGCCATGGGCAATTCGGGAAAGACCCAGTTGCAGGTGTTCACAATAATAATCCGGAAGTTATAAGTTCCATCAAGATACATAACTATAACTATGGTGAGCAGATGGCAGAAAAGGGGTTTATCACAGTATGCCCTGACTGGAGGAGTTTTGGTGAGAGGATTGGTTATAATAATCCTTTTGCACCCAGGGACGTCTGCAACATCCATTTTCTGCAACATCTTATCCTGGGCAGGACACTTCTCGGAGCAAACATATTTGACGGTATGAGAGCAATTGACTTTCTCCTCACAAGGGATGATGTGGACAGAGAAAATATTGGCTGTATGGGGCTTTCTTTTGGTGGAACGATGACCACATACCTTACCCTTCTTGATGATAGAATAAAGGCAGGGGACATCATATGCTATGCTACTACAACTGAACACTATGCCATCAGCAGGCCTAACTTCTGCGGCAGTCAGATTGTCCCGGGGCTTTACAGATATGCGGATGTTGGAGATGTAATGGCTGCCATATGCCCTAAGCCACTACTGATAGAATCAGGGGCAAATGATACCTGTTTCTGGATACACTCTGCTCTGGAAGCACACAGGAAAATATCTGCTGCTTATGAGATTGCAGGAGTAAAGGACAGATTATGGATAGAGGTATTCCCTGGAGAACACAGTTTTTCAGGAAATATGGCTTTCAAGTTTTTTGATACATACCTTAAAAATGAGAAGACATAAAAGGTTGTGCACGCTTCTTATAGTTTTTCTGATAGTAATTACAGCTTCTCTATTTTGTATTGAAAGGTATCTCATAAAAAAGGTTGCCACAGCCACAGATAATCACATCACCATCGGTTCTATAAAGGTGCTGCCCCCTTTCATCGTGAAACTGAAGAAGGTCAATATCTCCTACACCCCTTTTCCTCAAATATCTTTGAAGAAACTTTGTATCCGCCGTATCTTTACAGGAAACGCCTTTGCCTTTTCAGGTCCTGGAAGCATAACCATAAAGGATGGGCAGAAAGGAGTAAAGATAAAAGGGAAGGTCTCAGGAAACTATAAACAAGGAACACTTGAGATTGGTAAGACAACCATCATTATTGAAGACCTCGGAAGTTTTGATGTCAAAGGCGGCCTTGAAGAATGGGGGAAGGAAGGGGTTATCCTTGTCATAGACCTGAAAGATACAGAGATAGAAGAGGTAAAGAAGGTATTCAATCTGAATCTCCCTTTCCGTGGTAAGGCATCAGGTGTGCTTATCCTTGACTACTCAAAAAAGAAAGAAAAAAGTTTAATGAATTTTGATATTACGGTGAAAGAGTTATCAACAGATGATGGGAATAAATTTACTGCTTTTGTAAAGGGAGTACATAACATAAAAGAAGGGAAAACCGATATTGAAGACGGGAAACTTCTAAATGGTAAAGGTGGACAGATTCTTTTCAGTGGCTTTATTAACAGGGAAAACTTCAACCTGAATTTTGAAACCCAGGATATGCCTTTAGAAGACCTTTTGAAATTGATACCTGAAGAGGTAAGGACAAAATACAACATATCTATAAGTAATGGCTCTGCTTCTATGAGAAATTTTAATATTGAAAAGGTAAAAAAAAAGTCCGCCTGAGTGGGGAGGTGTATCTTAAGGCAGAGTCATTCACCTTTCTTAACTATACCTTCCATAATTTTTATATAGACGCCAGAAACCAGTTTGGTGCAAAAAGTGTCTCTTTTTATAAACTTTCGGCAGATGATGTAAAAGGAACACTGAATGATATTACACAGGGGCAGGTCTCCTTCTCTTTCTATGGGGGTAAGGGCTATCTGACTTACAACATAGAGGACCTTTGTGCCAGACCACCTGTTTCCTTCAAGGTAAATATAAAAGGAGTAAACCTTTCCCATCTTGTCCATTCACTCAATGAGGATATATATATATCTGGCATCCTTGATGTAAAAGGCAAAGGTTCTCTCAACACACCAGAGCCGGACTTAGATATCATCTTTGAGTCAAGAAAAAAGAAAGGAGTAAAGCAGGTAATGAATTTTGGAGCAATAAAGGTAATAGCATCCCTTTCCGGGGGTAACGTAATAAAGAGTTTTGGCACTTCTGACTTCCCTTACGGACTGATAGCAGGCAGGGCGATAATAGACAATGGCTATCTGACCATAAGAGGGCTTGCTGGAAGAAAAGGCGACCAGGAAATTCTCATCAAAAGAGGCACTTTCAAGGGTATAAACCTTTTCATTGACAGGGACTTAAATACCATAAACATACAGGACCTAAAAAACAGGATTACCCATGCAATAGAGACAATGAAAAGGTAGCCCCAACGGGATTCGAACCCGTGTCTGATGGCTGAGAACCATCCGTCCTGGGCCTCTAGACGATGGGGCCAGAAAAATAAAAAATATAAGATATGGTATAATACTTAAAAAATAAAATTATGTCAAGATATACAGAGATACGCGGTTGCATCCATATCCACTTTCCTTTAAAGAAACTGGGTGAAAAGATGGACCTGCTGGGAAGATATGGGGAAATAGCAGGCCTTGATTTTATTATCATAAACAGCCATACACCTGAAAAAAATATCTCAAAATACAAAAAGACATTTCAGAAAGAAGGTTATTACGGAAAGACCCTTGTGCTCACAGGAGAAGAAACAGATGACTGTAAAAAACAGAACCACTTACTTATCATAGGGGGCAATAGGTGGTATGGAAATAAGGATAGGGTAGAAGATGTGCTCTATAAGATAAGGGAAAGTAATTATGTATCCTTCATCGCACACCCTGACGGATTTCATAAACTCTTCCTGTTAAAAAAAGAATACCACTGGGAAAACTGGGAGATAGATGGATTTACAGGTATAGAGGTATGGTCTATGCTCTTTGACTGGGCAAGGGATACAAGGATATATAACCTGCCCTTAAGATATTTCGGATTCCCTTCAAATCTGAAAGGTCCAACTAAAAAAGTCCTTAACCTATGGGATAGAATTTCAATAAAAAGAAAGGTAGTAGGTATAGCAGGACTTGATATACACCCCCTCCCGCTTTTCTTTTACATCCTTGATATAAACAAAAGTTTCAGATACTACAACATATTTAAAGGGCTCAGGAACCATCTTCTGATAAAAGGGCAACTTACAGGAGAGCACCAGGAAGATAAAAAGAAGATACTTGATGGTTTGAAAGAAGGGAATCTGTTCTTTGCCAATGATGGACTTGCTGATAGTTCTGGTTTTTTCTTCGGGACAGAAAACGGAGAAAAGATAATGGGAGATACAGTAGAGAAAGGAACTACTTTAGCTGTAAGGTGTCCTGTAAAAGCAACTGTATCCATTATCTTCAATGGAAGTATTATTTCTGAAGAAGAGACAAGAGAAAAGAAGTTCTTTGTTGCAAAAGATGGTATTTATAGAGCAGAAGTGAAATTGAATAACAGTCCCTGGATATTCTCCAACCATATCAGGGTAATATAATTGCAGGAAATAAGAAATAGTGATAAAATGATATATATAAACTTTTCACTAGGGGGCTACTTTTGGAAGGAGAGAAAACTATGGCTATAAAAAAATACAAAGATGTGGTCTGCAGGATGTGGTTAAAGAAAGAAACGAAGAACAAGGTGGAGAAAGACGGCAAAGAATATTACTTCTGCAGTCCTGCTTGTAAAGAGAAGTTTGAGAAAGACCCTGAAAAGTATCTTAAACTCGTCGGATAATGGAAGATATACTGGAACTTGTTGCTCTTGATGTTGAAACCACAGGACTTGACCCTGTGGGAGACAGGATAGTAGAGATTGCCCTTTTAAAGATAAAAGAGGGCAATATTGTAGACAAACTGGTTACCTTATTAAATCCTGAGATAAGGATTCCCCCTGATGTTTCATCCATTCATGGAATAACTGATGAAAAGATTAAGGATGCTCCTTTCTTTAGGGATATTGCAAGAAAAGTTTTTGATTTTATCAACGGAAAGGTCCTTCTGGTTCACAATGCGGACTTTGATATACCCTTTCTTAAAAAGGAATTGAAACTATGTGGGCTGGAACTTTCCGGAATAAAAATCATTGATACATTAGCCATAGCAAGGGCTCAATTCTGCTTCCCTAACAACTCTTTATCCACCATAGCCACATACTATAAGATAGATACATCCGGCTCCCACAGGGCAGAAGCAGATGCTATAATGACATATAAGATTTACTGTAAACTGCTGGAAGAACTCCAGAAAAAAAATAATCTTGACAAAAACTTGTAGATATGAAAAAATATCTTGCGGCATCGGAATGTGGAAAATTCCGATGATGCAAGTAGTTTGCTGAAAACCAACTATAAGGTTTTTGAAAAGAAAAGATTAAAGATATTCACCCCCACCCTTTCCCTCCCCCCCTCAGAGGGGGAGGATGAAGGTGGGGGGAAAACAGATAAAACAATGCCCTGCACATAGAAAGTAAAAACAGGGAAGAGTGCAGGGTAAAGGGTTTCAGGGGATATATTCCCCTGAATATCTTAGAAATGAGACGGATTTATTATGCAGTAAGAGGAGTAATAAAGAGGTTTATTAAACCTTCCTGCAGTGATTTCCATTCAGATGAACAATACTCTTAATAATCTGTTTAACATATCTGGTCTCATTTATTACCCCCTGTATCAGGGAATCCGCAGATTTATGTCCCGTATATCAGGGGTTGAAGAAAGGAGGGAATAGCATGGCGAAGGAAAGAGGTAAAGTGAAGTGGTTCAATAATGCCAAGGGATATGGTTTTATTGAACGCGAAGGCGGAAAAGAAGATGTCTTTGTTCACTACTCCGCTATTGAAGGAGATGGATACCGCACACTTCAAGAAGGTGATACTGTTGAATTTGAAGTTGTATCCAGTGACAAAGGACTTCAGGCTGCAAAAGTCACAAAGGTATAAAATCCGTACCAATTCTATTGGATAGGGTCTGGCAGAAATGCCATTCCTATATAGATTGAGATTGGTAAAGGACCAGATTAAGGGGAGGGAACTTCTCTCCCCTTAATCTCCCCGCGTGGAAGGAATTTTGCGGGCAGGAAAGAGGCAAAATGAAGAAAATGCCCAGAAAAAGAGGGGTATTTGTTTGTTTTATTATCTTTGGTCTTTCTCTTTTATGTAACTCTGAAGAGAATATATCAGGACGCTTAAGGATGGCATATGAGGCACATAAAAGAGGGATGTATTCACTATCAAACACACAGATTGAAAAATACATAAAAGAAAACCCTTCCGCCCCTGACATTGATTTTGCCCGTCTTTTATATGGGGTGAACCTTCTTTATCTTGACCAGACAGATAAAGCAATTGAGACACTCCAGATGATCAGAAAGAAGCCCGACTCTAAGTTCCTTAAGGATGCTATCTCTTATCTTGTCCTTGCCTATCTAAAGAAAAAAGACATAACATCCGCTACATCCTTATATTCTGAATACAAAAGCAGATTTTCTCCTGATAACTTTCTTGAAGACCAAATAGCACAGGTTATTTTTTCAGTGGCAACAGAACTCTTCAGAGAAGGAGATATTAAAAAAAGCAGAGAAATGTTCAGCCACATCTCTACTGACTTCAAATCATCAAAATACCTGCCTCAATCCTTATATTATGAAGGGCTTACATATTACCAGGAAAACAATTTTGATAAAGCGGCAGAACTTCTAAAAAGTGCATCAGACCTGTCTGGTATGATAGAGCAAAAAGATATTATAGCGGACATATACCTGAAGTTAGGGGACTGTTTTTTCAATAAAAGGGACTATACTACTGCAGAGCACTTCTTTAACAGGGTTAGAAGTGAATTTCCGGATACCATATACAGTTTATGGGCATCCTTTCAGCTATCCCTTATTGAAAAAAGGAAGGGCAACCTTGAACAAGCGGTCGCTATTCTGGAAGGGCTAAAAAGCAGAGGGGAAGAAGATGTCCACTTCAGGGTCCTTTCTGAACTGGCAAATGTAAAGATGTTACAGGAAAAATGGGCTGAGTCGGAAACATATCTTAAAGAAATGACCGAGCTATCAACTGAAGAGAAAACACTCGCTGATGTCTATCTTAAGTTAGGTTTTGTAAACTTCAATATGGGTAAACTGGAGGATGCCATCATATACTTCAGGAAGATTCTTGACATCAATGCCAGCAATTCCGTAAAAGAAAGTGCATACTTCTGGCTTGGCTATACATATTATATGAAAAACCTCTTTGATGATTCTATGAAGACATGGAATAAGTTACGGCTTGAGTTTCCTGAAAGTAGTTATCTCCACGAGATACTATTCTTCACAGGAAAGAGATACTATGAAGCAGCAGATTATACTGAGGCAGACAGGTACCTTACAGAACTAACCAGCAGGTTTCCGGGAAGTTCCTTCTATCAAAAAGCCCTTGAGATGCTTATAGACAGTAAGATACAACAGGGTAAACTTAATGAGGCACAGGGACTCTGTGAGAACTTCCTTGAAAAAGGCAAAAATGAGACCATCTCTTTCCTCTACGGAAAAACACTCTTTCTTCTGAAGGACCTTAAAAAAGCAAAGGATGTGCTGGAAAAACTGCAGAGTTTTAAACCATCGGAAAAGGTGGAAGCAACCTACTATCTCGCAGTTATATATGAGAAACGAGGGGAACTGGAAAAGGCACAGGAAAAATACCTTGAGATAATCACATTCTTTTCTGACTTTCCTGACTGGGTAAAACTTGCAGAAGAAAACCTGAAACGTCTTAAGAAATGAAGAAAAATAGTCCTGTTTTGGTTCTTATCCTGCTCTTGTTGGCATTCAACGGACTTTCTCAGGAGATAAAACTTCCTGAAGAAAGGATTACTGGAGAAGATATACGGATTGAAAAGACGCGTATATTTCCTTTACCCATCCCTTCGTTTAAGGTTGTCATCCCTGAAATACAGGAACCAGAAGGACCATACACCAAAGAAAAAGGACTTTCTGATAAGAGGCAAAAAGGACAGGAAGGTTATATCTACTTTGCGTTAGGAAGTTACGATACAATGCAAAATATTCTCTCTTATCATTCCATTGGGGAAGGTGTAGAGTATCTTTTTGATTTACAAACACTTTTATCCGGTGGATACAGGGCTAACAGTGAAAGGCAGGAGATTGGCTTTAACTTCCAGAGGGACACCTCTGGTAGTAAACTTTCCCTCGGGCTTACACAGGGTTCTCTGGGGCTGCCAGGACCTGAGGGCCATCCCTTAAACAGTAAAAGGGACTTTTTATCCTTTAATACTGACTTTTCTTTCTTAAAAAATGATGCTTTTACCCCATCCATCAGCCAGCGTTTTTACAGGATAGATAACTCTACTGAAGTAAACTTCTCACTTCTAAACCTGTCTATTGATAAATCCCCGTGGAGATTTGAAACAGGGATAGAAAGGCAGGATGTCTTCAATGAGGGCTTTTCTTCCACATCCTTTTATCAGTCCATATATGCAAGACAGGATAGATTGGTACTTGGTGGAACCTTAAAAGCAATAGAAAGATACGGGGTAAGGATTCTTCCATCAGCTACATATAACATCAACGAAAACATTACACTGGATATCAAAGGCAGATACGGTATTCCTGACCTTTACAGGGACATCATCTCCGATGAATATAAAGAAATAGACGATAATTATAAGATTGCCCCTGAAGAAGAATATAAGGCATCCCTTGCCTTCCATAAAAAGATTAAAAAGACATACCTGTATCTTGACATCTCCCCATCTTATGTAGATAATTCTTATGTATGGGCAGATATGGATAAAAATGGCTTGCTGGAACCAGAGCCTGTCCAGTACTGGCAGACATCCATCAACCTTGAGATTCAACATACACTTACAGATTATATGGGGTGGTTTTTCAAAGGAGAAAAAAGGTTTTTATCAGAAGAGATTGACTATTATCCTGAAGAGGTATTTGATACAGGACTGACAGGAAACTATAGAGATATAAAAGGGAAGGTATGGCTTTCTTATACAGGGAAAAGGAGATTTTCAGGGAAGGAACTCGGAAGTGTTCCAGTGATTAATGCAGAGCTCGTTTTCACAAAGAAAAAACTTCTTGAATGGGGGATGAGTGTTTATAACATCACAGACAGGGAGTATCTTAAGGTGCCGGGCTACCCTGCAGAAGGAAGAAGTATAATGTCGTTTATAAGGTTTCTCTTTTAGAGTATCGGATTTTAATAATTCCGATACTCAAAGTGGTTGTTTTTATAATCCGTAGAGGATTAGAAGGTTTTTGAACACCCCGTCCTTCAGACACCCCTCTGAGAGAGGGGAATTTTCCCTCTACCCTACGGGGGAGAGGACAGGGTGAGGGGGAGTAAAGGGTTTCAGGGGTGCAACCCCTGAATATCTTCAACGGAGGAATAGATGAGTTTATGGACTCTTATTGTCAAGGGTGGCATTATAATGGTTCCTATAATTATTGCTGGTGTATTAACACTGGCAATAGTCATTGAACGTCTGATATCATTAAGAAATGCTGAGATAGACAATGAAAAATTTATAAAAGATATAGAAGAATACCTGAAAAGAAGGAAGATAAAAGAGGCAATCCAGTTATGTGAGGCACAGGATAAACCTGTTCCGAGGGTAATAAAGGCAGGGCTGTTAAAATCCGACAGGAGCAGAGAAGAGATAAAAGAAGCAATAGAGGATGCTGCAAACCACGAGATACCTGTCCTTGAAAAGTACTTAGGGATTGTTGCCACCATTGCCACCTTATCTCCTCTTTTAGGACTCCTTGGAACTGTCACAGGACTGATAAAGGCATTTATGGTGATAGAGGCAAGAGGAGGGCTTGTAAATCCGGGAGAACTTGCAGGTGGTATATGGGAAGCACTTGTAACAACTGTTGCAGGACTGGTTGTTGCCATCCCTGCCTATCTGGCGTATAACTATTTTGTAAGCAGGGTTAACAACATCATCCTGCAGATGGAAAAAAGTGCTACACGGCTGATAGACATCCTTTTCTTTTTGAAGTCAGAGGAGGGGGATGAAGAATGAGGTTTCAAAGGCATTATTCAGTCACAAAAGGAGAGCTTAACCTCACACCTCTGGTAGATGTTGTTTTACAACAACTTATCTTTTTTATGCTTACATCAAGTTTTATTATGCAACCAGGGATAAAGATTAACCTTCCGCAGGCAACAACATCTGAAACAATAACGGAAAAAGAACTCCTTGTAAGCGTAAGCAAGGAAGGTGCTATATTCTATGGGGAAAGGCCTGTGACTATGGAAGAGTTAGAAAGATACCTGCAGCAGGCAACTGCAAAGGGTAAAGATAAGGTATTAATCATTAAAGGGGACAAGAAGGCAGAACATGGAATTATTGTAAGTGTAATGGATATAGCAAGAAGGTCAGGCATAAATAAAATTGTTATAGGGACAATACCTGAAATTTAAAATGATATGGAAAAACAATCTAATGGTAAAGGCGTTTATCTTAAGTTTATTCATACACATAGCAGGGATATCCTTCTTTTCTCTTATACTGCCTGCATCCAGGAAGGAAGTAAAAGAGATTGAGGTCTCACTGCTACCTGCAGGTATGGCGCCTGAAAAACCATCTCCAGAGGTAAAGAGCATCTCCCCTGCTATCCCAAAGACATCCCCGAGAAAAGAGAAGATTGCAATAGAGATAAAAAAGGAGATATTAAGGTTTTCCCCTCAGGAAGTCACAGGACTATCACGGGCTATTACACCTCCGGAACTCCTATCTGAAAGACAGGAACTCCCTGAGATTAAGATACCTGAAATAACTGGACTTAGCCTAACAGGCACTTCCTCAGAGAAAAAATCTGCTGTCTCTGATGTTGAGATAGAAGGACCCGCAGGAGACAGGAAACTGATTTACAGAGAACCTCTGGATTACCCTGACTGGGCAATAGAGAAAGGTCTTGAAGGCACTATACGGATAAAATTCTGGGTTGACCCTGATGGAAAGATAGTCCTTACAAATATCATTACATCATCCGGCTCCCCGGAACTTGACCTTTATGCTGAACAGAGATTTAGGAGATGGGCATTTGAACCAGTAAGGACAGATAAACAGGCATGGGGACTAATAACATTTAGGTTCTATCTAAAATGATAAAAATAGAACTAAATCTTGCGGTGGCTCTTTATTTAGGTATCAGTATCCTTATACTTCTCATCTGGGTTGCCTTTGAATACAGAAAAAGCAATAGAGAAAAAGAAAAAAGATATAATACACTGTGGCAGTGTCCAATATGCTTTCACATATATATAGACAGCCGTTCAGAAACCATATCCAGGTGCCCAAAGTGCAGCACCCTTCACAAAAGAGAAGAAAAGATGTAAAATATAAAAACACACATCCTTCTCTGAAGGGGGGAAAGGAGAACAGATGATAACAGAGATAGGTATAGTTGCAGGAGAGATATGGCAGTACCTTGAGAAGTATAATGAGGCAACTCTTTCACAGATTACAAAAGCACTGAAGAGAGAAAGAGACCTTGTAATGTTAAGTTTAGGATGGCTCGGAAGGGAAGGACACATATTTATTGAGAAAGAAGGGGATGAATATAAGATAACCTTCCGCAAAAGAGAATAACCTCTCCTCTTACTGGGGGATCGTCTAATGGTAGGACACGAGACTCTGGATCTCGGTGTCTAGGTTCAAGTCCTAGTCCCCCAGCCAATTCCTTCTTTTAAATCTCTTTCCTTACCACATTCCTTGAAGTACCCCATAAACAAGCCGCCTTTTTAATACTACCTGCCTTTTGATAACTCTCTATTAACATCTTTCTTGCCTCTAATTTGTCTATTCCCCACATCTTCTTATATAATATCTCCATGGCCG
>Ga0078972_1010361_pt1 | contig 17479 bp, 15 predicted proteins | sample YelNatPaOPGAMG01_FD_67568 | JGI IMG/M metagenome (GOLD analysis project Ga0078972, IMG submission 67568) | Hot spring thermophilic microbial communities from Obsidian Pool, Yellowstone National Park, USA - OP-RAMG-01 (SPADES assembly) (version 2) | ecosystem: Environmental > Aquatic > Thermal... | reverse complement strand
CCATAGTTCCTGAGATATTGAAGCCTGAAAAATGTTTCCTGTCTATCTTTCGTCAAGGGGATTCATAAATTATTATATTTAGCAACTGTTTTACGAAGAGAGTTGCCAGGGTAGCCTAGTCCGGCCAAGGCGATAGATTCGAGATCTATTGCTCGCAAGAGCTCGGGAGTTCAAATCTCCCCCCTGGCGTATTCACGAAAGTATGACTCTGGAAAGTTTGGCAGTGCTAACAAATCCAATCACTGTATAAAATTTATTCAGCGGGATAATCGAGGAGCTCCGCAGGAGGGAAGTGAACTATACAACAGGAAAATTAAGCACGTGATAAATAGATTTATTACGGCCAGAGGAGAATATTCCGGGAATCTGGGATCGGCACACAGGGTAGACGACAATTATTTTTTAAGTAGGAGGTTGCATACCCCATCACATGCGATTACACAATTTTTCCCACCAAGGAAGCCTGCTATGCGACTTAAGAATCTTCCATTTCTATTTCCATCTCAGATATTTAGAACGTGAAACAAAACTCATTCACCTAAGGACTCAGCTGTGACCTTTATAAAAAGGAAGACCGCTTCATTGAGAGGGAATATTTTGGTTTCCAATGCGGTGAGATATCTCGTCTCCATTATGGGGCAGAGATTTAGAATTCTCCGCGTGGACGAGCAAACCATGAAGGATAAAATCCATCACCTGGTCAATCATCTCATCATTCAACTTGTCGTCCCACAGAATATATTTCATTCCAATGAAATCGGCAACGCCCATGAGTTCGAATGACAGTAGCTCTGGGTCCATCCGTCTTACTTCCCCTCTGTCCATTGCCACGCTTAGTCCTTCAGCATATCCTTTTGAAATCTCGTTGTAATACCATTGGAAAAGTTCTGGGTCAACAAATTCAGCCTGCCTTACTATCCTGTAGAGACTTTTGTGCTTCTTCAGGAATTCAAAGAAACTTTTAAAACCCGTGATTTCTATTTCTTTCCTGGTACTTAACCCCGTAACGGAAATGCTGATAGCCTTCCTCAGGTCGTGGTTTAGCTTCTTTACCAGGTCGACAAATATTTCAGACTTGGAATCATAATAGATATAGAAGGTCCCCATTGCGACCCTCGCCTTCCTAGTTATCTGGCTAACACTGGAATCGGAATAGCCCTTTTCACCAAACACCTTTTCCGCTGCCGCAAGGAGCTTCATCTTGGTTTTCAGACCCTTCTTCGTCTTGGGTATCTTCATTGTTGCTTCATCCTGCCGAGAATTATCGTTGAATTTAATACTTGGGGTCCCCCCTTCTTAATTACTGAGAGAGTGCACTTGTATAAAGTGTACTTATCTCTATCCTCCATCTCGTTAACCGTTAGTTGAGGAGTTATAGTATCTCCGAGCCTCACCGGAGATATGAACCTAATTTTGTCAAACCCATACAGAAAATATCCGTGGATTTTTTGCGAGATCAAGCCAAGTCCGAGGGATAGGGAGAGAAGGCCATGAGCTATCCTACCATTGAAACCTGTTTTCCTTGCGTAATCTTCGTCTACGTGCAGGGGATTGAAGTCTCCGGTTAAACCGGCAAATCCAATCACGTGATATTCTGTAACGGTTATGCTATCTCCGCTCAACACATCACCGACTTTCAAATCATTCATCTTTTCTACCCCTTATTAGGGAAGCATAGTCTTTCTTTCCTGCCGAAGTCTTAGGTATCTGATTCACAAATTCAAAATATTTCGGTATTTTGAATTTTGCAATATACCTTTCAGCAAACTTTCTCAGCTCCTCTTCTTTAGTTTCTTTCCTCAACACCACATAAGCTTTGCCCACTTCCCCCCATTTTTCATCCGGGACACCTATCACAGCACATTCTACAACCGATGGATGCATTTCAAGAACCGATTCTATTTCCGTTGGATATATGTTTTCTCCGCCAGACTTGTACATGAACTTCCTTCTACCAACAAAATAGTAGAATCCATCCTCGTCCACCCTAAGTATATCCCCAGTTTTCACGTATGTATTGCCATCAGTCAAACTACTTTCCCTTCCTATGTACCCAGAAAACACTATTGGCCCTCCAACCAGGAGCTCCCCCTCTGTTGATTCCCTCCCATTTTCATCCACGAGCCTCAGATCACAGAACGGTGTCTTCCTTCCCAAGCTCATTGGTCTATTCAAATCTTCATCACTTGAGTAGAAGATATTTGGACCTGCTTCCGTAAGCCCATATCCCTGGAAAATTTTAACCCCCTTGGATCTGAATGCTTCAACTACAGCTGGAGATGACATCCCTCCACCAGATTTGATAAACCTTAAGGAAGAAAAGTCCATTGAACCGAAATCAGCCAACTGGATTATTTCCAGTAGGACTGCAGGAACCGTGGAAAAAACGGTGATGTTTCCGTTGCTGAGGATAGACGCAATTAGTTCTGGAGTAAACTTCTGAATAATCACTGTTTTTCCTCCCACGATGAAAAGCGGCAATGTGAGAACGTTCCATCCACCGGTGTGATAAAATGGATAAGCTAACAGGGAAACATCCTTGGACGTAAGTTTCCACGAGAGGGCTGTATTTACAGCATTGAAAATAATTGACCGCAGTGGGATCTTAGCCCCTTTCGGTTCACCTGTTGTCCCACCAGTGAATATAATGAGCACGTTATCTTCTAAATCCTGCTGTAAACCTGGCGGATGATATACATTGCTTCTCCCCAAGCTTTTGAGATTTATCGTATTTACTCCTGAATCTCTAACAAGATTCTGAATTCCCTCTGGAAGTTCTTCATTTATGATGGCAATTGAAGGTCTTACCGTCTCTATTTCGCGGATTATTTCCGGCTCCCTCAGTTTTATATTGTGAACAGCAAGAGTAGCCCTTAACTTTATTGCTGCAAATAGGAGAATTGGTTCAAGTGAAGTATTGCTAGAAAAGAGGGATATAACACTTCCCTTGTTGATACCGAGCTCCAAAAGCTCATTCGCGAAGGAGTTTGACATTGCGTCTATCTCTCTATAGGAATATTTTCTGCCGTTAAAGTCCTCAAATGCAATGGAATCCCTGTAAGAGTCAGCAGAAAATTTCGATATATCTAGAATCATTTTTCACCCCACTTTATTACAGTGGAACCCCACACATAACCGGTTCCGGCCGCGGCAAATACTATGTATCCTTTCTCGAATTTACCCTCTTCCAGCGCGACATTCAACCCTATGAATTGATCCGCCGATTGACTGTGCCCATATTCTTCAAGGTAAACTGACCTATCGGGGCCAATTCCCAGAGAATCAAGAAGACTTCGATGGAATGAAGGCTTCATGTGGTTAAGGAACACCATCTTAACTTCACTCATCGTTATCCCGCTCTTTTCAACGGATTTCTCTATGACTTTCTTGAAATTATTAAGTGATACTGCCTCCATCTTCTTCTTGAATTCATCCTTTGAGATGAGGCTTTCAATGTAAGGCCTATCTGCTTCGCAGTAATTTCTAAAGGATGGAACCTTTGCACCACCGGGGACTATCAATGCGGCTTGTGACAGTGACCCATCAGTAAGAAATTCCGATTCCATTATCTTATTTCCCTTCGCATCCCTACTAACAATTGCGGCCACGCCAGCGTCTGCGAAGTCGTCCATCCAAGAAGTAGACCTGTTCTTTGGATTAACTATGAATGATTCTTTAGATGCTCCTACTAGCAGAACCGACCGTATATTCTTATTAGCCATAAGCATTCCCTTAGCAAGATTCAGACCCATTACCATCCCAGCACACATGGCAGATACATCAAATGAGTATGCGTTTCTGAGCCCCAGTCTTTCCTGAAGGTTGGTTGAGATCAACCATAGATTGTAATCCTTCCACTGAGATCCTATATACATCAGGGCCCCGATGTCATTTTTTGAATACCCTGCTTCCACAAATTTTTGTATCGCTTCATTTGCAGCATAGAAACCCATATCGGAAGGCATCTCGCTGGAAGAACTGATATGCTTCCTTTTCAGTCCTTGCTTATTAAGAACGATATCAGGAGGGATCTGAAATTCATTGCCTATCTCTTCATTGCTTACCGTGGCCTTCGGCAGGTAAAGACCAAATGATGCTACCCCAATTTCGTCCAATCAGCACACCTCCAGAAATTCAGAATATGTCGATTCTTCCACTGCATGAATAAAATCTATGACAAATTTGTTGAACCGGATAAATTCTTCTATGAACAGAAGATGATTCTGATTCTTGAATAATATTAGTGAAGAACGGGGGATGCTCTTGTATATCAACAAACTGTTCAACCATGGGAGGACCTTATCTTCCATTCCCGCTATTATCAGCACCGGCACTTTTATGTTCCCGTTTGAAACGCAACTGTCGAAATTAATTGACGAAAGAGATTGATAAATAAGCTGATCTTCAGTCTGCAGGCTATTGAGTCTGTCCTCTATTATGGAACTGAATTCATCAGGCTTTGATGTAATGAAGGTTTCGGTGAATGCGAGGGACATCGTTCTTTTTATCTTGTCTCTGTTTGATTCTCCGTTCAGGGTAAGACGCATCTGGTCAAACACCTCCTTTGACATTGGAACGGATTTTTTCCCCCCGCATGATGTGGATACAAGCACAAGCCCCTTGATTCGCCCCGGTTCAAGTGCTGCCATACTCTGTGCTATGAAACCGCCCATGGAAATACCCATCACGTAAAATTTTTCGAAACCCAAATTATCCATTACAGAGATGGAATCCTTCGCAAACATCTCTATAGAATATGGACCAGTAAGCTTGTCGCTTTTTCCAACGCCCCTGTTGTCTGGCATGACTAAGGTAAAATGTTTACTCAAGTCAGGAAGCTGATATTTCCACATCCAGGTAGAGTATCCCAATCCTTCCAGAAGTAGTAACGGAGTCCCCTTTCCCTGAATTTCGTAAAATATTTTGTAGTCATTTACCTTTGTGTATGGCAAGTCAATTCCCCCCTATCCCAAGGTAGATATTCCTGAGGTCCCTATTCCCCCTTATCTCATCCGGTGTTCCAGAAAATACTAGCTTTCCTGATTCCAGAATGTACACCTTCCGTGCGAGGAAGAGCGTTTCCGCAAGATTTTGCTCTGTGAGGAGAATCGACATACCCTGAGATATTTCTGAAATTTTCGATACCAATTCCCTTACTGTCCGAGGAAAGAGTCCTGTCGTAGGTTCATCCATCAGGAGAAGTTTAGGGCTAGTTATTATTGCCCTCCCGATTGACAACATCTGCTGCTGTCCTCCACTCAAAGTTCCAGCTTTATCATTCCTTTTCTCCTTGAGATCAGGAAAGATTTCGTAAACATTCTCAACTAGATTCTCATATGATACCTTATTTCTCTTGACCGATTCAAATGATACCCTAAGATTGTCTTCCACGCTCATCGAACCGAAAACTCTTCCCCTTTCAGGTACTGTCGCAATACCCATCAACGCAAGGGAATGCGGATTCATTTTGTCTATTTTCCTTCCGTCCAGTGAAATTGATCCATTCACTGGCCTGAGACTGCCATTTATTGATTTAATAAGGGTAGTCTTTCCTGCACCATTTGCGCCAGCTACCAAGGTTGTTCCTTCGCCAGCAGTTAGAGAGATGCTGTGAAGGACTTTAGATCCAAAATATCCTGCACTGAGATTTTCAATTTCCAGCATCTATAACCCCTCCAAAATAGAGTTCTCCTATCCTCTCATTTGCTCTGAACTCATTCACACTTCCATCAAATTTTATTTCCCCCAAGTCTAGAAGAACAATCTTGTCAACCAAAGGTAGAAGTGCTGATATCTTATGTTCAACTATAATCATATGTTTTCCCATTTCTCTGAGTTCTAGAATGAATTTGGATAATTTTTCAATGTCATCCTTCCCAAGCCCTCCAAACGGTTCGTCCAGCAGCAAAAGGTCAGGATTAGCTGACAGCGCCTTTGCTATCTCTAGTTTCTTAAGTAGCCCAAAGGGGAGTTCGACGGGAAATCTATCCTGAAAGCTTTCCAATCCCGTTATTTTTAAGATGTCTTCAGAATTTGTTTGGCCGCGTATCTTGCTGAAAAGTTCCACATTCTCCCTTACTGTTAGAGATTTAAATGGTCTTACAACCTGGAATGTTTTAATAATTCCCATTCTTGCACGTTTGTAAGACGGGAGTGTAGTGATATCCTTTCCTTTGTAGAACACTTTCCCTGATGAGGGCTGATTCTGTCCTGCAATTATATTTACAAGTGTTGTTTTCCCCGCACCGTTTGGGCCAACAATGCCCACGATCCCGGATTCCATTTCCATAGATATGTCCTTAAGAGCCTTGTTACCACCCCAAGATTTAGAGATATTTCTCAATTCTATCACACTCATTTATACCACCCCGATATTCCCTTCGGGAGAAACAAAAACAGGAAGATAGCTAATGCAGCAAACAACATTAATGTCAGGTCACCCACGTATTGTTGGAGGTACTGTGACATCAATATTATCAAATATCCTGCTGGAATTGTTCCCAGTAGCTTCCCCTTTCCTCCGAGTATGGCAATCACCATGGGATATAATAAGAATTCAAGCCCAAATGAGTCTACTCCTGCGAATGTTGTAGTCATTGCGTAAATGGCTCCTGCTAGTCCCGCTATGCCCATAGAAACAGAAAATATGACCACCTTATATGGAAAAGAATCCACACCCTGAGCAACGAGAGCATTTTCATCGTCCCCTATGCCTTTCAACACGAGACCGAAGTGGGTTGAATTCACCAAGTATACTAAGGTCAGAAGGAGTAGAACGATTATGGATATATATATCAACGCTACCTCGGGAGATTTTGAGATTTGTACAATATTGAAATACCCTATTGTAGGCATTCCTAGAACCGTCCAGAATGCCAAAATAAATGATGTACCCATTAGAGGCAAGAGGAGTGATAGAAGAGTAAAAAATACCCCCCTAACCCTTACTGTTGGAATTGTGAACAACAATCCCGCAAGCACTCCGAGCAATGTAGATATCAAAAGCAGCAGCAAAACTGGCAGATGAAACGAATAATAAAAATATCCAGTGGCAAATACCCCGATGCCAAAGAAGAATGAGATTCCGAAATTTATATAATTCGTTGTCCCTGACGAAAAATCCCAGGCAAGTGCGAGCAATATAAATATATCAGAAATTGTAAGGGATAAGGTCAGGAAGGGAGACCTAATGACAGTCGATACAACTACAGTCACCAAAACAATGATTATTGAAATTATGTAACCCCTAGAGAGAAAAAGGATTTGTTTATTCTTCATTCCCTCTTCCTCCTAAACCATTCGGGAACAGTATGATAAATACAATTACTATAAGGAAAGCTACTATCTCAGAAACATTATAGTGTATTAGATACTGGCTTGTCACTTCGGAAAATGAGACTATCATTGCAGCCGGTATAACCCATTTAAACTTTCCTAAACCGCCAATTATTGATACTGCGAACGCTATGACGAATGGGTTGATCCACATATCGGGAGTGACTTCCTGTGACGGAACCACTAGCACAGCAGCTACCGATATGAACAGTATGGAGATTACAAGGACCACCATTGCCACTATTCTCGTATCTATTCCCAAGAGTTCAGCTACCTCGGCATCTTCAGACGTGGCTCTTACTTTCCTGCCAAATGAGCTTTTCTCTATCCAAATCCACGCAAATGCCACTATTGCAATTGATATCACAGCTGAAAAGAGCAAGGAGTAGCTTACAGATACCCTTGCCAAACTGAATGAGGCACTGGGAAACGGACCCGGTATTATATAACCAACCTCTCCCCCGAAAAAGTATGAATATAGGTACTGCAGCAGGAGAGCAAAGAGCAGCATGGTAACCATGAATATATTTGCATTTTTGGTAAACCTCAAGACAAAATAGAAAATTGTCATTCCTATTACCACAGTCAACAAAATAGAGAGAAGAATTGCCTCTGCAAGTGGTAGACGCAAGAATGTGATAAAATAATAGATCAGGTAAGCTGTGGTCATATACAGGGCCCCATAGGAAAGATTGAGTATTTTTGAAACCCCAAAGACAAGAGTGAAACCTGCAGAAATCAGAGCATAAACGAAACCAAATAAGAGGCCGTAAATCAAAATTTCAAAAAATAAAAAATATATAATAATACCCCCTTCACTATACCTTTACGGTTACGTTACTTATGACTGTACCGTTCTGGAGTTGTACATTTGTAAATGTCAGTGGGTCGAGGGATGTCCATACCACATAGAGTTTTCCATTGCTGTGCCACTGCATAGCAACCGCAGGAACTGATGGCTCTGGAGTCAGTGTTATTATAAGACCGTGTGAAGGCGAAAACCTGATAATGCCGGCTGGACCTGTATAATTGGTCTGCTCAAGGTAGGGAATGACAGCATTGCTTGAAAGGTTCTGTGCTTTCTCTATAGCTTCCGTCAGGTAATAGATGGACGAGTATACAAATCCATCCTCAAATATAGGGTTGAAGCTGTAATTCGCAACGAATTCATTGTAAAACGGAATTGATGAGTTTGTTATGTTAACTGGCAACATCGGTCCCCATCCAAACGTGAATTCACCGTTACATCCACCATTTGTAGCATTGTAATAGTCATACGTCTTCCCTTCCATTTCTGCCATCACATCGGCACCCATGAGTATAGGCTTAGCCCCTCCAGTGGCCTTGTCCGCACTCCAATCGAATGTATTCCAGTCGGATACCAACAGAGGGGTCTCTGTTCCTGCGGCTAGAATATATATTGCTTGGGTGTTAAGACTAGCCAACTGAGAAAACAGAGAATCGTATGAACCGCCAGGTGGAGATAGGGGGAAGTAATTAATGTATGTCACATTGAACCCCGCCTCTTCGAAAGGTTTGTAAAGTGGTGAACTTGTCCCTCCGTTTCCAATATCCACTTTTGTCCAAGCTGCCTGTTCTCCAAGAATTGCGAGATTTGTAATGTTATCTGGTATTAGTCCTTCTTTATACGCCAATAGCATATAAACAGGGAGAGCACCGTATTGAATGCCTTGATTTGTGGAGTTAACGAATCCATTGAAAATATATTTATTTGCAGAATAATTTTCTGCCACAAATGTAGAGATTTCAGGATCAGCACCGAATGTTATGTATATGGTATGGTATTGCGCGGCAATTGGAAGTTCTGCATCCACTACGTCGCTTCTGTAACCGCCAATCAGGTAGTTAACGTGGTCCTGTGTAATGAGCGAGGTAACGCCATTAATACCGTTGCTCACCGGTATTGACGGATCGGCTTCTTCAGTGTCATATGTAATGATCTTTAGCTTGTAATGTATACCGTTGACCAGTACACCCCCATGGGAATTTATCTGATTTACAGCAAGTTGGGCTGAATCCAGCATGTTTATGCCAATGGGAGAATTAAGGGGAAGAGGCATCCCTATCAGAATATACTTGCTTGAAGTTCTGTGTACCTGAGACTCATAAAAAGCAACTGATGCGCCCGCCACCACAATCACAACGATGATGACTGCAACGATTATTTTGGTTGTTCTAGAATATGACAGCTGATTCACCTCCCATATTTTTCACAAGTGTAAGCATTTAAAATCTACTTATTAAACATTTCTACGACCGCCACTTTAAGGTTATGAAATTGGTGTAGTCGGCACATTAGTTTATTTCTGGAATAAAATCTGAAAGTCCTAAGTCTTTAAGAGTTCATAGAAACTCGATGATGCAACAGGGATTGTCACGCGCAGGAATATGACGATGATATTGGGTATATAACTGACGAAGGCCACATAGAACTCTAACTCCGGAAAATAGGGTATATACGTAGTCACCTGGTTTTGGAGGTGTTGGAGTTTACTGACTCTTTGATAGGGTAATTTATAAGTATTTATTCCCCGTAGGCTTACATGAACACATTTGAACCCTGGGTGTTGGATTGGGTAAATGAACAGAGAAGGAAGGGAGCTAAAGGGTTGGAGGTTAAGTATCTTAACAGCAATTACTATGTGTACAGGAGCACTTCCTACTGGGATAAGAATTTGAGAAAGGTGATGAAAAAATCAACATACATTGGCAGACTTGATAGGGAGAGAGGATTGATACAATCCTCTCAGAAATACAGATCAAATGTTTATCCAAAGAGCGTGAAGACATACGGTGATGCAATGCTGCTCAACATTGCATTGAATGACCTTATACCCCTTTTAAAAGAGAATTTTGATTTCTGGGAGGATATATATGCTCTAGCACTGGTAAGGATATATGGATATGTTCCTCTGAACGGAGAGAACAGGGAGATAAACTTCCTTCTTGCTGTGACGAGGAATGGTGGTATACCGATTCACCAGCGTCCAATTGCAGGAAGCATTCCATCTGTGAGCACAGTGAGGATTTTCAACGATGAACTTAAGGAGTTTGGAGTATCATCCATACTCATAGTCATGGTCAGGGGGTTTTACAGTATTCTCTCCTGAAATCTTCGAGAATTGCCATGTAGCTGAGAAAGGCATAATAGGGGGACTTGTATGGATTGAAGTATTCATGGACTATCTGATCAGATGACATTCCTGTGGACATGTAATATAATAAGTCAGAAGTCTGAAGGTGCCGCCACAGCTGTTTGTTTCTGTTGTCGGCAAGCTTTTGCATCTCTGAGAAAGCTTCCTTCTGCATTCCATTTCCGAGCCATGGAGAAGTATCTCTGTTTGTGTCCGCCCAAGATATTGGATCTGGAACTGATATCATTTCCCTTCCTCCGAATAAACTTGCGGCGGCGTCGACGGTAAGCATTTCGATGTCTCTTTTCCGCAACTCAATTGGAAGGTACCTCAGGAAATCAAATATGCCCGTTTCAGACACCTGATGTTCCCCAAAGGTTTCGTAATCCATGAAAAGGTTCACTAGATCTCCCGGCGAATTATCGAGCCATCTTGCGTACTTATCGGCAGTGAGGGGAAATTCATTCCAGCCCCAGTTTGAAAATCTGAATGAAATATCATCACTCAGTTTGTAGTTTCTCAAAAAGAGGTTAAGCCCTGATGTTGATCTGTACAGGTAATCTGGAGAATGCATTGAAACAATTTGATCCGTCCCCTCGGCAAGTATATTTCTGTAACCAAGGGATGACACGTATTCCGCTATGGTGTTACTGTATATTAGCTCAGTGTTCCTGAACGTCTTAGGTTTGACCTTAAAGAGCTTCCAGAGGATCGCTTCCTGTTCCCTAACCTGCTCGAGAAACTCATCTCTATCCCACAGGGAAGCAAGGCTGTGGTAATACGTTTCACTCATCAGTTCCCCAAGCCCGGAATCAAAATATTCCCTGAATACATCAATTACAGACGGTTCATATTCAAGTGCCTGTTCCAAAAATGTCCCGGAAAGTGAAAAGGTTGCATTTATTCCCATTTCTGTTAGCAACTTTGTGGTTGGGATATAGCACCTGTGTGCAGCTCTTAAGAAAATTTCCCTGTTCTTTGACTCCCAGAAGTAATCGTGATTCGTACCGATCTCCTTCATTCTGTAAATTCTCAATCTTCTCGGCTGATGAACTTCAAAATAGAACACAACATTCTTCATAATGAGGAATACACCTCCATTGTTTCTATAGCTGCATTTTCCCATGTGAACCTCTTGGCTTCAATTTGCCCGAGAGAACCCAATGTGCTTCTCAGGCTTCTGTATCTTAGGACGCCAACAATGTATTCAACTAAGAGGTCAGTATCCCAAAAATCCGTTTTGAGAATATTTTTGAGTGTTTCTCCCACGCCTGTGGTAGTGCTTATTATTGCTGGGGTCCCGGAGCTCATTGCTTCGAGAACTGTTATTCCAAATGGCTCAGAGACAGCAGGCAGGACAAACACGTCGCTTGTTCTATAATAATTGATGGCCTCATTCAAATTCACGAATCCGGTGAAAATAATGTTTTCCTGAATGGACAGGCTCCTTGCAAGCAATTTCATCTCTTCCACCTGTTCTCCTGTTCCCGCCATAATAAATTTAACCCCGGGCATCTTATCAGTAACCTTCTTTGCCGCCTCCACAAAAAACTTAGGACCCTTCTGCATTGTAACCCTCCCGAAGTACAGGACATATCCTGACAATTCATAGCTCTTCGGAGGCAGATAATAGAAATGCCTACCCAGACCATTATGTATTGTGGTTATTTTTCTGGCAGGAATGTGGTATATTTCAGATACAATCTTCTTCGTGTAATCTGAGACCGTTATAACATGGTCAGCTTTCCTCATACCCTCTTCTTCTATGTCCATGATCCATTTTTGTGGGTAAAAATTGCCAGATCTGTCCATTTCAGTGCTGTGGACTGTGACTACAAGCGGTATCCCGTATTTTTCCTTCAGTTCTATACCAGCTCTAAACGTGATCCAGTCATGGCAGTGGATGATATTTACGCCCTCAGGATCAAAATAACTTACCAAGTTATCGTTATACTCTCTTACCGCATTGTTGAAATCCGGTATTAGGGGTTCATAGTTGCTCTTCATTCCGCTATATGTTATAGGGATGAGCTTGACAGAGAATGGATAGGCAGGATAAAGTATCCACATTTTCGGTATATATATTTCAACATCCACAAATTTGCCTATAATGCTGAAAAGATTGAAAGTGTGTATTCCAAGCCCTCCAGAAAATGCAGGAGGGAGTTCCCATCCTATGACAGCAACCTTCATTTCTGTTTCCTCAAATCCTCGAAATATGCCCTTATCAGTTCTGCATAGCTCCATGCCTGGATGATGCATCCCTTGGGGGCATGAGGGGGGTCTCCATCAAATATTTCTGGAATGATGGGCATAGAATATAACTTATTGAAATATGAAAGCAATTTCTTGAGATCGGCACCGCCTCTGACAGATGCAGTGATGAAAGGTCCGACGAGCCACGGCCATATCGAACCGTTATGGTAGGCAGAGTCCCTGTGGAACTGGTCTCCCTCGTACCTGCCCACGTACCTTTTATCCTGTCTTTTCAGCGACCTGAGGCCGTACGGGGTGACAAGTTCTTCAAAATAATCTCTATACTCAATGAAATTATCTAGCAACGGATACGGGAGAGAGAATGCGAGTAAAGAGTTAGGTCGTACGCTGTAATCATCAGGGTCAGCAACATCCAGTATAGAATTACCCTTCAAAAACTTGTCATGAAATTTTTCTCTAACCTTAGGAACAACTGATTCAAGGTTCTCCGGGAATTCCGTCCCTAGTTTACCGCACAAGAACTTCACGGATTCAAGCGCGTTGTACCATAGCGCATTGATTTCAACGGGTTTCCCCGTTCTGGGGGTGAAAATAGTGTCACCCGTTCTGGCATCCATCCAGGTGAGCTGCGGCTTTTTCACCAGTACGAGAAAATCATCAATGCAAAACAGATCATTTCCCTCCACATATGCATCCAGTATACCGAGCAGACCCGGGCATACCATTCTCACCAGGTCCAAGTCACCGGTGTACTGGTAGTACTTGTATACCGCATATATGAACCACAGGGATGAATCCGCGGTATCATAATTATCTGGATCTGTTACCGTTTTCGGGACCAGACCGTTCCTGATCATCTTATAATAATTTAAAATGAGCTCCCTGGCCTCACTGTAACGTTTCGGAATTAGCAGAATACCGGGGAGGGATATGAATGCGTCCCTGGACCATGGACCGAACCAGTAATACCCCGCGATTATATTCCCCCTGACGAGAAATTTGGTTGATTCTCTTACCAAACTCCTCACTTTTATATTTCCGGTACGCACTGAGGAACGTGACTTGACGTAGCTTTTTTTAACTTCCTCAAAACTGAGTTTAAGTGGCCCTTCTGAATAAATGAAGACTGTTATCTCATCGCTCGGCTCGTTAATTTCAAAATGTCCAGGCAGGTAGAGGTCCTCTTCGTGATTGGACCCCCTTGCTTCGTCCACAGGATACCTGAAGTTGTAATACCACAGCCCATCCTTTTTAAAGACTCCTATTTTTGAAATCCTGAAGTACAAATTATCAAGGGAGAATTTATAGGCATTCTCTTCCTCCTCGCACCTTATCTCCCTCTGGGACTGCCTGATGACATAGTGATAATTCCTGAAAGCGACAAGTGGATACAGTCTTAGCTGCTCAGGCTTGACACCCGTAATCCTGTAATTTATAACCACCACATCCTCTTCCGGATCTATGACAACTCTCTTCACGATTTTTGTTTCCCCGGTATCGAATAAGAAAGTGGGAACAGGTAACTGTTCAAATTTGTTGAGAAATGTGTATCCCTGGGGGTATACCACATCCCTGTAGTAATTTGTGTCGAGCGATACTTTTCTTCCCTGAAAATCAAGCTCTTCAAATAATTTTGACAGGAGAACATATCTGTCATATCTGTCGTGTACTTTCTTAACGAAAATCCCATGATATGTTCTCAAATTTGAAAAGGACACGGATGAAGAGGCATAGCTACCGTTCCTGTTACTCACCAACCACTCTTCATCGAAATTCATGTCGGTTATTGAACGGATTTTGAATAATAAAGGTTCGGTTCATCTCTAAATCAGCGAAACTTTAAATTGAACGGGAAAGATAGCCTACCATGGTTAGATACCTTCCCTTGGGGAATGGTAGAGTTCTCATAAGCTTTGACAGGGATTACAGAATTGTTGATTTTTATTATGCGAGGGACCAGTCTGACAATCACGCGGTGGGGCATCCATTTAGATTTGGAATATCAATAAACAATCATTTCCAGTGGATTGATAGAACGGTCATAACGTCCATGGATTACCTTGACGATACCATGATTGGAGATGTGAGGTACCAGATCGGCAAGGTAAATTTCGAAAATGAAGATTTCGTCGATATACATCAGGATATCTACGTAAGGAAGATAAACGTGTTTAATGATAGCGATGAAACTCAGGAAATAAAATTCTTCTTCCACCACGATTTTTATATCTACGGTAATGACATTGGAGATACCGCATTTTATTACCCTGAAGTAAACTCCATCGTTCATTACAAGGGTAGCAGGTACTTCCTTGCAGCAACACTGGATGATCGCAACAATTCAATTGACCAGTATGCGGTTGGCATCAAGGCCTTCAGAGGATTTGAAGGGACATGGAAAGATGCGGAAGACGGGCGCCTCTCCTTCAATCCTGTAGCCATAGGTTCTGTAGATTCCGTTATAAGCAACACAGTTGTCGTTCAACCAGGAGAGAAGATAGAATTCTATTACTTCATAATCTGCGGGGAAGATATGGAAAGTGTAACCAGAGACAGAAAGGCACTGAGCATTGATCATCTCAAGGAAATGTACAGAAGGACGAGCAATTACTGGGAGGTATGGAGTGCAAAGAAAAAGATAGAAATAACAAAGGAAATCGAATCATTATTCAAAAAATCGCAGTTCATTATAAGAACCCATATTAACAATGAGGGAGGGATAACTGCCTCTTCTGACAGCGATATACTGAAAGATAACAGGGACGGGTACTACTATGTCTGGCCTCGTGATGCTGCGATTGCAGCTTATGCTCTGACGAAAACTCTTCACTTCAGCTCATCACGGAAGTTTTTCGATTTTGCTATAAGGGCGGTGTCCAATGACGGATATTTTTATCACAAGTACATGCCCAACGGAAAAATTGCAAGCAGCTGGATTCCGAGAATTATGAACGATGAACCGATACTTCCCATACAGGAAGATGAAACCGCCCTTGTGGTATGGGCCTTTTGGCAATACTATCTGCAGTCTCTGGATGTGGAATATTTCTTTCCATTCTACGATTCTCTTATAAAGAAGAGCGCAGATTTCCTGGTCAGATTCACTGGCGATGATGGCCTTCCAAAACCTTCATACGACTTATGGGAAGAGAGGTACGGTATCCATACCTTCACTGTTGCTACAGTCCATGCTGGCTTGAAGGCTGCTGCCAATTTCGCGAACACCTTTGGTGACTACGGACCGGGTGAGAGATACAGGGAAGCGGCTAACAGGATGGCAGATTCTTTTGAGAAAAATTTTTATTCCGCAGAGAAGGGATACTATGCGAGAGCAATAATCAACGGGGAGCCCGACTTCACAGTCGATTCCCAGAATATGGCGCTCTTCCTGTTTGGAATGAAGGATGTAAACGACCAGAGGATGCGTGCCAACATGGACAAGATCATGGAGAGGCTGTGGATTAAAAGCGTAGGGGGAATCGCGCGGTATGAAAATGACGGATATCAGAGAATTAAGAATGATCCAACCGTCCCTGGAAATCCATGGATAATCACCACCCTCTGGGCTGCTAGGTACTTCGTAAGGACAGGGGAAATGGATAAGGCCATGAACATGATAAAATGGGTCATTGACCACAAACAGAAATCCGGTGTTCTATCAGAGCAGGTCAACCCTTACGATAACACCACCCTCTCTGTCTCCCCCCTGATCTGGAGCCACGCGGAGTTCATTATAACCGTCCTGGAATATCTTGAAGCAAAACGGTGAATTCTTTTGCAGCGTTATAAATTCTAATAACCAAGAACCCCTCATGCCTGTGGAGACATCTCCTTTTGGCCTTCACGGAATTTATATAGGGAGATCTCCGTCTTTGAATCGGGTAGTTCCGAGGCTTTAATTTATGGGGGGATAATCTACATAATTTATAAAGGCAGAAAAGGTGAACTAGGGGGGAGAGTACAGTTAATTACATGGTAGCGGAGTCTGGAACGCTGGATTTACAGGGAGAAGATAATTCATAGGCGTTTCATCAGATTACTCTATTTCTACGCATAATTATCTCCTCAGAACAGGCCTGCCTAACTTTCAAAGGAGAAATAATATCTATTCATCATCTCGCAATGAAAATCTGAAGAGTCCGAAAAATTATCCGATAAGGGAAGTATCACGGCAGTCGCTACCCGGTAGTACGGGAAAATTTCTAAATTTTCTTCCACTTTTTATTTGATAATGCCAAAGCAAAACTTCCTGCCCGCCCGGTATCACAATAAGGATACCATGGGATATTCTGGAAATTGTATCTTCAATGGGTTTACCGCCGATATACATAATCCCCCCTGATAACTGTGAAGCCATATCCTCTCCTTCCTTAGTAAGTTTGACCGCTCAAAATGAAAAATCGGAGATAAACGCTACATCCCCATTCCTTTCATTGCATGCTATTGCCCCTCCAAAATTCAAGTTAAAATATTCCTCAACTTCTGAAACATACTTTAATTTATGGGTACCTGGCGTACCGAACCCGTTAATCCACCCTTATGAAAACACCCATTACTGCTCCAATCTCAAGACTCGTTTTTGAGAAATACGTAACGTTATAGATGAAATCTAAGCTATAATGTAAAAAAAGAAACATTAATGAATAAGTTATCATTAACCCCATGTGAGTTCAGATAACAGGGCGATATTCCTTGATCAGGAAGAAATCCCGAAAAGATGGTACAATATACAGGCTGACCTTCCGGAACCTTTACCCCCACCCCTGGACCCG
>Ga0078972_1010358_pt1 | contig 17481 bp, 13 predicted proteins | sample YelNatPaOPGAMG01_FD_67568 | JGI IMG/M metagenome (GOLD analysis project Ga0078972, IMG submission 67568) | Hot spring thermophilic microbial communities from Obsidian Pool, Yellowstone National Park, USA - OP-RAMG-01 (SPADES assembly) (version 2) | ecosystem: Environmental > Aquatic > Thermal... | reverse complement strand
CATCAATCTCTACCAAAGATGATCCGCCAATGCGATATATCTTTTTTTGTTCTAAAGTTCGTAGAAATTTTGACTGCAAATTAATTGGCAAATTAGAAATTTCATCCAAAAATAGAGTACCTTTATCTGCAAGTTCTATTTTTCCTATATATCTTTTATCGGCACCTGTAAATGCACCTTTTTCATAACCAAATAGTTCTGACTCAATTAATGTTTCTGGTAGAGCACCACAATCTATTGCTATAAAAGGACCTTCTTTGCGATTAGAATTCTTATGAATAATATCTGCTAATATTTCTTTACCTACTCCCGTTTCGCCTGTTATAAGAACAGTATAGTCAGTTTTAGCAACTTTTATTGCTTCATCAATTATTTTTTTCATAGCAGCACTTTCATAAATTACTTCTCTCTCTTCTAGAGGAGTAACTTTCTGCCTTAAATAAAATAATTCTTTCTGGATTTCTTTTTCCTTAATGGCTCTCTCAACAGATAAAATAAGTTCTTCATTGGAAATTGGTTTTGTTAAATAATCAAAAGCACCTAATTTCATTGCTTCCACTGTCTGTTTTATATTACCATAAGCAGTTAAAATAATAACTGGAACATATTCATCTATATTCTTTATTTCTTTTAAACATTCCAGACCATCTCTGTCAGGAAGTCGGATATCCAAAATTACTACATCATAGCTATATTTCTTAAGTTCTTCTATTGCAGATTGAGCATTTCCTTTAATATTAACTTTATAATTTTTGAATTTAAAAATATTAGCAAGCGATTCCTGAACATTTTCATCATCATCTATAATTAATACTTTGTTCATTTTTTATATAATATTTTTTTTATTTTAACTGCTAAAAAATTATAACTAAAAGGTTTTGTTAAAAAGTCATCCACTCCTAATTCATATCCTTTCTGTTTGTATTCTGATTCTTTATAAACTCCGGTAACAGCAACAATAGGAATATTCTTTGTGTCTCTATTTAACTTTAATTTTTTCACAAATTCAAAACCATTTACATCAGGAAGTAAAATATCCAGAACTATCAGATGTATGTCATTATTTTTTAAAACATTCAAACCATCTCCAGCATTAGTAGCAGAAAAGACATTATAACCTTCAGATTTCAATCCTGTCTCAAGCCATTCTAAAAAATCTATATCATCATCAATTATTAAAATGTTGTTTTTTGTTGTTTTTATTCTATTATTTTTCATGAATATATCCTATTTATTATATATTAAATTTAATGAAAAAAGTCAATAAAAATATTAAAGTCAGTCTTGGCGCGTTTATTAAGGGAGGAAATAATTATTTTTAAAAAATATTCTCTTTGAATAAAAAAAATGCTATAATAAAATTATAAGAAATGCTCAATATAACCTAAAATATTTTTTCTTATAACTCTGTTTATTAAAATGTCTTCAATTCTACAAAAGTTGCCAATCAAATACCAGAGCAATAGGTTCTTAATATGTAGAGTGATAGGTGCAACAAATTAAAGAATACCTTTTCAAAATGCTGATGAAGTAATGGAACAACAGGATTTCTTTAAGAATTCAAAACGCGCCGCTAGCTCAACTGGTAGAGCAACGGACTCTTAATCCGTAGGTTACAGGTTCGATTCCTGTGCGGCGCATAGAGTTAAAAAAATGACTCACCTGCGTGGAAGAGTAAAAATAAATTTACTGCCTTTTCCTAACTGACTCTCTACCCAGATATCTCCACCATGTAACTCTACAATACTTTTTGCAATTGCCAAACCTAATCCAACACCACTATACTGACGAGTTGTAGAACCATCTACCTGATAAAATTTTTCAAAGATTTTCTCATGCTGGTTTGGCGCAATTCCTATACCTGTATCCTGAACAAAAATTTCTATAAATTTATCATGAACTTTTGTACCTACTGTAATTTCACCACCAGAGGGTGTAAATTTAATCGCATTGTCAATTAAATTAATAAGAACCTGTTTTATTCTATCTGGATCTGCTAAAATTTCTGGTATTTCTCTTTGGATTCTATGTTTGAAACTCAACCCTTTTTTTTCTACTATCGGAGTCATTTCTTTTACAACTTCTTTTATTACGTTTCCTATAGAGATTTTTTTCTTAATTATTTCAAATGAACCTTTTTCAATCTTTGAAAAATCTAAAAGGTCTTTTATAAGGTCTGACATTCTTTCACTGTTTCTTTGAATAATTTCTAAGAGGTTAGAGTTATCTGTTTTGTTAGATTTTTTTCCAGAAATATCAAGCAATAATTCAACTGCTCCCTGTATAGACATAAGAGGTGTTCTGAGTTCATGCGAAACATTTGAAAGAAATTCTGTTTTTAATCTATCTAACTCTTTTATTTTATCATACACATAAGCGTCGTTAATTGCTAAAGATGCATTTGTAGCAAATATAGTTAGAAGTTTTAAATCTTTTTCTGTAAAATTTTTAGATGAAGCAGTATTGTTAAGATTTATTACTCCAAGCAGTTTATCTTTTATCTTAAGAGGAACAACCATAGACGACTTTATTTCAGGTCTTGAATCTAAATGTGAAAACTCTTTATATTTTTCAAGGCCATTAATTAACAAAAGGGGTTCATCATGTCCTGCTGCCCAGCCAGCAATCCTCTCCCCAATTTTTATGCGAAGATTTTCTACAACTTCTCTATTCAGTCCAAAATATGCCTCAACTCTAAGTTCTTTTTGATTTTCATCTAAAAGCATTATTGAACCACTGTCTGCACCAAGTGCCTGACAGGCAAGTTTAAGTATTAAATCTAACAATTGTTTTAACCCTAAAGTTGATGTCATTGCCTGACTTATTTCATAAAGCGTAAGAATTTCTTTTAGTTCATTAACTTCAGAAGATAATTTTCTTCTTTCTAAACAATTTTTAATTTTTTGTTTTAATTCATCAATCTCAAATGGTTTTGCAATATAATCCCATGCACCCAATCTTATTGTTTCTACTGCTGAATCAATAGTAGCAAAACCTGTCATAACAATAACATCAGTGTCAGGAGAAATTTTTTTAATTTCTTTTAATATTTTAATTCCATCAATTTTTGGCATTATTAGGTCAATCAAAATAATGTCATATTTTTCTTTTGAAATTCTTTCTAAAACCTCTTTACCTTCAGAATATGTTTCTACAATATAACCTTCTTTGGTGAGAACTCTTTTACAAAGTTCCTGTATTGATTTTTCGTCATCAAGTACTATTATTTTTTCTTTAGACATTTTTGTAAATTTACCTGTTAATTACAATAAGTGTCTGAAATAAGTAAATATTTTAGAATGGAAATCTGAAGGTTTTCCGCTACATTTTGTGCGCCGGTCTATTGTAGTGCTAATACGATTATCTAAGTTTTTTCTTTCAAAGAAAATATCATTTTTGTTTTGCCTACCTCAATTATATATCCATCTTTCAGTTCTACTTGGTCATTGACATTTTCACCATTGACTTTTGGATAGCCCTGTTTCATTGCTTTAAGAATACAACTATCCTGACGCTTGCTTATAAGTGCAACTATACCTGTTGAACTGCCAAAAAGTCCACCTGTGGGTTTTATTTTGATACCTGCTGGTTCTTCTGTTCCTATATAAGTAACAGGATTGACCAATTCTATTTCATCTTTATCTACCACTCCTTCAATAATTCTAACATAAGGTACTTTTGTAGGTACAGGTGGTGCATGAATTTCTGGTTTTTGTTCAAGTGTTAAACCATGTGATATTGATTCCTCAGGAGCAACAAAGGTCTCAGGTTTAATTTCGGGTTCTGCAAAAGTTGTTTGTTTTTCTTTTATTTCTTCTTCACAAATAAAAACAAGAGAATGTTTTGCAATGTCAATCTGGTCACCATTGTGAATTTCTGCCTTTAATATTTTTTTACCTTTTATAAAAGTGCCATTTGTGCTATTCAGGTCCTCTATAAAATAAGAACTGCCAATTTTATAAAATCTTGCATGATGACCTGAAACAGCAGGGTTATCAATTACAATGTCATTATCGGGTTTTCTTCCTATTGTCAGAGAAGTAACATTTGGCTGAATTGGAATTTCTTTTATCACTGCCATATTAAATTTTAATAAAAATTTAGCCATGTGTTTCTACCTCTTTATACTTTTCCAGAATCTGTCAAGCCAGTTATCATGACTTTCTCTCTGGATTTTTGCTATTACTACTGTAATGTTGTCTCTTCCACCATTTTTATTTGCTAAATCTACTAAATTATTACAAATTTCCTGTGGTTCATTAGTTTTTCTGAATTCTTCACATATTGTAGTGTCATTTACCATTCTTGTAAGTCCGTCTGTGCAAAGAAGTAAAAAGTCACCTTCTTTATGTTTTAGTTCATTTTTATCAACTTCAACATCCTGTGAGACACCAAGTGCTCTTGTAAGAATATTTTTGTATTCTGATTTTTCTGCCTGTTCACTGGTTATAAGACCTTTCTTAACCTGTTCCATAACAAGGGAATGGTCTGTTGTAAGAAGTTGAAGTTTATTGTCTCTGAATAGATAAAGACGGCTATCTCCTACATTACAGAAAACAAATTTATCTTCGTCTATAAGAACTGCGACACAGGTTGTAGCCATACCTTGATTCTGAGGATATTTTTTTGATGCCTCATAGACAATCTGGTTTGCAAATTTAATACTTGACTCAAGCAAAACAGACAAGTTTTCTCTTTTATCTCTAGAACTCAATTTTCGTTTCAATTGTTCTCTTATTACCTCAACTGAAATTCTGCTTGCGACTTCTCCTGTCGCCTGCCCTCCAGCACCATCTGCTACAACGATTAAATTTATTTCATCGTCTATTACAAAACAATCTTCATTGTTTGGTCTTACTAGGCCCTTATCTGTTTTAAATCCATATTTGATTCTCATTTTTTCTAAGATTTTATTCAATAAAAAATTCTACAGGTTTTTCTTTCTTGTATTTATAATTTCATATCAATTCAGATGCCAAATATTTGCAAACCTGAAGGTTTGCCCTACATGTTATTTTCATAAATTTAGTAGTGGTCAATTTATTAATTCAAGGCATTTTTTTAGGTCGTCGTGCATCTCCTTTGCTCGTTGATATCTCTCATCAGGATTTTTTTTCAGTGCTTTATCAATGACTTTGACAACACACTCTGGTATTTCAGGTCTAAATGTTCTTGGGTCGGGGTGCTTTTCATTTGTTATTTGATATATCAGGGTTGCTATACTTTCCCCTTTGAACGGTTTTTCTCCTGTAAGCAACTCATAAAAAGTTACTCCTAAAGAAAATATATCTGCTCTTCCATCTACTTTTTTACCTGCTACTTGTTCAGGAGCCATATAGGAAGGAGTCCCAAGAACAGTCCCTGTCTGTGTCTGTGAAGAAGAAACAATTCTTGCTATGCCAAAATCAGTGATTCTAATTGTTCCGTCTTTTAATTCCATAATATTCGCTGGCTTTATATCTCTATGAACAACCCCTTGTTGATGGGCATAGTCAAGAGCATCTGTCACCTTTAGCATAATATCAATTACTTTTCTTATCGGCATAAGGTTATCTTTACTGCAATATTTTTTTAAATCCTCCCCTTCAAGTAATTCCATAGCTATATAGGCAATATCGTAATCTTCACCTGCATCAAAAATACGAATAATATTCGGATGTGTGAGGTTTCCTGCTGATTCTGCTTCTCTGAAAAATCTTGATTTAAGCGATTTCATTTCTTCGTCAGAAAGCCCTTCTTCAAACTGTAATGTCTTTATTGCAACTGTTCTATTTATTTTTGGGTCTTTGCCTAAATATACAATCCCCATTGCTCCTCTGCCAAGTTCTTTTATAATTTCATATCTGCCAAGTGTTGGCCTTTGAGCAGCCGCACCTTCAAGAACTACTGTTTCACCCGCTGTTCTTTTAACACCCGGGGCAGTTCCAAAAACAACACCTTCAGCAGCTGCTTTTAACATTTTGATTCTTTCCTGTATATCTTTATATTTAGGGTCTGCTGTTTGAATGTGTTCATAAACAGCAACTGCTTTGTTGAATTGTCTTTTTCTTTCAAAATCAAGACCAAGATTATATAGTAAATCCTTTACTGAATCATCAATAGGACATTTTCTAAATTTTTCAAAGGCAAGGTCAAGCATTCCCTGACCCTGAAATGAAAGCCCGAGCATTTTGTTTGTTTCAATGCTTTCTGCTTCAACAAGTTCTTTTCTCTTTTCAGTAAGAAGAAATCTCTTTGAAGTAATTATTGTATATCCAAAGACAAGTGCAAAACTTGAATAAAAAATCTTAATCCAGAGCCCCTGATTTATAAAGAAGAAGAAACCACTGCCAAAAATTAATATTAAGAGAATACCTGAAAAAATTGCACCCCATTTTGCTTTAAGTCGTGGCAAAATTAAAGTAATAAAAAAACAACAAAAGAGAAGTGTACCAAGTTCAACCTTAAACGCCCATAGAGGTCTTTTGATAAACCTCTGTTCAAGAATATTCTGAATTGAATTTGCTATTATTTCTGTACCAGGGAAATTGTGCCCAACAGGAACTACATTCAAGTCAGTAAGACCTGTTGCCATATATCCAACAATAACTATTTTATCCTTAAAAACACTACCGGGAATTTTACCTGTCACAACATCAAAAACAGAGTAATATGGATATGTTTGAGCAGGACCATTAAAATCAATTAACATTGTTGTGTCTTTTTCTAATGGAATCTTTGCTCTGCTAAGGATAAGTTCTTTTCCGGGTACTACTTCTATTTTTTCCATAGGAAGACCAAGATAAATTCTTACAAGTTGAAGTGAAAAAGAAGGATAATATTTGCCATTATACATTATAACAGGACATTCTCTTCTTATTACTCCGTCAGAGTCACTGATTAAATTTGAATGTCCGATACCTTTAGAAACATTTGCAAACAAATCAAGAGGAACCGCTGGCAAAAAACCTTCTACTACAGAAAATTCTTTTTCTGTTTCTTTTATGTTTGTGAGAGTATTACTTGAAAGAGCAGGTATTTCTGGTTCCTGTTCACCTGCAAAAGCACCTTTTAGAGTAAAAAACATTGGCAGGACAATGTTTTCTGCTTTTGATATTGAGTTCGACAAAATTGCATCGTTGTCAAGATTTGCTTCTGTTTCAGATATATCTTGAAGAAAATTCATCAAAAGTTCCTGGTCATTTTTTGATTTCAATTTTTTTTGCAGTTGAAACATTATATTCACAAAATTAGTTTTAAGACGAGAAATTTCTTCAAGCCCCTGATTGCGGTCTGGATCTGTAAAAAGAATGTTCAATCCAATAACCTTTGGACCGAACTGAGAAATCTGGTCAATAAGTCCTGCAATAACTGACCTTGGCCATGGCCATCTTCCTATGTTTGTTATACTCTGGTCATCTATAGCGACAATGGTTATTTTGTCACTGGGACCCTGTGACTTTCTAAATTTAGCACGCAGATCATAGAGTTTGTATTCTAAACTTTCAAAAAAAGAAACCTGACCAAAGAAAAGTCCAATAATAACTAAAGAGATTACTAAACCAATTAAGAAATCAGAAAAAATCCAGGATGTTTTTTTCATTTTTTCACATTAGACAGAGATTCTTTCCTCTGGCAAATTTTTCTTTTAAGTATCTCCATAATTGAAGGTCTATTTTCAACAATCTTTTTGAAATCGTCACTTGTGATGGCATATATCAGGCAGGGTTCTTCAGCTTTTAGAGTTGCAGTTGCTCCTGTGGGTTCAATTAAAGAAATCTCGCCAAAATAATCACCTGAGGAAAGTTCAGCAACTTTTTTCTTTTCTCTGCTGTTTGTAATATTAACTGAAACTTTGCCTTTGTTTATTATGTACAGACGGTTGGAAATTTCCCCTTGAAATATTATGCTCTGTCCTGGTTTGTATTGTTTTTTTTCAACTGAACTGGCTATCTGAGAAATTTCTTCTTCAGAAGCGTCAGATAAGAAATCAATTTTTTTTAGAAGGTCTTTAATCCAGAAAATTTCCTGCTCACTTAAAAAGGACATAACTCGATTCAAGATTAAAAGATTTAAGATTCAAGATTATTTTGTTTCTATATTCTATAATTAGATAAACTTGCTTAAAATTATTAAATAAAACCACAGAACAGGCAAAATTTTTAATCCTTTTTTGCTATCTTGGTATTATTATAACACAAATATCTAAATCGGTCAATATAGAGTGAACAAAATCACATAATGCAAGGAACTTTTATTTTATAGGAACTTCCCTTAAAAATTTAGCACTTTCTTCAGGAAGTGCAGTGTTTATAAACATTCCAGAGCCAAGTTCAAAGCCCGCTGTTTTCGTCACCCTCGGAATTATGCTCAAATACCAGTGGAAGAAGTTGTTTTCTCTACATTTTCCAGGAAGCGACCTTATCACATAATTGTAATCAGGATTACCAAGTCCTTTATAAATTTTTAATAGAATATCTCTTAGAATTGCTGAAAATTCAACTGTCTCATCTTCAGTAATCATAGGAAACGAAGGAATGTGTCTTTTTGGTAAAATCCATGTGTGAAATGGTGAAGATGCTGCATATGGTATAAATCCAACAAAATTCTTTGTTTCAATTATAATTCTTTCACCTTGAGAAATTTCTTCTCTAACCATTCTGCAAAAAACACATTCTCTATTGTCATCATAGTATCTCATTGCTTCTTCAATTCTATTTCTTATATGTTGAGGAACAACTGGCGAAGCAATAATTTGAGAATGAGGATGTTCAAGTGAGGTGCCAGCAGATTCACCATGGTTCTTGAAAAGAGTTACAAGTTCAATTCTTTCATCTGAAATTGCAGAAAGATACCTGTTTTTATATGTCCGTATTATATTAACCACCTGTTCATAAGGCATTTGTGGAATTATAAGATTGTGTTTTGGTGTTTCAATTATTACTTCATGAATACCCACTCCGTTCATGTAACGAATAATCCCTCTATGGTAAAACTCTGAACTGCCTTCAGGAACCAGTGCAGGAAATTTGTTTGGAATAACTCTGACTTCCCATTCATTATTTTTACGAATTGAAAATGTTTCAACTGGAGCAAGATGTTCATTTCCATGGCAGAAGGGACAGTTTGGAGTATATTCTGGAGGTGGCTCTTTTGGGGACTTTTCTTTTTTTGTAAAGTCCTCTGGCCGGCGGGCTCTTTCTGTGGCAATTATCACCCACTCTCTTGTGGCTATGTTTTGCCTTAACTGCGGCATACACTATACCTCTGAAGACTTGTAGGTACGAATTTATTCGTGATTATAACACACACGGTTAAAACCGTGCCTGAATTTTATAACATTTTTTTAAAAATAAATCAACCTTGACTTAGGAGATAATTTTTTATAAAATAGTTCATCCAAAAAATATTCTAATAAAAAAATCAATGGGCGAGTGGCGGAATTGGCAGACGCGTCTGCCAATGAATTCACCTGTTTGGTTAAAAAATTTATGAAGGAAAAAGCACAAGTTTTATATACAGTCTATGTGCTTCGCTCATTGCGTAGCGGTGATTTATACAAAGGGACTACTAAAAATTTACAAAAACGTTTGGGTGACCATCAAAAAGGAAAAGTTGCTTCGACAAAGTATTATAGATCCTTTGAACTTGTTTTTACTAAGATTTTTAAAGAGCGACGAAATGCTTACAGATATGAACATTTCTTGAAATCAGGTAAAGGAAGAAAGTACCTCAAAAATATTCTAATAAAAAAACCAATGGGCGAGTGGCGGAATTGGCAGACGCGTACGGCTTAGGACCGTATAGGGAAGACCTGTGGAGGTTCAACTCCTCTCTCGCCCATTAAACTTCTACCGATTTTAGTTAGGGTTATTAGAAATCTTTTCTTTTCTGCTTCCTCTAGAGTTGGGTAGAAATTAATTTATCATTGAATTGGGGGTTTTAGGGGGATACCTCCCTAACATTACTATGGAAAACTATAAAACAAAAGTACATGAATTAAATCAGGTAAAACTTAGCATTGAATTTGAAATTCCACCTGAAAAGATTAATTCTGAATTGGAAAATGTCTATAAACAACTCCAGAAATCAGCAATAGTAAGCGGTTTCAGACAGGGGAAAACACCTTTAGAGATTATCAAACGAAAATATGAACAGACCGCCCAAGAAAAAGTGGTTGAAAATTTAATAAGGGATTCCCTTTATCCTTTTCTGAAAGAAAAAAATATAAATCCTGTTGGCTCACCTATAATTGAGAATATAAATTTTGAAATCGAGAAACCTTTTACTTATAAGGTCCTAATTGAACAACACCCTAAAATTATTGCAAAAGATTATAAAAAACTTAAACTTGAAAAAAAGGTAAAAAAGATAAAACAAGAGGATATAAAAAACAACCTTGAAGAATTGAGAAAATACAATACACGGCTTGTTGAAAAAAAAGATGGTGTTGTTACAGAAAATGACTGTGTAATAATTGACTCTACCGCCTTGCTTGACGGAAAAGAATTAACATTTCTTAAAGCAGAAAATCAGTTAGTTGACCTTTCACAAAAACAATTTCTACCAGGGCTTGCTGAAGGTCTACTTGGCGCTAAACCTTTAGAAACAAGAGAAATCATGACGACTTTACCAGAAAATTTCCCAAAAAAAGAATTAGCTAACAAAGAAATCTTGCTTAAAATTACTGTAAAAAGCATAAAAGAAAAACAAATTCCTCCTCTTGATGATAATTTTGCAAAAGAACTTGGTTATAAAACAGTGCAAGAATTAGAAGAAAAAGTAAAAGAAACACTTGAAAAAAATGCTGAAAACAAAGCAGAACAGCAACTTGAAGAACAAATAGTGGATTTATTGTTGAGTTCCAATCAATTTTTGGTGCCTGAAACACTTGTTGAAGAACAGAAAGAATATTTAATTCAAACTGCAATTGAGAGATTGAAATATCAAGGTTTTACTGATGAGTTGATTGAGAAACAGAAAGAAACATTAGAAAAAAAATCAAAAGAAGAAGCAGAAAGGGATGTTAAATTTATGTACATTCTTAACTCAATTGCAGAACAGGAAAATATAAAGGTTACTGATGAAGAATTGGCTCAGAAAAAACAGGAAATTCTGAATTCTAACCCGGGGAAAGAGGAATTGGTTGAGAAATATTTTAGAGATGGCTACGATAGGTTGATTTCAAGATTAAAAATTGATAAAATTTTTAAGTTCATAAAAGAAAATTCCAAAATAAAAGAAGTAACAATTTAGTAATACGGATGATTGAATTAACGCTAAAGCGTTGACCTTTGCGAGGCAACGGAGTTGCCCGTAAGGGTGTCCGCCAAAAGGACTGGCGGACAAGCCCGCCAATGTGTGTGGCGGACAAGCCCGCCGATATGTGTGGCGGGCAAGCAACAAATAGGAGGAAAAATGCCAAATATTATTCCAACAATTATTGAAAGATGGAATCAGGGAGCTGCAGTTGGATATGATATTTTTTCTCGCTTATTAAAAGACAGAATCATCTTTGTCGGTGGCTATGGTGGAGCAGTGACAACTGACTCAGCAAATCTTATAATTGCACAGCTTCTTTATCTTGAAGCAGAAAATCCTGACAGAGAAATAAACCTTTATATCAACTCGCCAGGTGGGATGGTCACAGCAGGGCTCGCTGTCTATGACACTATGCAGTATATTAAACCACCCATAGTTACTGTGTGTATTGGAATGGCAATGAGTTTCGGGGCACTTCTTCTTGCAGCAGGAACAAAAGGTAAAAGATACGCTCTACCACATGCAAGAATAATGATTCATCAACCGATGATTGCAGGCGAAGGCATTTCAGGACCTGTAACAGATATAGACATAGAGACAAAAGAACTTATAATAACAAAAAACAAGTTAATAGAAATACTTGCAAAACACACTGGCCAGCCAATAGAAAAAATTCAAAAAGATACAGAGAGAAATTACTATATGTCTGCTGAAGAAGCAAAAAATTACGGTATAATTGACGAAGTTGTGACTTCAAGAAAATTGGCTGGGTTCTGAAAACCAATATTGATATAACTGAGGCAAAAATGTCAGGTCTTAGAGAAACTCAAGGATTATACAGATGTATATTTTGTAGAAAAGGCAAATCCGACAATGTGCGACTGATTGGGAATCAGGGAATTTATATATGTGAAGAATGCATTCAAAGTTCGTATCAACTTCTCTGTAAAATAGATGAAGAACAACAAAGACACAGAAAAGCACAATTGCCAAAGCCAGCAGAAATAAAACATGTACTTGATGAATATGTAATAGGACAGGAAAAAGCAAAAAAGATTCTTGCAGTTGCGGTCTATAATCACTACAAAAGAATTCTATCTTCTGATTTTGAAATACAGAAATCAAACATACTTCTTATAGGTCCTACAGGTGTAGGAAAGACATTGCTTGCTGAAACACTTGCAAAAATCTTAAATGTTCCATTTGCAATAGCAGATGCAACTACACTTACTGAAGCAGGATATGTTGGAGAAGATGTTGAAAATATACTTTTAAGATTACTCCAAAACTGTGATTTCAATGTTGAACTTGCTGAAAAGGGGATTGTCTATATTGATGAAATTGACAAAATTTCAAGAAAGTCAGATTCACCTTCTATTACAAGAGATGTCTCAGGAGAAGGTGTTCAACAGGCACTCCTGAAAATTATTGAGGGAACAGTCGCAAATGTTCCACCGCAGGGTGGCAGAAAACATCCTCATCAAGAGTTCATACAGGTCAATACAAAAAACATTCTGTTTATATGCGGTGGGGCATTTGATGGCCTTGAGAAAATAATTGAAAAAAGAATAAACGAATCTTCCGCTGGTTTCACAGCAAAGATACAATCAAAAAAAGAAAAAAAATTTAGTGAATATATAGAAAAAGTTCAACCAGAAGACCTTATAAATTATGGCATTATCCCAGAATTCGTTGGAAGGGTTCCAATAATTGCTCCTTTACATGATTTATCTGAAGACGACTTAATAAGAATTTTAACGGAGCCAAAAAATGCTATAATAAAACAATACAAAAAGATTTTTGCGCTTGAAGGAGTTGAACTAATCTTTACAAAAGAGTCCCTTGAAGCAATAGCAAAAACATCAATTTTAAGAAACACTGGGGCAAGAGGTTTAAGGTCAATAATAGAAGATTTAATGCTTGATGTAATGTATGAACTTCCTGAAAAGAAAAATCTTATAAAATGCATAGTAGATGAAAAAGTTGTTAAAAAGGAATATCCACCAATTCTTGTATATAAAGACCAGATGCAACAGGAAAAAATAGCATGAGCGAAATAATAAAAGAACTTCCACTTTTGCCTGTTAGAGATGTAGTTGTTTTTCCATATATGGTTATACCACTTGCTGTTGGGAGAGTAAAATCAATAAGAGCAGTTGAACAGGCAATGTCATCTAATAGATTAATATTTATTGCTACTCAGAAAAAAGTTCAAACGGAAGACCCGAAACTTGAAGATATTTATTCAGTCGGTGTTATAGGCGAAATTTTACAGATGCTAAAAATGGCTGATGGGACATTAAAATTGCTCGTAGAAGGTGAAAGACGAGGTAAAATTAAAAATTTTGAATATATTTCTGAGAAAGAATATGTAAAAGTGACAATAGAAACACTTTTTGAAGAAGAAGAAACAACACCTCAAGTTGAAGCATTAAAAAGAGAGGCAACAGAGTTATTTGAAGAATATGTAAAACTTAACAGGCGACTACCTATTGACATAAGTTCAGCAATAAAGACAATTGAAGAGCCATCTAAACTTGCAGATACTATTGCTTCTCATTTATTGATAAAGATTCCTGAAAGGCAGGAATTACTTGAAACAATTTCTGTCAATAGTCGCCTGACCAAAATAGTAGAATTGCTCAACCGCGAAATAGAAATATTAAACATTGAAAGAAGAATACAAAATCGCGTAAGGTCTCAAATAGAAAAAACACAGAAAGAATATTATCTTACTGAGCAGATGAAAGCGATACAGAAAGAACTTCGTCAGAAAGACGACTTTGCAAAAGAAATAGATGAAATAAGACAAAAGATAAAACAGGCAAAAATGTCAAAAGAGGCGCAAGAAATAGCAGAAAAAGAAGTACAACGACTTGAAAAGATGATGCCTTTCTCACCTGAGGCAACTGTAATAAGGACATATCTTGATTGGCTAATAAATCTTCCGTGGTCTGTATCAACTCAGGATAACTTTGACATAAAAAGAGCACAGAAAATTCTTGATGAAGACCACTATGGACTTGAAAAAGTAAAAGAAAGAGTTCTTGAATATCTTGCTGTCCTGAAAAGAGTAAAAAAAATCAAAGGGCCAATTTTATGTTTTGTGGGTCCACCAGGAGTTGGGAAAACATCAATTGCAAAATCAATAGCAAGGGCTCTTGGCAGAAATTTTGTTCGTGCATCGCTTGGCGGAGTTCGCGACGAAGCGGAAATAAGAGGCCATAGAAGAACATATATTGGCTCGTTGCCTGGAAGAATCATCCAGTGGATGAGAAAAGCAAAATCAAAAAATCCTGTTTTCCTTCTTGATGAAATTGATAAAATGGGAACTGACTGGCGAGGCGATCCAGCAGCAGCGCTACTTGAAGTCCTTGACCCTGAACAGAACAATTCTTTTGTTGACCATTACTTAGATGTTGAGTTTGACTTATCCAATGTGATGTTTATAACAACAGCAAATACTCTTTATTCAATTCCACCTTCACTTGTTGACCGACTTGAAGTAATAAGATTTCCTGGTTATACTTTAGATGAAAAAATAAAAATTGCAGAAGATTTTCTTATTCCAAAACAAATAAAGGAACACGGACTTGACAATGAAAAAATAAAATTCACAACTGAAGGGATTAAAGAAATAATACAAAATTACACAAGAGAAGCAGGAGTCAGAAATCTTGAGAGAGAAATAGCAAATATATGCAGAAAGGTTGCTAAAGACCTTGCACTTAACAATAACAAGAAATCTATAGTGATAAACAAAGAAACAATAGAAAAATATCTTGGTGTTCCACAGTTCTTACATGAAAAAATTTCTCCAAATGATATCGGTGTTGCTACTGGACTTGCATGGACAGAACACGGTGGTGAAACACTTACTATTGAAGTTGCAATGTTAAAAGGAAAAGGGAAATATATACTCACAGGAAAACTTGGGGAAATAATGCAAGAAAGTGCACAGGCAGCACTCTCTTATGTCCGTTCTATTGCACATAGATACAAAATAAAAGATGGCTTTTTCAAAGATAAAGATTTTCATATACATGTTCCAGAAGGAGCAATCCCAAAAGATGGCCCTTCCGCAGGTATTGCAATTGCTACTGCACTTGCGAGTGTTGTTACAAATAGACCAGTAAAAAAAGATCTCGCAATGACAGGAGAAATTACACTTAGAGGTAGAGTTCTCCCAATTGGTGGATTTAAAGAAAAACTAATTGCCGCCTATAGAGAAAAAATTAAGATAGTTCTTTTTCCTGAAATGAACAAAAAAGAACTTAAAGATATACCAAAAAATATTCAGAAAGAGATCAAACTTATTCCTGTTAAACACATGGACGAAGTGCTTGAAATAGCACTCTCCTGAAGTTATTGAAATTGTAATCTCAGGTTCCTCCAAACTAATGTAGCCCAAGAGTAGCGGTGCAATTGACTGGCACACAAAAAGTTGCATAGTAATGTCCACCAAACTAATTGGCGGACAAGTCCACCAAAAGGACTGGCGGGCAAGCAACCGCTACAAATACTAATCTATAACTGCCGAACCGAACAAAACCAATGTCGGCTTAGAAAGGAAAAAAAACAAAATGAAAAAGTATTTCTTATTAACACCAGGACCAACACCAATCCCACCATCAGTGGCACAGAAAGAGTCCCTCCCAATACTTCACCACAGAACAGACGAATTTGGTCAAATTTTTCTTGAGGTTATTGAAGGTTTAAAATTTGTATTTCAGACAAAAAACGATTTATTTCTTATTACTTGTTCAGGAACAGGCGCAATGGAGTCAGCAGTTGCAAATCTTTTAAGTCCAAAGGATGAAGCACTTGTTGCTTCCTGCGGTGTTTTTGGAAACAGATGGGAAAAAATTTGCCAGACATACGGAATAAAAGTAACTAAAATTGAAGAGGAATGGGGTAAGTCAGTTCAACCAGAAAAAATTGAGCAAGCAATTAAGTCAAACAAAAATATAAAAGTTGTCTTTACTACTCATACAGAGACATCAACAGGCGTTGTCAATGATTTAAAAACAATTGGAGAAATTGTATCAAAAACAGATGCGGTGCTTGTAGTTGATGCTATAAGTGGGCTATGCGGTCAACCTCTTTATACTGACGAATGGAAACTTGATGTTGTTGTATCAGGTTCACAAAAAGGACTTATGTGTGCCCCGGGACTTGCCTTTGTAAGTGTAAGTCAGAAAGCTTGGAAACTTGTTGAGGCATCTACTTCACCAAGGTTCTATTTTGATTACAGAAAAATGAAAAATTCAATTCCCAAGAAACAGACACCATTTACTCCTGCAGTGACTCTTATTGTATCATTAGAAGAAGCAATAAAAATGATAAAAGAAACAGGACTTGAAAAAATATTTGAGAAAACAGAAAAACTTGCTAAAGCAACAAGATTAGCAATAAAAGATGGTCTTGGTCTTGAACTTTTTGCTGATGAAAAATGTGCCTGTAATGTTCTTACAAGTGCAAAAGTACCAGAAAACATTGACGGAAAAAAAATTGTTAAGACATTAAGACAGGACTATGGAATTTCAATTGCAGGAGGTCAGGAAAAACTTGAAGGAAAAATTATTCGCCTTGCACATATGGGATACATTGACCAGTTTGATTTATTTGTTGCATTTACAGGTCTTGAAATTGTCCTTTCTCAACTTGGGCACAAAATTGAACCTGGTAAATCAGTTGCAATTGCTGAAAGGAGTTTATCACAATGACAACAAATATCTTGATGACATATTCTAACAAAGAAGGGCTTGAAAAACTATTGAGCCATCCTGAATTTAAGGTTGACATAAAACCAAAACCAACTCAGGAAGAACTTGCAAAAATTATTCCGGATTATGACGGGCTTTTAATTCGTTCAGAAGTAAAAGTCACAAAAGAAGTTCTGAACTCGGCCAGAAATTTAAAACTTGTTGTGCGAGCAGGAACAGGGGTTGATAATATTGATATACCAACAGCCACTCAAAAAGGAATTGTTGCTATGAATGTCCCTGGGGGGAATACAATTTCCGCCGCTGAACATACTATAGCACTCATTCTTGCTCTTTCAAGAAATGTTCCTCAGGCATATTTAAGTTTGAAATCAGGTCAGTGGAAAAGAGAAAAATTTGTAGGCACAGAACTTCAGGGAAAAACACTTGGTCTTATTGGACTTGGCAGAATTGGGAAAGAAGTCGCTAAAAGAGCTCAAAGTTTTGAGATGAAAGTTATTGCTTATGACCCTTT
>Ga0078972_1010356_pt1 | contig 17485 bp, 18 predicted proteins | sample YelNatPaOPGAMG01_FD_67568 | JGI IMG/M metagenome (GOLD analysis project Ga0078972, IMG submission 67568) | Hot spring thermophilic microbial communities from Obsidian Pool, Yellowstone National Park, USA - OP-RAMG-01 (SPADES assembly) (version 2) | ecosystem: Environmental > Aquatic > Thermal... | reverse complement strand
CAAATAAAAGAAGAGAAAGCTTTGAAATTGGTAGAAGAAATTAAGAAAATTGAAGAAAGAATGAAGAAAGAAGGAGAAACACCTGAAGGTTATCAAAGAATGACTGAACTACTCAAGAAAATAATAAAAATATTTGAATCTTCTTCCAAAGAAACATTTAAAAGAGGAGAAATCTTAGATTTTCTTCTTGAGATGGAAAAGATTCATGAGATAGAAATAGAAAATGCTGACCATATCTACACTCAACCAGATGGAACCTTAGTTGGTCAAGTTAAACTTTCTTATGATAGATGGGTACCTTTTCAAGGATATATGCTTTTTGAAAACATTGATGGGAAAAAAATACTTGATGCTAGGCACATCTACACTCAACCAGATGGAACCTTAGCTGGTGTGGTTCAGTCTTCTTATGATAGATGGGTACCTTTTCAGGGAGATAAGCTTTTAGAAAAGATTGGTGAAAAAGAAATAAAAGATGCTGACAGTATCCACACTCAACCAGATGGAACTTTGGCTGGTAGAGTTAAACTTTATGATGGTAGATGGTTACCTTTTCGGGGAGATAAGCTTTTAGAAAAGATTGGTGAAAAAGAAATAATAGATGCTTGGTACATCCACACTCAACCAGATGGAACTTTGGCTGGTAGTGTTCAACTTTCTGATGGTAGAGTTGTACCTTTTCAGGGAGATAAGCTTTTAGAAAAGATTGGTGAAAAAGAAATAGAATATGCTGACAGTATCCACACTCAACCAGATGGAACTTTGGCTGGTAAAGTTAAACTTTCTGATGATAGATGGGTACCTTTTCAGGGAGATATGCTTTTAGAAAAGATTGGTGAAAAAGAAATAATAGATGCTCCGTACATCCACACTCAACCAGATGGAACTTTGGCTGGTGTGGTTCGACTTTCTGATGGTAGAGAGGTACCTTTTCAGGGAGATAAGCTTTTAGAAAAGATTGGTGAAAAAGAAATAATAGATACTTTTGATAATATCCACACTTTACTAGACGGAACTTTGGCTGGTAAAGTTCAACTTTCTGATGGTGAATTGGTAAAGTTTTTTTGGGATGGAGAAAGAGTTTATTCAAGATAAAATTGGGTTATCTCTCGTTAGTCACTCAACAGCGAATTCGCCAGTCATTGTTCTCTAGAGGACAAACAGGATAACAATTAAAAATCAGCATCAGGATTTTGTTCAAAGTAGGTTTAAATTTTGTCCAAAAGATACTGCCCCTCACTTGAACAAATTTTTATTTTTTTATTTTAAAAAGGGCGAAAAAAATTAATTCTCTCTTTTTCAAAAAGAGGGAAGAAATCTTTTTTATTACTAATATGAAAAACACTAAAACAATTTTATTGACAATTATTATTACTGTTGGAGTATTTGCTTTACTCGTTTATGGAATTATGATAGTTGGGATGAAGACTGCCTCTAAAGGGAAGCCTGGAAAATGCGAATGGGGAGCAGGAGAAGAAAAATATAAAATTGTTTCCTGTGAGGCCTATGTTGAAAAAGGCGGCCCAATCACAATTAAGCTTAAAAATGTTGAGCCAAAAGAAGTATTTTTGAGTTCTTCTTCTGCTATTCAATGTTCAAACAAAAATGGTTATTTTATGTGTGTTGGTCTAATGAAGCCTTGCCAATTGGTTGGTTCTACTAATACCAGTGAAACCGGCGAATTTAAAGTAAATTGTCCAATTCCGTGGGGACCAATGCAGGCAGTAATTAATTTTAATATTGGGTCAGCTAAAATTACTTGGGAAAGGTAAAGGGTCGAAAAAATGACCTTTCTTTTTTAAAAAAATAAAAGGGTAAAAATTTAATTTTTATTTTTTAATTCTATGAAAAAATTTATTATTCCAATTATAATTATTGGTATTTTAACTATTAGTGGAGTAATTTTGTTTAAAAATAAAATTTTTGCTCCACAATCTACTCAGACGCAACCAACGAGTGAATCTCAAACTTTAAAAGAAGAGAAACCAAAAGAGGCTGAAAAGATAAATTATGGAAAAGTTTTCGCAGGCGAGATTGCGGTCTGTCAACTTTTTCCAAAAGAAAAAATTGAAGAGTTAACGGGTAAACAATTTTTAGAAATAAAACCCGGCCAAAACCAAACCCAAAGATATACAGAGTATTATTGCGAGTACCATGAGGAAAAATTACCTTATTCAGTTGAGCACGGCAATCCACCCCAAGCACCAAAAAACATTACCATAAGTTTTGTCCGTGGCGATATTAGCAGTTTAAAAGAAGCTTATAAGTTAACCCAAGATCTTGCTAAAAAAGACAATGCCATTCCTTTCCCTCATCAATTAATTTACAACCGACAAGGGAAATTTTTACGTTTAGAAGTTTTTTTGGCTGATGATTTGGAAATAATTATCAACACCTGGTGGAGTACCTTGACTCAAGAAGAAGCTGAAAAATTTGTTAAAGATTTCTCCCTTTATCTTAAGGATTTTGTTCAAGAAAAAGCACAAACAAATAATCAAAGTGATTCGTCAATCACTAAAGTAGGAAACGAAATAGCTGGCGGTGTTCCTTTACCGCAAGAAGAAGATATAATTAATAATTTTTTTAGTTTAATAGAGACTGGAGATATCAGTAAAGCAGTTTCAATGATGAAAATAAAAAATGATTCAGAAAAACAGGCTTGGGCAGGGCAATTTAATGCTTTTAATTATGTTCAAGTTTTAAAAATAGAAAAAGCTAGTGAAAATGAATGGAGTGATAACAAACATATTTACAAAATCACCCTTGATGTTATAATGAAGCCAGAATCAGGCAGCGCACCTATTCCTTATTACGGCTATCAAAATGGTCAAAACATTCGCTTTATTACTTTAGAAAAAGATGGCAGTCTCTGGAAAATTGCTGAAATTGGTGGAGGATAGAAGTTTTTAAGATTATAAGAGATTAATTTTATATTTTTCTTTAAAATAATTTAAAAATAATAAAAATAAAATCTATGAAAAAAATCTCTTTTAACAAATTAATAATTTTTATTTTTCTTTTCGGCTGCTTATTTTATGCTAGAGCGCAGGTGGCAAAGGTGGATTTAGCCATTAGTTCAGCCGATATTTCCTTTAATCCTAATGGACCAATTCTTGCTGGTAATACTGTAGAAATAAAAGCTAAAGTTAAAAATTTAAGTAATGCTTATGCGGCAAAAAATGTAACTGTTTCTTTTTATTTTGGAAACACAAATCCTCTTAAAATATTTGAAGCAACAACTTCAAAAATTAGGCCTTTAGAAGATTGGACTTTTAGTTATATCTATAGATTACCCGATGATTTAACAAGCGGTAATAAATTAATTAAAGTAGTAGTAGATGAGAAAAATAGCATCAGTGAAACTAATGAATCTAATAATTTTGCTTCTAAAACTTTAGCGGTGAGGGAGCGACAGTGCGATTTATCTATTAATCGCGATAGCATTTCCCTTACTCCAAATTACTTAGTGAACGGAACAAAAGATAATACAATTACAATAAAAGCTGGAATTAAAAATATAGGAATTCATCCTTGTGAAGATGCAAAAGTTACTTTTTACTTTAGAGGACAACAAATTTATGAACAGTTGATTTCTAAAGTTTTATCTCAACAAACCGTTTATGTTACTTACCCTTATCGTTTAAACGAAACAGTTACCAAGGGAAAATATTATGACTTTTCAGTTTTAATAGATGGAGAGCATTTAATTAAAGACATTAATAGAAATAATAATAGCGCCGGGAAACAGCTAAATGTTTTGATCCCCCCTAATCAATCAACTCAATCAACTAGTACCACTAATACTACTCAACAAACAAGTACTACCAATACTACCAAAAGTATCAATCCTATATAGTTTTAACTTTAGTAGAAGAAATGGATTAAATTTATCATTCTAAAATTCAAAAAATAAATTAAAAATATGAGAATACTTCCTTTAATAATCTTTTTAATATTTCTTTTACCGGGTTTAATAGTTTTTTTGTGGATAATAAAATTAGTTTTAAAAGGAAAAGCAAATTCTTGGGAAGGAGTAGTGGTCGATAAAGGATATACTGAAAAAGATAAAGAAGAGGAAAAAGGTGTAATTTACAGAATAGGGCCAGAAAATAAAGAACATTTTTTCTACATTAAAGTTAAACTTGATAATGGCGAAATTCACAGCATCGCTGTTAGTCCAAAGATGTATGAGGAAATTCAAATCGGAGATCGTTTAAGAAAAGAAAAAGGAGCCATGTGGCCCCATAAAGTTTAAAAAACTAATTTTTTTTATTTTTGTTAAAATAAGGCTTATAAGATTCTTTAATCATTAAAAAAATCTTTTTAATTTTTTCTTTTAATCCTGGAATTCTTTCAATAATTTCAAGGATAAGACCAAAGCCAGCAATAAAAAAACCAGTAATCATTATTGGAAAACCGATTAAAAAAGGCATAAGAAATATTCCAAGAATAATAAATATAAGCCCGATAATTGTATATTTATTTGAAAATATCATCAATTAATTGTATTATAAATTCATTAAAAAATAAAGGTCGAAAAAATAAAACGAGTTAAAAAATTTAACTATGAAAAAAAATTTATTTTTAATTGCTGTTATTGTGATAGTGATTGCGGTAATCGGAGTTTTTGTTTTTCAAAAAAGTAAAAAACCGATAACCGAAAGCCTTAAAGAGCCTAATTCATTAGTAAGTAACAAAGAAAATAAAGAAGTAACAGAAGAAGAAACAACTAGTCAGGGAGGAAAGGAAGATAAGACATTGAGTAAAATCTTATCTCTTGGGGCTAACATTTCTTCTTTAAAGTATGAGATGATAACTACTCAACAAGGAAAGATAATTACTCAGAAAGTTTGGCTAAAGAAAAATAAAATGAGAACAGAAATGACAACTGGGGGCCAAACAATAGTGATGCTTTTAGATATGGAGACAAAAACAATCTATCAGTATCTTCCTAGTCAGAATACTGCTTTTAAAATGCAATCAGACAAAAATACTTCAGAGTCAACTCTTTCGCCAATTGAAGAAATGAAAAGTATTTTAAATTATAATCCAGTAGTTAAAGGGACTGAAATGATTGATGGAAAGAATTGTTTAGTAGTTGAATATAAGGCAAACGGCACTGAGATAAAGTCTTGGTTTTGGAAAGAAAAAGGATTTCCTTTAAAAATGGAAATTACTGTTAATGGAGAGAAAGTTGTGGTTGAGTATAAAAATATAGAATTTGTTGACATTCCTGATAGTATGTTTGAGTTGCCAAAAGGGGTTAAAATAATGGAAATGTAGTTTTAATATTGACTAAAATTATCAATTTGCTATAATAAAGATGTGCCTGTCGGTAATCATTGAAAAAACGGTGGGGTCCGGCAGGCACACTTTTTTTATTTAAAAAGCTATTTATTTAAAAGGTTTTTTACTAAAAGATTGAATTTTTCGCCGCGATCAAATTCGTTTTTAAACTTCTCAAAACTGGCTGAAGCAGGTGAGAAAATAATAATAGATGATTTTTTAATTTTCGAACTTAGAAAGAGAGAGAAACTTAAGCACTCGTTTAAGGATTCAAAAATATTATAATTTTTTGAGTATTTTATTTTTTCTAAGTGATTTAATAATTTTTTTGTTGCTGAACCATTTAATAGAATTAAATTTTCTGGTTTAATGGTTTTTTTAATCTTTAAAGCAAAATCTTTGAAATTTAAGTTTTTATCTGTCCCGCCAGTAATTAAAATTAAATTTTTCTTTTCTTTTTGAAAACGATTTAAAGCCGCTATTCCTGCTTCAGGAGAAGTGCCAGCTGAATCATTGATTATTTTTATTTTTTTATTTTCAAAAACAAGCTCTTGTCTCATTTTTATCTGAGGAAGATGAGGAATTTGTTTTATAATCTCTTTAAAACTTAAACCAAAAAGTTTTGCTATAAGCATTGCTGTTATTAAATTTAAAAGATTATGCTCGCCCCATTTTTTAGTAAAATTATAGGCATTATAAATAAAAGTTTTTTTATTATTTTCCTGAAAATAAATTTTTGTTTTTTTTAAGTAGATGCCATTTTGATTCTTTGGTAAAGGTTTTTTTGAGAAAAAATAAATTTTGGATTTCGGTTTTAAAGACAAAAAATATTTAGTCCATAAATTGTCATAGTTTAAAACTAAAAAATCTTGAGGAGTTTGATATTTGAAAATATTTGCTTTAACATTAGCATAATTTTTCATTGTTTTATATCTATTTAGATGGTCTTCATAAAGATTGGTGATGACAGCAATTTTCGGGGCGTCTCTTAAAAGTTCTAATTGAAAACAAGATGTCTCAAGAATTATTGGCGAATCTTTTTTTATTTTATCGATTAAAGAAAAAATAGGGGATTCGGGAATATTTCCCCCGATTAAAGAATTTTTATATTTACTTTTTATAAAAGTATAAATCCAGTTAGTAGTTGTTGTTTTCCCCCTAGTGCCAGTGATACAAATTTTTAAATTATCAGTTAATCTAAATAAAAGAGAAAGATCATTTTCTATTGGTTTTTTATATTTTTTTGCGTAATTAAGATAAGGATTGTCTAAAGTTTTTACTGCTGGATTTACAACAATAAAATCATTACTTTTAAAATCTGAAAAGCAATGTTTTCCTAAGACATATTTAATTTGTTTTTGGTATTTTTTTAGTTTATCAATACTTTTTTTTAAATATTCTTTTGATTTTAAATCAGTAATTGTTAGTTTTGCTTTATGTTTTAAAAACCATAAAGCAGTTGAAACGCCACCGCCTAAAATCCCTAAGCCAACTAATAACACTTTTTTATTTTTAAAGATATCTTTTATTTTTCTCATAATTTTTAATATTTGGAGTTTTTCTTTATTTTATCACTAAAATTATTGACTTCAAAATTTTTATCTACTATAATAGAGAAAGAAACAAAGGTCGAGACTCTCTTTTAAAAGAGAGTAAAATAAAAATTAAATAAAATAATATGAAAAAGAATTTAATCTATATAGTAATAGCAATAATCGTGATTCTTCTGATTGTGATGTTTGCCATGAAAGGAGGAAAGAAAATAACTCCTCCAACTCCAGCTCCAGAAGAAACTCCAACCACCGAAGAGACAATACCTGCTCCAGAGATGCCTGAGGAAACTACTACTGCTCCGGCAAAGTAAATTTTAAAATCTATTCCAGATTTATAATTTTCTGGAATAGATTTTATAGCGGGGTGGGGGAGTAGTACCCCGCGAGGCCCATAACCTCGAGACGCTGGTGCAATTCCAGCCCCCGCAACAATTTAGAATCTGGAATTTGGAATCTGGAATCTGGAATCTGGAATATGGAATATGGAATTAAGTATCTAGTATCTTGTATATAAATTCTAAATTTTAAATTTTAAATTTTAAATCAATTTTAAATTTTCAATGTATTTCTATTTTGAAAATTGAATCATTTACCTGCCCAAGTTTTATTTCATAAAATTTGGGCAGGTGAAAAAAATTTATTGAAAATTGAAAATTGAAAATTTATTATTTGTGTTTTTTATTTTTTCTCCACGATCGTGGAAAATAAATGAAAATATCTATTTAGAAATTGAAAATTGAATAATTGAAAATTGATTGAAAATTGAAAATTGATAATTGAAAATTTATTTATTATTGGTTCTTGGAATTTGGTTCTTTTATTTAATGTTTTCAAACAAGTTTTGAGAGATTTCTTGCATCAATTTTGGCCACGTAGTTCAGTGGTAGAACACCGCCCTCATAAAGCGGATACATAGGTTCGATTCCTATCGTGGCCACCTATGGTGTGGTGGTGAAATTCTCGTCCCTGGCACACTAATGATAAATATCTGGTGGTGGGAGAAGAAAAACAGAAGCATAGGTTCGATTCCTATCGTGGTCACCAAGAGAAATGGATTACAGGCTGCGGGTGTAGTTCAGCCTGGTTAGAACGCCGCACTGTCACTGCGGAGGTCGCCGGTTCAAATCCGGTCGCCCGCGCCAAAAAACTTGACAATAAAAATTAAAAGAGTATAATACAATAAGAAAAAATTTCTGAATAATTTATTATGTAAATAAGTTTTGAAAATTTATTAGTTCTTTTAAAAGACAACCAACTCAAAAGAGTGGTTGTCTTTTAAAACGCCTTATTAAAAAGAATAAGAAAAGAAAGCTGAGACAGTTCTTTGAAAATTAAATTAAAAAATTCAATTTTTTCTAGTTATCTCAAGAGGATTATTTTTTAGAGAGGATTTGATCCTGGTCCAGGATGAACGCTGGCGGCGTGGATAAGGCATACAAGTCGTACGCCCCCATCTTTCGTAAGAAAGGTGGGGGAGTGGCAAACGGGTTAGTAATACCTTGGTATGTACCAAGCACTCGAGCATAGCCAACCGAAAGGTTGGGTAATTCTCGATGGTTCCCCATTTTTAAAAAAGATGGGGTAAAGGATACAGCAATGTATCTGGTGCTTGATCGGCCTAGGTCCTATCAGCTAGTTGGTGAGGTAATGGCTCACCAAGGCAATGACGGGTAGGGGGTGTGAGAGCATGACCCCCAACAAGGGAACTGCGAACGGTCCCTACTCCTACGGGAGGCAGTAGCCGAGAATCTTCGGCAATGGGCGAAAGCCTGACCGAGCGACGCCGCGTGCAGGATGAAGGTCTTCGGATTGTAAACTGCTTTTGTAGGGGAGAAAGCTGCTTTTGCAGTTTGATGTTACCCTACGAATAAGGAGCTGCAAACTACGTGCCAGCAGCCGCGGTAATACGTAGGCTCCAAGCGTTATCCGGATTTACTGGGCGTAAAGCGTCCTTAGGCGGTTCTGTCCTCATTAGAGGAGTTGTTTCTTTATTTATTAAAGAAACGATCTAGTCTGTTGTTAAAGCCTCTGGCTCAACCAGAGAAACGCAACAGATACGGCAGAACTAGAGGAAGAAAGGGGCAAGGGGAACTCACGGTGTAGGGGTGAAATCCGTTGATATCGTGAGGAACACCGAAAGCGAAGGCACCTTGCTGGGTCTTTCCTGACGCTCTAAGACGAAAGCGTGGGGAGCAAAAAGGATTAGATAGTCCTTGCCAGCTCTTAAATTGGCAGAAAGTGTCCCTTCTAGCGGCAACGCTAGAATGTGCATCCAGCTGTATCGGGGAAACTCAAGAATTTTTTCTTGACAACCCCGAGGGAAGTCGTAAAACCGACCCCGTAGAGACTATGAAACAAAAGAGGATAGAAGATGAGGCAAAAATGAGATATAATATAATTAATAAAATATGAAAAGAAATATATCTCTAATTGCCCCATCTTTGTCAGATCGTTGTAAAGAAATTATTTTAGGAAGTCTTTTAGGAGATGGTTCATTAAAGATTAATAGCGATTATAAAAATGCACGATTTTCTTTTAGGCACTCAGAGAAGTTCCAAAAATATTTTTTTTGGAAAGTAAATGAATTGAAAGAAATCTCTGGTGAAAAATGTTTCTGGAAAGAAAAAGATGGAATGTTAAGGTACCAAAGTTTAGCTCTAGAAAGTTTAACCGAGATTTATAATTTTACTCACAAAAAGAATAAATTAACAATAAAAAGGAAATGGCTAAACTTGATGACTCCTTTGTCTTTAGCGGTTTGGTGGATGGACGATGGCTCATTAATTAAGAATAGTCGCCAAGGAGTATTTTGTACTGATAGTTTTGATTTGAAATCTCAGAAAATATTAGCTCAATATTTGTTAAAAGTTTGGAACATTAAAACTAAAATAGGAAAAAATAGAAAGAAAGAGTATTATAGATTATATATACACTCCACCGAAGAATTAAAAAAATTCTTAAAAATTATTCTTCCTTATATTCCAGTAGAAGAAATGCTTTATAAGGTGATTCTTCTTTACAATGATTCTTTGTTTCAACAACGCTGGATTTCTGAAATTTCTCGACTGACAAAATTTCCTTTGTCAGTTATAGAGAAACATTTAGTTTTGAAAAAAGCTAAATGGAATAAATTTCAGAAAATGATATAGTCCAAAAGCATAAAGCTTTTGACCCTTGTAGTCCACGCCCTAAACGATGGATGCTAGCCATTGGTAGTATCGACCCTATCAGTGGCGAAGCTAACGCGTTAAGCATCCCGCCTGGGAAGTACGGCCGCAAGGCTAAAACTCAAAGGAATAGACCGGAGCTCGCACAAGCGGTGGAACATGAGGTTTAATTCGAAGGCAAACGAAGAACCTTACCAGGGCTAGAAACTCCGATGAAACCCTGATGAAAGTCAGGATTCCGCAAGGACGTCGGGGCAGGTGCTGCATGGTTGTCGTCGGCTCGTGGCTTGAGTTGTTCCCTTCAGTGGGGAAACGAGCGCAACCCTTGTCGGGTGTTACAAGTGTCACCCGAGACCGCCCCGCCCTTTTGGCAATAGCAATTTTGTTTGATATACTTACTTTATGTATTATGTATATTTTATAAAAAGTATAAATAAAAAATTCAGTTATGTAGGATATACTGATGATTTACAGAGACGATTTAAAGAACATAATACTGGTAAAGTATTATCAACAAAATCTTATGCGCCTTTTAAGTTAATCTATTACGAAGCTTATTGTAATAAGAAAGATGCTTTAATAAGGGAGCATCTTCTGAAACATCATGGTAGCGCAATTGGGCATTTAAAAAGGCGCATAAAATATAGCTTAGAAAGTTAGTGCCAAAAGGGCGGGGAGGAAGTGAGGATGACGACAAATCCGCATGGCCCTCTGATGCCCTGGGCTACACTCATGTTACAATGGGAAGGACAATGCGTTTGCTAAGCCGTAAGGCGGAGCTAATCGCATCAAACCTTCCCCCAGTTCAGATTGAGGTCTGCAACTCGACCTCATGAAGCCGGAATCGCTAGTAATCGCGGGTCAGACATACCGCGGTGAATACGTTCTCGAGCTTTGTACTCACCGCCTGTCAAGTCAAGGGAGCCGGGAATAAGTGAAGCCCCGCCCTTTTGGCAGTAATATTTATTAGTGCTAAAAGGGCGGGGCTAGCTTAGGCTCGGTGACAGGGGCTAAGTCATAACAAGGCACTCCTAGGGGAACCTGGGGGTGAAACTTTTCTTTACAAAATCTTACCCCAACCTTTTATAAAAAGAAGGGGGTAAAGGTCGATCTCGTTTCAAACGAGAGGGTGTTGGCCTTTCAGCCCAAAGTGGAGGCTTCCTCTTGAGATAACCAGAAAGAATTGAATTATAATTAAAAATCATTTGACAAGCGATTTTTTATTTTATAAAATGGAAGTAAGTTAATTTAAATTTTAAATGTTTTTAGTTTTTGACAAATAAGGAATGTTAAATCTAAAAGTTTTAAGATATAAGATATAGTTTTGAGTTTTGAGATTTGACATTTAAGATTAATTTATCGACGATTGTTAGAAAAAAATAAAAATATAAAAAAATCTTAGTTTTTATGAATAACAAACCTTTGATTTTATTAGTAGAAGACGATCCATTTTTATCAAGTGTTTTGCAACTGAAATTAGAAAAAGAAAATTTTCAGTTGGTGAGAGCAGTTGATGGCGAAGAGGCTTTAAAATTTTTAATTACTCAAGGTTTGAAACCAGAATTAATTCTTTTAGATTTAATTCTTCCAAAAAAGAATGGTTTTGAAGTTTTAGAAACAATTCGCCAAGATCCTTTGCTTGAAAAAATCCCAGTGATAATTATTTCTAATTTAGGACAACCTTCTGATATTGAAAGAGGAAAATCATTAGGAGTAATTGATTATTTTGTGAAAGCCCGTCTTTCAATAGACGAGTTAGTTAATAGGGTTAAGGCAGAAGTTTTAAAACAGAGTCAGTAAAGAGTTGACTTTGTTTTTTTTAGATTTATAATTATATTAGGTCGATTTACCCACCCAACTTTAGTAACCCTCTGAGATATTATATATTTAATTTTAAAATGGTCTTTTGTCTAAAAAGTTGGGGGGTAAGAAAAAATAATAAATTATAAAATTTAAAAAAATAATAAAAAAACTAAACTTATGAAAAAAGGATTTACCCGTCAAAATTTTTCAAAGAAAAACTTAGTCGGGTTTACTTTACTCGAACTCTTAATCGTGATTGGTATTCTTGCCATTTTATCAACCACGATGATTTTGGTGATTAACCCAGCTGAGATTTTAAAGAAAGCGCGTGATTCTCAAAGAATTTCAGATTTAAATACTTTAAAATCAGCAATTGCTTATTATATTACTTCAACCAGTTCTCCTTCGATTGGTTTGTCTACCAAGACTTATTCCTCTAATGTAACTAACGTTAATTGTGGAAGGACAACGGCTTCTGACGATACAACTTTAGAGGTAAATGGTAGCGGTTGGATACCAATTAATTTTAGTGAGTTAACAGGTGGTTCTCCTATTGGCTCTCTGCCCCAAGATCCCAATCCTTCTACTTCTGCTACTGGTAATCCTTCGAGATATTATGTCTATCTACCAAATGCTTCAGATTATACTTTTACTTTAGTGGCTAATATGGAAAGCGCCACTTATTCTGCTCAGGAGGGAACTGATGGAGGAAATATTACAACTCTTTATGAAGTAGGAACCGCCATGCTCTTAAGCGCTACCTCTGCAAATTGTTTTCCTAATACAGGTTACTAATTCTATTTAATTTAATCAGTTTTTTAACCCCCTCTTTTAAGAGGGGGTTTTTATTGATTATTGATTCTATTTTGTTTATAATAAAATTACTATTCAAAATCTTTTAAATTTTATGTCTTTAGAAAAAATTAATTTTGAAGAAGTTTATTTGATAATTGGTGCTATTTTAACCATTTTAATTCTTCTTTTTTGGTTTTTAAAAAAGACATTTTTAAATATTAGAATCTTAAAAAAACTAATCATTTTTTTTGTTATTCTTTTATTAGTTTTTGCTTTTTTAAATACTATTTTCACTTTTTATCTTTGGAGCAAAAACCCCATAAGTAAAAATCTCCTTCCACCAAAAACGCCGCTTTCTTATTTTTTAAGATATAGTTTTGAGCATTATTTTTTAAAACCGATAGTGAATATTTTTTTTGCTTTTTTGTTTTTTAAAGGAATGATTAAATTAAACCAAAAATATGAAAATACCTTTTTTTATGAGGAGGAACCTTATTTAGCATTTTTAGGCATTTTAATTACCTCATGGCCTAATTGTCTAATTTACCTTTCTTTAGTTTTATTTCTAGGAGTATTTAGTCATCTTTTTATTATTATTTTTAATTTAATGGGCGCAAATAACTCGCTAAGAAAAGTGCCGCGCAGGCCGAATGGGCATGGTTCGAGCGAACGTAGTGAGCGAGAGAATGAGGCCGAGCGCCAAGCAGCGATTTCCTCGCTGGGGAAATCGACTGCGTCTTTTCGTGCGAGTTATTTGCGCCTTTCCCTCTTTTACTTTTGGCTCCCTTGCGCTTTACTTTTAATAATTTTAAATGATATAATAAGCAAGTGGCACTTAATAGAAAGTTTTAAAATTTAAATTATGTTAATTCCTGTTGATAAATTAAAGAAACTATTAGTTGAAAACGGCCTTTTACTAGAAGCGGATTTTGAAAATGCTTTAAAAGAATCGCAAAGAACAGAGAAAAATTTAGTAGATATTTTAATTTCTCGCGGTTTTTTGACCCGCGATTATTATGCTGACTTGCTAGCAGATTATTTAAAAGTAGAAAGAGTTAAATTAGTTGGAAAAACTATTCCGAAAGAAGTGTTGGAAATAATTCCAGAAGATATTAGCCGCACTAGAAATGCGGTTGCTTTTGAAAAATCAGATAATACTTTAAAAGTAGCAATGCTTAATCCAGTTGATTTAGAAACTTTAAATTTTTTAGAAAAATATACCGGCTATTTTATAAAACCCTATCTCACTTTAGAAGATGATTTACAAAGTGCTTTTTCTCAATATGGCGCTGCTGCCTCGTATGATTTTCAAAAAACAATTCAAGAGAGTATTCGCGCTTCTTTAAAACTAAAAGGGCTTGAGGCAGAAAAAGCGGCAACCGAATTTCCCATTGTTTCTTTAATAGATAATTTAATTTCTTATGCTGCTTCTTTAAACGCTTCTGATATCCACATTGAAATTTTAGCTGATGAAGTTTTAGTTCGTTTTCGGATTGATGGAGTTTTAAGAGAAATTATAAGATTGGCAAAAGAAATTCACCCAGCAATCGTTGCCAGAATTAAAATTTTATCAAGTTTGCAGATTGACGAACATAATAAACCTCAAGATGGTCGTTTTAAATATAAATACGCTGATACTATTTTTGATATTCGTGTTGCGATTCTTCCGACGATGTATGGCGAAAAAGTAGAAATGCGTCTTTTAACAGGTTCGGTTAAACCAATGAGTTTTCAAGAATTAGGAATGTTAGACGAAACTATTAAAATTGTTGAACACAATATTACAAAAACTCATGGAATGATTTTGGTGACTGGTCCAACTGGAAGTGGTAAAACAACAACTCTTTATGCCATTTTAAATAAATTAAATAGACCAGAAGTTAATATTATTACTTTAGAAGATCCAATTGAGTATGAATTAAAATATGTTAATCAAATTCAAGTAAATCCAAAAGCCGGGATTGATTTTGCTAATGGCTTAAGAGCAATTTTGCGTCAGGACCCAAATATTATTATGGTTGGTGAAATTCGTGATAATGAAACAGCTGAAATTGCTGTTCATGCCGCTTTAACTGGTCATTTAGTATTATCAACCTTACACACTAACGATGCGCCAACAGCCGTTCCTCGTTTAATTGATATGGGAGTTCCTCCTTTTTTGGTTTCTGCCACGGTAAATATGATAATTGCCCAAAGATTAGTAAGAAAAATTTGTAAAGACTGTATAGAAAGCTATGAGGTCCCAAATACCGTTTATGAATCTGTTAATCAACAATTAAAAACCATAAAAGGAAAATTAGCGCCAGTATTTAAACCAAAACTCCTTTATCGTGGAAAAGGTTGTAAAGTTTGTGGCTATACTGGCTTTCGAGGAAGATTGGCTATCTATGAAGCTTTTGATGTTAATGAAAAAGTGAGAGAATATATTATGAGACCAGACTTTTCAACTGATGGTTTAAGAAATATCGCTTTTGCTGAAGGGATGAAAACGATGTTTGAAGATGGGCTCTCAAAAGCAGAATTAGGATTAACAACCATTGAAGAAGTAATGAGAGTGATAAAAGAATAATTTTCAATTTTCAATTTTCAATTTACAATCAATTTTTTCACCTGCCCAAATTTTACGAAGTAAAACTTGGGCAGGTAAATGATTCAATATCCAATGAATATCTATATGTTTGAAAATTAATTCATTGTAAATTTATTGAAAATTGAAAATTGTAAATTGTAAATTAATTTTAAAGCCCCACCATTATGTTGTATAATTTAGAAGAAAGAACAGCGATATTTGGAGAGAATATAATAGAATTTTGTAAAACAATTAAAGAGGATACCATTACTAAGCCATTAATTAGTCAATTAGTTCGTTCTGCTACGAGTATCGGTGCTAATTATATGGAAGCAAATTCAGCTATTTCAAAAAGGGATTTTAAAAACAAAATATATATCTGTAAAAAAGAAGCGCAGGAAACAAAACATTGGCTTAGGATGCTTTCAAAAGCTTATCCTCAGCGGAAGGAAAAGTTGAGAATTTTATGGGAAGAGGCTCAAGAATTAACAATGATTTTTCAAAAAATTACTTCATCTCTTAAAAAGTAGTCATCTAAAGATTTATTTGAAAATTAATTCATTGTAAATTTATTGAAAATTGTAAATTAAAAATTGTAAATTGAATTTCATGCTCTTTCATTTCGTTGCTCAAGATAAACAAGGAAGAATAAAAGAGGGTAATATTAGCCAGCCTAATTTAAAGGCGGCTTTGGAATTTTTAGCAAGTCAAAACTTAAAACCAATCACTTTAAAACCTTTAGCCTTTGAAAAAGTTAAAAAGAGTTTTCTTTTTAAAGGAGAAACGATTTCATTAAGTGATAAAGTTTTTTTGACAAAATATTTAGCGTTAATGTTAAAAGTTGGCACTGATTTATTTTCGGCAATAGATATTTTAATTGAAGATTTTTCTTCCGGTCCTGTAAGAAGATTTTTACTTGAAATTAGAAATAACCTAGAAAAAGGCCAACCTTTTTATTTAGCATTTCAAAATCACCCTGAATATTTTTCAAATGTAATTGTTAATTTAATAAAAGCAGGCGAGTCAGCTGGTAATTTAGAAAAAACATTAGAGCAGGTTTCTAATGACTTAGAAAGAGAAAGAGAGCTGACTGGAAAAATAAAATCCGCCTTAATTTATCCACTTCTTTTAATAGTCACTTCGTTTTTAATGATTATCTTTCTAGTAACTTTTGCCATTCCTAAATTAGGGCAAATGTTTTTGTCAACTGGCCAAAAAATTCCTTTTTATACAAAACTCGTTTTAAATACCGGAATGTTTTTAAATAAAAATATTTATTTAGTAGTGATAATTGTTGTCGGCCTTCCACTTTCTTTATATTTTTACTTTACAAAAAGCAAAAAAGGGAAAAGTTACTTTAATAATCTTTTAGAAAAAATTCCGGTCGTAAAAAATTTAATAGAGAAATTGGCTCTTCAAAGATTTGCTTCAGTACTTTCAAGTTTAATTAAAGCCGGAATGCCAATTATTCAAGCGGTTGAAATTACAGCGATTGCCGTCGGTAACCCCAAATACGAAGCTTCCCTTTTAAGAATTTCAAAAGATTATTTAGCAAAAGGACTATCAATTGGCGATTCTTTTAAAAAAGAAAAAATTTTCCCTAATGTTGTTTCTAATCTTTTAGCCATTGGCGAAAAAGCCGGCCATACTGATGAAATTTTAGATACCTTATCAAAATTCTATGAGTCAGAAATCGATTTAGCTTTAAAAACTTTAGTCTCCTTTATTGAGCCAGCAATGCTAGTGATAATCGGGGTAATTGTCGGAGGAATTGCTCTCTCCCTGATAGTGCCAGTATACCAACTGGTTAGCCAGTTCTAATAATTGGAATTTGGAATATGGAATTTGGAATCTGGAATCTGGAAATAATATAATTAAGAGATATGCAAAATGAGAAAATTTATTCATTTACTGATTTAGAGGTATGGCAAGAAGGCCATAAATTAGTTCTAATGGTTTATAAGATTACTAAGAATTTTCCTAAAGAAGAGTTATTTAGTTTAACAAATCAACTTCGCCGAGCTGTAGTTTCAATTACTTCCAATATCGCTGAAGGTTTTTCAAGGCAAGGATATAAAGAAAAATTACAATTTTACTATATGGCTTTAGGTTCTTTAACTGAAGTCCAAAATCAACTTTTAATCGCTAAGGACCTAAAATATTTAACTCGAAAAGATTTTGATATTTTAGCAAAACAGATTATTATTGTTCATAAATTATTAAATGCTTTTATCTCAAAAACAAAAACTTATGTTTAAATATCTAAAATCCAGATTCCAAATTCCAAATTCCAGATTCTATTTTTTCGCAAA
>Ga0078972_1010354_pt1 | contig 17489 bp, 20 predicted proteins | sample YelNatPaOPGAMG01_FD_67568 | JGI IMG/M metagenome (GOLD analysis project Ga0078972, IMG submission 67568) | Hot spring thermophilic microbial communities from Obsidian Pool, Yellowstone National Park, USA - OP-RAMG-01 (SPADES assembly) (version 2) | ecosystem: Environmental > Aquatic > Thermal... | reverse complement strand
CTGGCTTAACCGCTATAAGACTTTCTGAAAGCCGACTCAACAAGCAGTTAAGAAGGTTTATAGGCTTAGCTTAAGCGTCTAAAAGGTGGTGTCGAAGGATGGGCGGGGCAAAGAAGAAGCCCTTAGCCGCTATGGAGAAGGCGCAGCGTAAGGAGGCTGAAGAGGCTCAGCAGAAACGTAAAGAGGCTAAGAGAGAGCAGCAGAGCAGACAGCTAGGTACGCTGCAGATGAAGATAAGTGAAGAACAGATCCTGAACACGTTAGCGCCGCTTAAAGCCGTCACAGTGTACGCGGCGGCGAAAGCGCTTGGCGTAAAAGCTTCTGTGGCGTCAGCCACATTAAGAAGCCTCTATCAGAAAGGGCTGCTGAGAAAAGAGGGGGGTTTCAGCGGGCACCCTATCTACGCTCTTAACCAGCGCACCTAGACCATCAAAGTAGTGTCGGTAAGGTTGCTGCCTAAGAGGAGCCTGGATAGAGTGTCTAGCTGAATGTAGCATTTCAGATACTCTATCGCCATCTGGTTTATGATGCTCTCACCCTTCTTGGTTAACGTGTAAAGCCGCTTTCTAGCTTCGTTAAAGCTCGTTATGTAGCCTTGTTCTTCTAGAGTACTTAAGGTTGGGTATACTGTACCCGGGCTTAGTAGTATCTGGAACCTGTCGTAGATGTATGTTATTATATCGTAGCCTGAGATGGGCTTCTTCTTAATAAGACCTAGGATTATGAAGTCGAGGAAACTCCTCACACACCTATACCTTATCTCTCTACCTACGTTGATGTCTGGTTTCGGTATCAGGATCGCGCACCTCCCACCCTTATCTTTTTACTGCTTCTTACCATATTCCCCCGCTTAATATACTAGTAAACAGTATATTAACTTTACTGAAATATCTGATTGTCAGCAATTGCGGTAGTGTTATAAGCGTCTTAAACCTACAGTCGCTGGAAAGAACGTGTTAAAGACTGGGTTCAAACCACTGGATTACACATCTGCTGGACCTTTAGAAGGAGGATTAAATCTATTGCTCTCTGACAAGCCCTTCATCAAAACATATTTCATAGCGAATCTTGTTAAAGCGATGCTTGAAAGCAGCTGGATCGTTCACTACGTCGACCTTGACACTTTCTTCACAGTGTATAGAAGACTCAACTTACTCAACATGCCTAACTCCGGAAACCTCCATATTTACAACCCGGAGAGAGACACATTACATCGGCATATCTCCGCTATCTGCTCAACCCTCACCAAGAAGCCTCAGCTCATAATCCTGGATTCCATACCCGCATTCTACCACCTGCTCACCCCCACAACTAAACCTTCCGAAATAAACTGGAGATTAGGATTATACCTAGCCCTATTACTGCAGCACATCAGAAGTGGAAGGGGAGCTATTCTAGCCGCAAGCCTACTTAGGTCAAAAAAGGTTAGAGAGGAGTGGATACCTTCATACCCTGGTGGTATTCTCATAAAAATCAAGAGCTCGGCGATCTACGAGTTGAGGGAGAAAGATGCCCATACTATGGAGTTGAGGGTAATAAAGCATCGGGAGAAGAGTGTTGAAGGTAAGAGATGGTCTTTACCGCTCACCTTCGGACACCTTTAGCTAGTTTGGCAGCTGCCTCTGCAACTCTATCGGCTGCTTCTAGTGTGCTGTCCGACAGCCCTAGGGTGAATCTAAAGTAGCCTTCAGCGTGGTAAGAGTTGCCTGGTGCGACTGCTACCTTTCCCTCCTTCAGTATGTGTTTAGCGAACTCCATAGACGATAGCCCAAGTTTCTCTATGCTGGTTAGAACAAGGTTTGTGCCTTCAGGTTTTATGCAGAGCAGCCCCTCTACTTCGTTAAACCTCTTTACAACATAGTCTCTATACTTCTGCAGCTTTGAGGCGACGCGTTTAAGGTGTCTTTTCTCCCAATCCTCCTCCAGGGCTGCTGCAGCACCATATTGTATGAAGTTTGGTACACCCATGGAGCTGTAGGTTAAAGGTAGGACCATACGTTCGATTATTTCTTTATCTGCTATGGCGTAGCCGAGTCTGAAGTTCAGCATGAAGTATAGTTTTGAGAAGCTGTGTATAGATATGACCCTATCTCTCACATCACTAAACGATAGTAGGGAGATATGCTTTCTGCCGTCGAATGTAAAACCGTCATAAACTTCGTCGTGCAAGATAAGAAGATCATACTCTTTAGCCAGATCTGCTATACCCCTCAGCTCGTTCTCGGTAAGAACTCTGCCGGTTGGATTATGTGGTGAGCATATGACGATCATCTTAGTCTTGTCAGTTATCTTCTCTCTGAACCTTTCGGCATCGTGCTTGAAGCTGTTTTCATAAGATATCGGTATAAAGATGGGTCTGCCTGATGCAAGCTCAACTGGTATATCGAAGAAGAAGTTGGGTGCAGCCATAATCACCTCATCACCTGGATTTAAGAGGGCTTGCATAGCAAAGTAGATCGCCTGCATACTACCAGCAGTAACCAGAACTTCAGATTCGGGGTCTACCGTAACCCCGGTGAACCACTTAGCACGCCTAGCTATGGCTTCCCTTAACCTAGCTTCACCAAGAAAAGGCGCTACAGCGCCCCCAGCTCTACTCCTCAGAGCCTTCTGCATCTCGTTCATAACATAACGTGGTGGGGTTGTCGAAGAAACGCTTTCAGCGTGTAAAAGCACATCTTCACCCTTCCTCAACATTTCAGCGGCCATCTCCATGACGACTTCTGTCCCAAAAGGTTCGCCGGTTTCTTTAACGGTTTGTGTACGCCTCCATAAGTCTTGTACTCGTGAAGCAAAATAGTGGTGCATATGTAGCAAACTACGGTACTGCTATTTAATGTTTTTCAGGTTTAACATAAAAGTGTGAACTCTCGAGAAAAGTTTATACAAAGACGCGGGGCAAAGGCTTCACATAGGCGAGGTGAAGTCTTTAAATGGAGAACGGAGAAGGTGGACGTAAAGAGGATGGGGAGCGAATGATTAAAGAAGGGGAAGATCTTAAGGCGAGGATACTTCTTCTAGAAGAGAAAATTAAGGAATGTGAGAAGAAGGCTGAGAGCTACTTAACTCAGCTCAAATATCTTCAAGCTGATTTTGAAAACTTTCGTAGGATGTTTGAGGGTGAAGTAAACCGTAGGGTGATGGGTGTAAAAGAGGGGTTGATGCTTGCCCTTATCCCCATCAAGGAGGATCTGGAGCGGGCTATACAAGCGGCTGCTGAAGACTCACCTCTATTGGAAGGTGTGAAGATGGTTGCTGAGAGCTTTAAGGCTGTGCTTGCGAAGGAGGGGTTAGAGGAGATAGAGGCTCTAGGAGCCAAATTCGACCCGAATCTGCACGAAGCCTTCAGCTACGTAAGTAGAGAAGACGTTGAGGACGGTGTCATCACTGCGGTGATCAGAAAAGGTTATAAATTGGGCAGTAAAGTTATAAGAGCAAGCCTAGTAGAGGTTAATAAAAGGCGGAGAGAAGCCCAAGATTACGGTAGCACAGTGTGAAGATGGAGGTGGTGGTTATGGCGAAGATAATCGGGATAGACTTAGGCACCAGCAACTCAGCGGCTGCAGTACTCATGGGCGGGAAGCCAGTTATCATACCGGCCGCAGAAGGAACTACTGTAGGTGGCAAAGCGTTCCCATCTGTCGTAGCCTTCACAAAAGATGGGCAGCTCTTAGTAGGTGAGCCTGCTAGAAGGCAGGCGATAACCAACCCAGAGGGAACGGTCTTCCACATAAAAAGAAAGATGGGCACAGACTATAGAGTGAAGATATTCGGTAAAGAGTATACTCCTCAGCAGATCTCTGCCTTCATACTTCAAAAGATAAAGCGTGATGCAGAGGCCTTTTTAGGCGAGAAGATTGAGAAAGCTGTGATAACTGTGCCAGCATACTTCAACGATAATCAGAGGCAAGCCACTAAGGATGCTGGTGAAATAGCGGGCTTGGAGGTTGTTAGAATAATAAACGAGCCTACCGCTGCTGCGCTAGCCTACGGTTTGGACAAGGCTGGTAAGAATCTGAAGATCATGGTCTTTGATCTCGGAGGCGGCACGCTTGACGTTACCATCTTAGAGTTCGGGGGCGGCGTCTTTGAGGTGAAATCGACTAGCGGAGACACGCAGCTGGGTGGAACCGATATGGATAACGTGCTCACCCAGTACCTCATCGACCTCTTCAAGAAGGAGACGGGTATAGATATCTCTAGCGACCGCATGGCTGTGCAGAGAGTTAAGGAGGCTGCTGAGAAAGCGAAGATCGAACTCTCAACACTCCTCACAACCGACATAAACGTACCTTTCCTGGCGAGTGATGCGACTGGGCCTAAGCATCTAACAGCAACCTTGACTAGAGCGAAGCTTGAGGAGCTCGTCAGACCTATTGTAGAGAGGTGCAGAGGCCCGATGATGCAGGCGCTGGCTGATGCGAAGATGAAGCCTGAAGATATAGATAAGATAATACTTGTAGGCGGGCCTACTAGGATGCCCATCGTTAGAGAGTTTGTGAAGCAGATTATGGGTAAGGAGCCTGAGCGCGGCATAGACCCCATGGAGTGTGTCGCTATAGGCGCTGCTATACAAGGCGGGATAATCGCAGGCGAAATAACCGATATACTCCTATTGGACGTAACTCCCCTTTCTCTCGGCGTTGAAACGCTTGGGGGCATATTCACAAAGATCATAGAGCGAAACACAACTATACCGTGTAGGCGCAGCCAGATCTTCACGACAGCAGCGGACTTCCAAACCACAGTAACTATTCACGTGCTGCAAGGCGAGCGCCCTATGGCTGCGGACAACATATCGCTAGGCATGTTCCATCTCACGGGCATACCCCCAGCGCCAAGAGGTGTACCTCAAATAGAAGTTACATTCGACATCGATGTTAACGGCATCTTACACGTTACAGCGAAGGATCTTGCGACCGGAAAAGAGGTGAAGACCACAATAACCGCAGCAACAAAACTCTCGAAGGAGGAGAAGGAGAGGCTCATTAAAGAAGCCGAAAAGTTTGCCGAGGAGGATAGGAAGAAGAAGGAGCTGGCTGAGGCTCTGAACGCTGCTGATTCCATCCTATACACTGCTGAGAAGACTAAAGCTGAGCTGGCTTCTAAGATGACTCAGGAGCAGATGTCCAAACTGGATCAGGCGATGAAGGAGCTCAAGGAAGCTATGCAGAGTAAGGATCTTCAGAAGATTAAGAGTAAGACCGATGAGCTCTCGAAGGTTCTGCAAGAGGTCGGCACCTACGTGTATCAGCAGACCGCTCAGCAGAGGGCTGCTCAAACATCAAAGCCAGAAGGAGACAAGAAGGTGGTTGACGCAGACTACAAGGTGGTTGATGAGGAGAAGCGTTGAGCCTAATTGAGCACCAGCACCAAGAAGAAGGACTACTATGAGATACTTGGTGTACCTAGGAACGCTACGAAGGAGCAGATAAAGGAAGCGTACCGAAGGCTCGCATTACAGTACCACCCTGATAGAAATAAGTCTCCTGACGCTGAGGAGAAGTTTAAAGAGATATCTGAAGCCTACGCCGTTTTATCTGATGACGAGAAGAGAGCGCAGTATGATCAGTTCGGCCACGCTGGTATAGATGGCAGATATACGGCTGAGGATATATTCCGAGGCGCGGACTTTGAAACAATATTTAGAGACTTGGGCTTCGGCTTCGACTTCGACGACCTATTCTCAAGGTTCTTCGGAGGGGGGCGCGTTTACGAGGAAGCTAGAGGTAGAGATATTTCGATGACCTTAACCATAACACTTGAAGAGGCTGCGTCGGGGAGCACGAAGGAGATTCAGGTGCCTAGAACGGAGCGGTGTAAGGCTTGCAACGGAAGCGGCGCTAGACGCGGAACCTCTCCGACTATTTGTTCACGTTGTCAAGGTAGGGGTCAGGTGCAATACGTACGTAGAATGGGGTTTGCGCAGATAATCACAACCACAACCTGCGATGTTTGTGGTGGACGTGGCTCTGTTATTGAGAATCCTTGCCCTGAGTGTAGAGGCACTGGGTTGGTTGAAGTCTATCGTAAGATAAAGGTTAATGTGCCAGCAGGCGTAGATGAAGGCTTCACACTCAGGCTTCGAGGCGAAGGAGATATACATCCGCAGACGAAGAAGCCTGGAGACCTATATCTAACGATCTCCGTAGCGCCTCACAAATACTTTAAGAGGGAGGGTGACGATCTGATCTTTGAGGCTCAGATAAGCTTTCCTCAAGCCGCATTGGGGACGGAGATAGCGGTGCCTACTTTGGAGGGGCATATGTGGCTTAAGATACCTCCGGGGACTCAGAGCGGTACCGTCTTTAGGTTGAGGGGTAAAGGTATGCCTAGGCTTAATAAGTACGGTAGAGGCGATCTTCTGGTCAAAGTCAATATTAAGGTCCCAACTAGGCTTAGTGAAAGGCAGAAGGCTCTTTTAAGGGAATTTGAGAAAGAGCTTGAATGACGGTTAAGCTTATTTGTATCTACTGCATAATATATCTACTGAGGGGTTTAGTTGGTTAGCCAGCGTCTCACTACAAAGAGAGTAAGTCAGATACTTAGAATTAGTAGGCAGAGTTGCGCAAGATGCTTCTTCTGCTACTCACACTGCCCAAGGAATAGATTCAAGCATAGGCTTCCTGATGCGAGTCGTTAACCTGCCTCATCTGCTGCTTGTTTAAATCTACTCTTTAGTATAGCTAATGCCGCCTCCACCGCTTCAACACCTTCCTTCGTTAAAGGTAGTTTTAGGTGAATCTCGCCGGCCGTAAACTCAATGTATCCGCTCAACTTTTCTTCAACCTTCTTTTGTTGATATAGGTTTTCTTCTCTTGCAGATGGTTTGGAGGCCAGTGGTAGTAGATCGTCTTGGTAGGCTCGTCTGATCCACTCCTCTTTCGCTTTGGCCTCCTCTAGCGTTGCGCCAGTTATCTTCGCCAGCTCTTCGGCGAAGCCCTGTTTTGGTAAAGTTGCGCCGAACCTAAGGTAGAGTTCTTTCCAGAGAGGTATGTTTGTGACCGCCCTCTCAAGGGTTTTTTCTTCTTCGCTTCTGTCCTTTGGGTAGGCTAGAGAAGCCCCTAATTCGCTGACGTGAATCTTACCTCTTCCATCTATCAACCCATATGCTCTAAGTGCAGTAAGCTTTAACAGGAGGGCCCCGCTTTTAGCCGACGTATGACCGAGTGCGGTAGCGACTTCATTTAGATCACTTACTTCATTATCTTGAAATCTACTATACAATCTTCTAATCGCGTCGATAAGAGTGGGGTAGAGCCTAATAGGCGGCACACTATATCTCCCTATCCGCAATTTTCTTTGATCCTCTCAGCTACGTAAACACCGCTCGAAATATTAACCTTACTTCTCCGCGGTAACCTTATCTAACTGCTTGTCAAAGGTAGGGGGTGTGGGGTAGTGTGCCTCCGCTACTTACGGTAAAGAACATTACGAAGAGGTTTGGTGGGCTGGTAGCTCTAAATGATGTCAGCTTCGACGTTGAGGGGATGGAGATTGTTGGAATAATCGGTCCGAATGGTGCAGGTAAAACTACGCTCTTTAATGTTATAACAGGATTCTACCACCCGGAGTCTGGGCAGGTTATATTCGATGGAGTAGATATAACGAAGCATAGGCCAGACCAGATATGCGCCTTAGGGTTAACACGTACCTTTCAGCTCGTCAAACCCTTTAAAGATCTGACGGTCTTTGAGAATGTTCTGATCGGCGCTATGCTCAGAAGAAGTAAGTCAGCGGCTGTTGAAAAAGCTGAAAGCGTGTTAAGAGATATGAACCTAGAAAGGGTTCGCGATGTCCCTGTTAAGAATCTGCCTGTTGCTGAGAGGAAGATCGTTGAGGCGGCTAGGGCGTTAGCGACCGAGCCTAAAATGCTGCTTTTAGACGAGGTTGCTGCCGGTCTGAATCCGGCTGAAAGCGCGAGGATACTGGAGACGTTAAAGAGGATTAAGGGTGGAGGGGTTACGCTCTGTTTGGTAGAGCATGTTATGAGGTTCATTATGGGGGTTTCGGAGCGTATAATAGTGCTCGATAGAGGTGTAAAGATAGCTGAAGGCACGCCCTCCGAGATAGCGGCTAACGAAGCCGTTATTCAAGCATATTTAGGTGTTAGGTATGCTTGAAGTAGAGTCTTTGAATGTCTACTATGGTGATATCCAGGTCTTATGGGATGTTTCGCTGAAGGTTGATAGAGGCGAGATCGTGGCGCTAATAGGCTCTAATGGCGCAGGTAAAACGACTTTACTCAAGACTATCGCTGGGCTACTTAAACCAGCATCAGGTTCAATAAACTACCTTAACGAGCGGATCGATAAGCTGCCTCCACATAAGATCGTGGAGAGGGGTGTTGCGTTGGTTCCAGAGGGCAGAGGGCTTTTCCCACACATGACCGTATATGAAAACCTTCTTATGGGTGCTTACACACAACGCGAAGACAGCAGAGAGGTGCTCAGCTGGGTTTATGAGATCTTCCCTATATTAAAGGAGCGAAGCAGGCAGCTAGCTTCTACGCTTAGTGGCGGTGAGCAGCAGATGCTTGCCATAGCGAGGAGCCTCATGAGCAACCCCAAGCTGCTGATGCTAGACGAGCCGTCGCAAGGTCTTGGGCCTAAGGTGGTCATCAGGATTCTTGATACGGTTAAGATGATCAATGAGAGGGGGGTTACGATTATGTTGGTTGAGCAGAGCGCACCGTTTGCACTCGAATTGGCCGATAGGGTCTATGTTATCGAGAACGGTAGAATAGTGCACAGCGGGAGGAGTGAGGAGATCAGAAGTCTTGAGGACGTTAAGAAGGCTTATCTGGGACTCTGATCTCGCTTGTTAAGAGTGAAGCATAAATAGGGAAACAACGCATAAAAAATTGATCGGTTTGCAGACCCCGGTAGAGCGCTTCGACATAGTAATTGCTGGTGTCGGGGGCCAAGGCACAATCTTAGCTTCGCGAATAATAGGTAGAGCTGCGGTCATAGCTGGGCTTAAAGTTAGGGGCTCAGAGCTTCTAGGCATGTCCCAAAGAGGTGGCGCGGTTTATAGCCACGTGAGGTTCGGCACCAGAGTGGAGGCGCCTATAATACCCGAGGGAGCTGCCCACATGCTTTTAACCTTCGAGCCTGCTGAGGGGCTTAGATACCTACATTACCTCTCAAGGAACAGTCTGATCCTTGTCAACACAAAACCCATTATACCTCAGACAGTATCTTCGGGGTTAAGCAGGTACCCAGATCTTCAACACATACTGCAACACTACCGCAGCTTCACCGCGACGATAGCTTTAGACGCTACACAACTAGCTATACAAGCTGGGAACCCTATCACAACCAACAGCGTTATGTTGGGTGCGATGGTGGGTACGGGTAGGTTCCCTCTATCCACCGAAGTCATGCTTCAAGCGATCGAAGAGACGGTGAGAAAGAGCCTACACGAAGTCAACAGGAAGGCGTTCTTCCTAGGTTTTGAGAAAGCGAAGCAGCTTATGAATGAGGCTCAAGCGGCAGCCGGGGTCTGAAGGAGGGTGGGAGATGAGTCTAAGATACTTAGCTGGGAAAAAAGAGGGTGAGAAGGTTCTTTTAATGGGTAATGAAGCTATTGCTTGGGGCGCTATAGAAGCGGGTGTAGCTGTAGCTGCCGCCTACCCGGGCACACCCTCTTCAGAAATATTAGATAGCTTAGCCGAGGTTGCGAAGGATTACGGTATTTACGCTGAATGGTCCGTGAATGAGAAGGTGGCTCTTGAAGTAGCTTTGGCGGCTTCATACTGCAAGCTAAGAAGTATGACGTCTATGAAACACGTAGGGCTGAATGTTGCGCACGACACATTCATGACAGCTGCCCACATAGGCGCAAGAGGGGGGTTTGTAGTAGTCTCTTGCGACGACCCTAACGCTTGGAGCTCTCAAAACGAGCAGGACAACAGGTACATAGCGATGCAGGCATATGTTCCCGTCTTCGAGCCTTATACGCCTGACGAGGCGAAGAAGATGATGGTCTACGCCTTCCAGTATTCTGAGGATTATGGTCAACCCGTTATGTTGAGGAGCACAACTAGGGTTAGCCACGCTGTATCTGAGGTTGAGATAGGTTCTGTACTTAGACTTGAACGTGAGCCTGTCTGGGAGAAGAGACCGGATCTGCTGGTTTATGATTCTGCTGGCGCAAGAAGAAACAGAGTCGAGATGGTGAAGCGGTTTGAGCGGATCGCCAAAGAGATTGATAAGGTTCCTTTTAATAGACTGGATCTGGCTGACGGGGCTAAAAAGGGTATTGTGGCTTCTGGGTTGGCATATGGTTACGTTAAAGAGGCCCTAAACCTGCTGAATCTAGATGGAGAGGTCTCTTTACTGAAGCTGGGTACAACCTACCCTATACCTAAGGGGCTGGTTAAGAGACTCTTAGAGAACGTTGAGGAAGTGCTCATCGTGGAGGAACTCGAGCCGATAACCGAAACTCTGATCAAAGCTTACTCCGTGGATCTGGGCTTTAGGACACGCTTCCACGGTAAAGACTGGATACCTCTTATAGGTGAGCTTACAACGAAACCCGTTACACAGGCTATAGCGAAGTTCATTGGGGTTGAGTCGCCGATCGACTACGATGAGTTATCTAAGCTTTCAGAGACCGCTGCGCACCTGCCTCCTACACGCCCCCCTGTCTTATGCCCAGGCTGCCCCCATAGAGCCTCATTCTTCTCTCTGAAGAAGGTTTCTACTAGGGTGGCGAATAACCCCAAGCTCTTTGGATTAGAGCAGGTCTTCGGGGTATCTACAACACCCATCTACCCAGGCGATATAGGCTGCTACGGATTAGCCTACCTACCTCCATTCAGAACCTCAGATCTTTCCATATGCATGGGTGGGGGGATAGGGTTTGCAAACGGGTTAGCGCATCTTGTGAAATCCCCTATATTTGTGAGCATAGGTGACTCAACCTTCTTCCACGCCGGTATACCAGCTCTAGTAAACGCGGTGCATCATAAAGCGAGGATGGTTGTGATCATACTTGATAACGATGTGACAGCTATGACCGGGGAGCAGCCTACACCTGGTTCAGCGGTAGACGCGATGGGGCAGCCTGCGCCCAGGGTTATGCTCGAGGACTTAGCGAGAGGCTGCGGCGTAAGCTATGTCCAGGTTGTTGACCCGAGTGACTTTAAGAGGAGCCAGGAAGTGCTTGAGGAGGCGGTGAAGGTTGATGGGCCAGCGGTTGTTATCTTTAGGAGACCTTGTGAACTTGTTAGGACGAGGGAGCAGAGGAGGCAAGGCGTTCTTCCGAAGCCTTACACGGTAGATCAGAGTAAATGCACCAAATGTATGGTCTGCATAAACAGCTTCGGATGCCCAGCCATCTACAAGCAGGATAAGGTGATCCAAATAGATCCGACGCTATGCACCGGCTGCGGAGACTGCGCTCAGATCTGCCCTCTCAAAGCGATCGTAAGGGTGTGAAGCCTTATTGAAGCAGCTTCTCAAACACACGATCCGCCTTAACCCGATGAAATCCTAGACCCATTTCTTCCTTGCTGAAGCCCATCGCCAACCCCAGAAGTTGAGTGTAGTAGAAGACCGGTATACTGTGATTCTTTTTAGCCTTAAGGTTCACCTCAAGCTGCCCAGCGTCATACTGTAGGAAGCAGGTTGGGCAGATCGTGACCAAGCCGTCAACCCCAAGCAGATCCAGTTCGGTAAGCTTCTCATCTAACACACTTATCATTCTACCTTCATCTATGAACCTCGCAAAAGAGGCGCAGCAAAGCCTCTCCGTCTTATACCTAATCGGCTCAGCGCCAGTAGCACTAATAAGCTCGTTGAGGGAGCGGGGGTCAGAGGGGTTATCATATGCCTCCAGGTCGTGGATGATGTGGCAGCCAAGATGCGGCGCGATCCTCAACCCACTCAGAGGGCGGGTTACGTGCTTCTTCAGCTGATCTACACCTATCTTCTTGTAGAGCAGCCAGAGGAGGCTTCTCACCTCTATCGTACCCTTATATCTTCTCCCAACGGTGTTTAGGACGCGGTTAACCATATCTTTCAGCCTCCTATCCCGCTTCAACTCCACATTCACGGAGTTGAGTGTTAGGTTGCAGCCTGAGCATATCGTGAGCAGCTCTCCCCCCAGCTCCTCGGCTGAAGCGAGGTTTCTAGCCGCTAGAACATACCAGGCTGACTTATCGGCGAAGACGGTCGATGTCGGATCTGGGCAGCAGCTCGCATCGGCTAATGGTGTAACCTTTACACCGAGTCTATCAAACACCTTTATGGTAGCGGATTCTATATGCGGCAGGCGGGCTGGGATGAAGCAACCAGTAAATAAGGTGTAGTGGAGGGCGCTCAACTCGAACCATCCTTTAACGAAGATAGGTGCTTTAAGACGGTCTGAACCTCCTCCTTCGGCCTCTTGATCTCGCTCAAACCTAGACTACGCCTCCTCCGCAGCACCGTTTCAGAAAATGCGGCTAAGGCGGCTTCGTTAAATATTGTCGACAAGTTGTTTGAGCAGTACTCCAGAAACCTGCGTAAACCTTCGGCTTTAGCTGAGACCATTTCGCTGAATAGCAGAGTGTCTCCAACCATCTTCTTCGATAGGTCTAAGCCTCGGTTCACCGTTAAGGAGCCTGCTTTCGTGGAGGCTGAGATGAGCAGTGCCACTTGATCCTCTTTGGCTCTGGACAGATCTTCAGCGAACGTGTATTTTAACGCACCTCTATCACAGACCTTCACACACACCGGGTCGCCGCCGCAGAGGTCACATTTAACCGCCTTACCCGTTAAAGCATCAAAGACGACCCCTTCTATCGGGCAGATCAAATAGCAGCTTCTGCAACCCACACAGGTTTCACCTCTAACCCAGCTGAGACCAACAGCTTCGTCAAGCAGAATCGAACCCGTGGGGCAGACGACTCTGCACAAAGGGTGGTCGCATTGGAGGCAGAATGAAAGCGAAGCAGATCCGCCATCCCTACCCTTAACCAGCTTTAGCGCAGGTGTGCTTCTTGAATCGCCCAACCTTTTCACACAGGCTTCTAAACAATCGCCACATCCATCACATAGCCTAGGGTTGAATGTCAAGATCCGCTTCGGGATGCTCATCTCTAACGTATTAATACTCAAAGGTACCCTATAAACTTCTTCTCAACCACTTTTCCAGCTCAAGTTAAACTTAAAAGAATATGAAGCGCTGGTTGTGTATTATGTGCGCCTACGATGGTACGGTCTTTAGGGTGAGGTTTCACGACACAGATCACAGCGGAAGAGTCTACTTCGCCAACTACGTCAACTGGATGGATGATGACATCACCGAATTCTTCCGCTCAAAGGGGGTAACCTTCCCAGACACTCAAAGGACACAGGTTAATTCGGAGATTGTGGAAGGCACATTTGTAATAGGCGAGTTCAGCTGCAGGATTCATGCGCCGTCGAAGTTCGATGATGTTGTGAAGGTTAGATCTAAGGTGGCTGAAGTCAGAACGAAGGTCTTAAGATTTGAATCAGAGGTGCTGGACGCTAACACTGGGCTGAAGCTTGCGAGCGGCAGCATAACATACGTCTGGGTTAAGGGTGGTTCTTCAGCACCTATACCAGAGGAGATATTGAAGAGACTACGGGGTTAGAGGCTACAGTACACCTAGCTCAGCGCATATCTTTGCGAGGCTAGGTTTAACATACATTCGCCAAAACGATCTGCGGCAAAGTATATCGCCCATGATCGAAGCAGAAAAGGGGCGTTACGCTGCTTGCCATCACGCAGATGAGATTATGGGGGAGGGTTGTAGAGGCACCTCCACGATATTCAACTTAGGATCGTTTAAAAGAGATTCGAGCCTACTCTTCTCTACTCTGCTTAAACCTGAGCCCTTATCGTCTAGAAGCATCTTACCTTTATAAGCTGTGGCGATGAATGTGCCAACGCTGCTGATAATATCGGTAAGCGGATTCATATCCCCCGCTTGGAAGTAGATGGTGAGGTCGTCGATAAATAGTGCATCAGGAGGGTTAGAGGCCAAGCTTATTAGCAGAGGCTCGGTTGAGGAAGCGTTTTTAGCAGCCATATCTAAGACCTCCTCCCTACTTCTGCCCTGAAGCCTAGGTGCGTAGACTACGTTCGGCCTAAGGTATTCTACTTTGTGCAGCCTTCTACAGTAGGTTTTAACTGAAGCGCCTACGGTTTCGGAGCCTATCTGCACCTCAGGCGCAAGGTCTAAAACTACAACTCTTAGACCTGATTCTAAAGCGGCTTCATCGACTAGAGAGGCGAGCAGCCTAGTCTTACCAACCCCTACTTCACCGGTTATAACGACCCTTTTACCGAAGAGGTCTTTAAACCGTAATCTTAGCAAGCACACCCCGCTTCTCTAAGGCAACTAGTACAATAAAACCTAAAACCGCGCCTGGTATGCTGCTGGCCCAAAAGGCTGCTAGGAAGAGCTGCCACTGAGCGGTTAAACCGAGCCAAGCCCATGCGGCTGCTGGCATAGGGGGTGCGTGTGTGAGCGGTGCGACTATGGAGGCGCTTATTAGGGCGCCGATTCCTGTTCCGATGGGTTCGGTTAAAGAGATCCAGCTGCTTTTATGCAGGTATCTGTGGAGAAGACCTACGACTAGTGCTCCTGGTATGCCTCCTGGGAGGGCGAAGATGGTTCCTGTGCCTATTGAGATTCTAAGTAGTCCTGTGGCTAGCGCTGCTGCGGCAGCATACCAGGGTCCTACGGCTACGCCTAGGATTCCGTTTATCATGTGTTGGAAGGGGAAGACCTTCGTCGGGCCTACTGGTATGCTTCCTGGGTAGATTGAGAGGGCTACGCCAAGCGCTATGAAGATCGCCAATAGGGCTATCTTCTTCACCCCTGCTTCTCCTTTAGCTGTTTTCTGCTGTGGGTGGACGTTGCTCGTCACGAGATTAGCTTCTTGGTCTCCTCTTATAAGCTTGTACATAAGCTCGTTATGGTTGGTATAATGCGCCGCCGCAGAACCTCGTTACATATTTCGCTGCCAAATCAGCGGCTTGGACGAGCTTGTCTTTGCTGAGACCTGGTACGCCGCAGGAGACCAAAGCCACGTTTTCTGTCTCTTCGGTTACCTTCGACCGCTCAGCGTCTCTGTAGGGATAGACAGCTATTAGGTCGCCAGCATCATCTAAGACGATTTCCCCTCCTTGGAGTGTAATGGGTTCTTTCATCCCTATACCTAAGAAGGTTTCACCCTTCTCTGCCGCTCGCATTATCGCCTCTCTGCTCCGCATTTTATCTTCGTCGAATGCCGCCAGGGCTACTTCGCTGAGTATGGATGCTAGGTTATATGCGTCGACGAGTGTGTTGATTGTCGGAAGCGGTTTTCCCGCGAGTAGTCTTCGAATAAGTGCTTCTGAAGCCGGTCTATTCTTCGTTGGGTCGACGCCTATGCGCCAGAAGAAGTCTCTGTAAGCCCTGAGTGTTGGGACGTCTTTAAGCCCCTCGAGTGTGTACCTGCCTCTAACCTGGTTGCAGACCTCCTGCTTGAGGCGCTCCAGCTCTTCGTCGAATGATTTCACCTTAACGCCTCCGATACATCTAACCACTACCTCGAGCTCAGGGAACCTATCAGAAACAGATCTATCGATTACTATCTTCAACCCCTCTCCAGCTGCAGGAGTTGTGTTGGTAACCCTTAAAACCTTAACTTGGTGGAGCTTATGTTGGCCCCAGTAGCTCAGCCTGGTTAGAGCGTCGCTCTGGTAAGGCGGAGGTCCCGGGTTCAAAGCCCGGCTGGGGCTCTCAACCTAAGGTATAATAACACCTTCTCCTTATCCTACGGAGATGGTTAGACAAGGTGTGATCGATATTCATAACTTTAGGGGTAGGTTGGAGGCTGCGGAGAGGAGGCTTCACAATCCTTTGAGTGAAAGGAATCGTGAGCTGATCTTAGAGTTTGAGAGGAAGCTTCTATCAGAGGGGTTGACTGGTGTTAGGGTTGAGAAGTACGTTGAGAAGCTTAGGAAGATTGGCGAAGCTCTTGGAAAGGACTTTGATAAGGTTACGAAAAAGGATGTCGAAGACTTCATTTACAAGATCGAGAGGAGTGACTACTCACCTTGGACTAAACACGATTATAAGGTGATCTTGAAGAGGTTCTATAAGTGGCTGAAGGGTAAGGGCGAAGAGTATCCTGAGGAGGTTAAGTGGATCAAGACGACTTTGAAGGCTAAGGACGAGCTTCTACCAGAGGATCTGCTCACTGAGGATGAGGTTACGAGGCTTGTTGAAGCCTGTAGTAACCCTAGGGATAAGGCTTTCGTAATAACGCTGTATGAGAGCGGCGCTAGGATAGGTGAAGTTGGTTCGATGAGGATCAGAGATGTTTCCTTCGAGGAGAGCTATGCTAGGCTTATGCTGAGGGGTAAGACGGGATCTAGGAGGGTTATTGTTGTCGCTGCAGCACCATACCTACAGACCTGGCTTCAAAACCACCCTCTGAAGAACGATCTAGATGCACCACTTTGGGTTAACATAGGTACTGCTAACAGGTTCAAGGCTATGAGCTACCCCGCTTTAGCAAAGGTCCTTAAGGTGGCTGCTGAGAGGGCTGGTTTAAGCAAGAAGGTCCACCCACACAAGCTGAGGCACTCAAGAGCAACATTCCTAGCATCCAAGCTAACAGAGGCTCAGATGAACCAGGTCTTCGGCTGGAAGCAGGGTAGCGATATGCCCTCGATCTACGTGCATCTGAGCGGCAGAGACCTTGATGACGCGATACTCGGCGTCTACGGTTTGAGGAAGGTCGAGGAGAAGGAGCCTAAGCTGAAGCCGAAGATCTGCCCAAGATGCTGTGCAAGCAATGCTATCGAAGCGAGGTTCTGCATGAAGTGCGGTCTAGCCCTAGATGTGAAAGCGGCGCAGGAGATCGAGGAAGCTAGATCAAAGACAGATAAAATAATGGATCTTTTGATGAAGGATGGCGAGTTCAGGGAGCTTCTGATGAGAAAGCTGAGGGAACTCGGGGCTTCGCCTTAACCTTCTCAGCTTCCTCCACCATTGCCAATAGTTCGCGTACCCAGAACGGTAGCCTCACTAAGACCTCCTTATCGATCTCTTTAACCTGGTTGTTTTTTGAAGAAGATTCGCTCACTTCCCTTCACTCCTCCCAGCCATCCTCCTGTTCTCCTTAGCCCTCTCCTTGATCACCTCATAGTACTCCTTTCTCATCGATATCTGCTACCACCTACGCAACCCGCTTAAGTATATGATATGATACTATATAAGATTTATATAATACCATCACATATGGTATGGATGAGGTGGCTGAAAAATGACTAAGCCTGGTTGGAGGACCGTGCTGCTGAGAGAAGAGGTTGTGAAAGCGATTGAGAAGGCTAAATCCGAGAGGGAAAGCGCTTCAAGGAGAAGGATAGCCTTAGGCGCATTCATAGAGGAGCTCGTCTGGCAGGTCATAGAGGGGCAGGAGACTCTAAGAAAATACGGCCCGTTCATAGAGAAGATAGCCATAGACTCAAATGAGATA
>Ga0078972_1010352_pt1 | contig 17492 bp, 13 predicted proteins | sample YelNatPaOPGAMG01_FD_67568 | JGI IMG/M metagenome (GOLD analysis project Ga0078972, IMG submission 67568) | Hot spring thermophilic microbial communities from Obsidian Pool, Yellowstone National Park, USA - OP-RAMG-01 (SPADES assembly) (version 2) | ecosystem: Environmental > Aquatic > Thermal... | reverse complement strand
CTATGTGCTCAGGATGTTTGAAGTGGGCGGCGGGTTCCCTGTGGTTAGGAGGTATGGGCGGCAGGTGGCCAGTTATGTGAGCAACGAGATTATAGCCCAGCGAAAATAGTGTTCCCCTGGGTGCGCCGTACAGCGTTGTGGAAACTCCCCTCTTCCCGTATAGTAGCAGCTATGAGTGTGCACATAAACGCGAAACCAGGCCAGATAGCTGAAACGGTACTGTTGCCGGGAGATCCCCTGCGGGCCCAGTATGTAGCGGAAACCTTTCTTGAGAATGCCCAGTGCTACAACCGGGTGCGAAACATGCTGGGCTTCACGGGAATCTACAGGGGGAAACGGGTATCGGTGCAGGGTACAGGAATGGGCATGCCTTCCCTGGGGATCTATGTCCACGAGTTGATCAACTCCTACGGAGCGAAGCGGTTGATTCGGATCGGAAGCTGCGGGGCCCTTCAGGAGGATATTGCCCTGAGGGATGTGATTCTGGCGGTGAGCGCCTGTACCAACTCGGCTATGAACCGGCTCCGGTTCAAGGGGATGGACTATGCCCCTACCTCGGATTTTTCCCTCCTATTATCTGCCTGGCAGGCTGCGGGGAGGTTGGGGATTCCCGTGCGGGCCGGCTCTGTACTGGCCAGTGACACCTTCTACGATGACGACCCCAACGGGTGGAAACTCTGGGCAGAGTACGGGGTGCTGGCGGTGGAGATGGAATCGGCAGCCCTTTATACGATAGCCTCCAAGTTCAGGGTGCAAGCCCTTTCGATCCTTACGGTAAGCGATAGCCTGCCCCATGGAACAGCGGTGAGCGCGGAGGAGCGGGAGAGAACCTTCGATGCCATGGTGAGGCTGGCTCTGGAACTTGTGTAGAGTCTCGAGCTTGTATAGAGCCCGGCGAGCGCGGGGGCGAATATACGGCGCTGAAAGAGGTGAATAGCGGCCGCTATCGAAGCGCGGGCAGGTTGCCTGCTAGAAGATGTGAGGTGGTCGGCAGGAAAGTTATCGCGGGATCACGGGGACTCCCCACGCTTTTAGACGGCTGGAGATGAAATCGATGATCTTTCTATGCTCTTCCTTCCCACGGCCTGAAAGCCTTACGGGAGGCCCGAACTCGATATGGATGGGTTCCCTTCGTTTCAGTTTGCCGAATCCCCGAAGGATGACCCCATTGCTCCAGAAATCCGTTTTCAATGCAATCGGAATAATCGGCACCTGGGCCCGGGAAGCGAGTTTCACTCCCAGGGTGTTGAAGCGGGCAGGGTCGAACTCGTAGGACCGGGTACTCTGGGGAAAGATCACGATGGATCTTCCCTTTTGGAGAATCCGCACCCCCTGCTCCAGAACATCCGTCAGATCCTTCCGGGGATCTTTTCGGGTAACCGCAATGGGATCGAGGGATCGCATCACGGGGCCGAACACAGGGCCGCGGACGAGGGTTTCCTTCACCACGAAGGAGGTGGACTTGATGGGGGTGATAAGGGCAGGAAAAATCGTGGTTTCCAGGGTGCTCATGTGGTTCGCAACGAACACCACAGGCCCTTCCGTTTGCCGGATATGTTGGAACCCCTCGATGTGGAACTTTCCCCCGCACCCTTCCACAGCCTTGATGATTCGGAAGGACTGTTCGGCGAGGGCCTGGTCGTCATACACGGAACGGACTGCCATAGCCCGAGAGCGAAGCACGATCCGGAAAAATCGGAAGTACAGGTTCCACCGGGTCCACCCGAAAAAACGAGTTCCTAGGAAAAGGGGAGCATCGGGCGGGGTGTCGTACCTATCGAAGGGAAAGAACTGTTCCATAGGAGGGGTTTTCCTTCAAAGGTTAGAGTTTGTCAATAAGCATCGAACACTTCCCTGAGGGGATGGGAAGGGTTTTACGCTTCTGTCCGATGATATCGATGGTGAAGTAGTAGAGTTTCTCCGATTCCAGCCGGATTTCCCATCCCCGGCTACTCTTGTTACTGAGGATGGTGATGAAGTTCCGCTTGAGGGAGAGGTTCTCGATTCCCATTACTTCCAGGGTGGGAATGATCCAATCCACAGTCTTTCGAGGGAGGCTGATGGAAAGGCCGATCACGTTCTCGATCATCAGCGTGATGGTGGAGAGAGCCGTATAGGGAAGGAACCGGGGCCGAGGGAACCCTTCCTTTCCCTGCCACTTGGCGGGGCCTTCGGAGCGGGGGGCGTACGCTTCCCAGACGTTGCCCTTGTCCTTGCCCATGGGATGAAGGGTGTCTATCATGTAGTACAGGTGGCGGATGGCGCTGGAACGAGCCAGCTCGTACTGGTTGTACTTTTCCAACCCTTTGATCACCATGAAGGTGAAGGGTGGATATACGGATCCGCGGAACCCCATTCCCGATTTTTCGAACATTGGCTCGTTAGCGGCCAGGGTAGGGAAGGGATGTTCGGTTCCAAAGGTTTCCGGATTCTTCAGGTGGGCAATGAGCTTTTCCGCCTTCGCTTCGTTGGGGATCTCTGCCAGGAGGGGCCAGAAGGAGGCGATGGTTTTTACCCTGATCTGTTGTCCGTTCTTGTCCAGGTCGTAGTAGATACCGTCCTCCTCGTTCCACATGAGGCTGTTGATGCGGGTTTTCAGGGTAAAGTACTGCCGTTTGTACTTGAAGCTGATTTCCTTGTCGTTCAGGAGGTCTCCCAACTCGGAGAGGTACAGGGCATTGATGGCTTGCTGGGCATTGAAGTCTACGGGATAGCAAAGCCCCTTTCGGGGGCTGTTGTCCATCTTGGTGGCAGAAAGGGGTACTTCGTACAGTCCGTTTTCCCGTCGGAAGGTGGATTCCAGCCAGGCAAAGTATTTTTCCAGAACGGGCATGATATCCCGGATCCGTTTCTTGTTGCCTACCTTATGGTATAGATTGTACTCTGCCCATGAGAAAAGGGGAGGGTTCACCCCTTCGGGGTTGTCCTTGTGGAATACAGGCTTCCCGTCCACAAGGCTATAATCGGAACGGATGGCCCCCGAAGGTTCCTGCTTTTCGTAAAAGTTATCCAACTGGGGGGTCGCCGGGAAGTTCCGGTTCGAGTATACGAGAAAGAAGGTGGACATGATGGACTCGAACTGGTTGATCGTTTTGTTGTCGGGGTAGTTGAAGTACTGTTTCTGAAGGCCGTTTTCCGGAGTTCCCTTTTGCATGAAATCCTGAATCCATGCCCAGGTTTGATCGTACAGATCGACAAAATCCTGATCGTAGAAGTGAATAGTAGGAAAATCTTTCTTCGTCACGTACTTCCCCTCACGTTGACACAAAAGAAGGATCGTAAGAATTAAACCGATTGAAATGGAAGAACTATACTGTACCTACCCATTCCAATGCAAGTATACCTATTACAATAACGTGAATCGGCCTGGAAGTCAAATAAAATATTTATATTTAGGATAAACAAATAGAGACAAACGTTACGGTTGTGGCCGGTTTCTTGACAGAGAACCTAAGAGATAGTACAAGTTGAGTCAGGATGGATCAACAGGAACTCCGTATTACCGCTGCCCTGGCGTATGTGGACCTAAAGGACGAGGAATACGAAAAGCTTGCGGCTGCGGTAGAGCAAATGTTACAGTACTTCTCCAAGATGATGGAAGTGGACATCAAAGACCTTCCCCCCACTACCCACGCGCTGGTTCGGGAGAACCGTACCCGGCCGGATCAGGCGCTTCCGTTCCCGGATACGGATTCCCTTTTGGAGAACGCACCCGAAACCGAGGACCGATTCATCGTCATCCCCAATATACTGTGAGGCCCCATGTCTTCCTTGTCACGCTGGATCGGTGTGCTGACCGATCCTACATCCTTCGATTTGTATGTGAAATATGTAGAACAGGTGGAACCAAAGATCGGAGCCTTTCTCCAGTTCGATCCTCGGCTCGGTTTGCGGGAAAGTTCTTCCGAGGGACCCCTGAAAGGGGTACCCTTTGCCGTGAAGGATATTATCGCCGTGAAGGGCTTTCCCCTCACCTGCGGTTCCAGGATCCTCGAGGGATTCCTTTCCCCCTACACGGCAACGGCGGTAGAAAAGTTACAGCGGGCAGGTGCCGTGGTGGTGGGCAAGACAAACATGGACGAGTTTGGGATGGGGTCCTCCACCGACACCTCTTTCTACAAACAAACGAACAATCCCTGGGATCTGGAACGGGTCGCCGGTGGATCATCCGGAGGAAGTGCCGCCGCCGTAGCTAGCGGGATGGTTCCCTTTGCCCTGGGTTCCGATACGGGGGGGTCGGTACGGCAGCCGGCCGCTTTCTGCGGAATCTACGGCCTGAAGCCTACCTATGGGGTGGTGTCCCGGTACGGGTTGGTGGCTTACGCTTCTTCGCTGGATGTGGTGGGGATCTGTGCCTCTTCGGTGGAGATCACGGAAGAGGTGTTTGCCCTCATTCGGGGGAAGGATGAACGGGACCAGACATCCCTGGATACGGAAGAACTATACCGGCGGAAGGAACTCCCGGGGAAGGACGCCCGCGATCAGGCCTCCCTCGAGGCGGAAGAGGCTTCCGGTGCGCAGTACCGGGGCGCGAGCTCAGGCAGGGGTGGGGGGGTACGTCGGATCGGCTTCGTTTCGGGGAACCTGGGTCTAGATTCGGAAGTGGAACGGGCCTATCTCCACACACGGGAAGTATGCAGTTCCCTCGGGTACGAGGTTAAACCGATTGAACTCTCCATGCTGGAGTACTATGCGCCGGTGTACTACACGATTGCCACGGCAGAAGCCAGTGCGAACCTTGCCCGATACACCGGGATTCGGTACGGGTACCGCCCGGAGTATGCGGAAAACCCCGAGGAACTGGTTCGCAAGGCCCGGAGCGAAGGGTTTGGGGAAGAGGTGAAGTTACGGATCCTTCTGGGGACGTACGTTCTCCGGTCGGGATTCCAGGATCAGTACTACCAACGGGCCCAGCGGATTCGAACGGCCATCCGGAGGGATTTCGAGCGGGTGTTTCAGGAGGTGGACGTGATCCTTTCCCCCGTGTTCCCCACCCAGGCGTTCAAGCACGGGTCCGAGGGGCTGGATCCTTTCCAGCAGAAGGTGGCCGATCGATTCACCACCGCCGCGAACCTGGCAGGGATCCCGGCATTGAGTTTTCCCGCGGGTCTTGCGGGAGGGCTCCCGGTGGGGTTCCAACTGATGGCTCCCGTGTTCGGGGAAGAGTTACTATTCCAGGTGGCCAGAAGGTTTGCCGAGGTGCTGCCTCCCCTCAAACCCCCCTCCTATCCTTCTCCATGGAGTTGAACCGTGTACCAGTCTTTCATCGGCTTAGAGATCCATATCCAGCTCCTCACCCAGTCGAAGGTGTTCTGTTCCTGCCCTGTACGATTCGGGGATGAGCCCAATACGAACGTATGCCCCGTCTGTATGGGCTATCCGGGGGTTCTTCCTTCCCTGAACCGGGAGGCGGTGAAGTACGGGTACGTGGTGGCCCGGGCGCTGAACTGCCAGTTGAGCCCTGTAACTGTGTTCGAACGGAAGAACTACTTCTACCCCGATATGCCCAAGAACTATCAGATCTCCCAGTACGCGCAGCCCATCGGGCGTAACGGGTACCTAGATATCGAGTTTCGGAAGAAGAAGAAACGGGTTCGGATCCACGAGGTACACCTGGAAGAGGATGCGGGAAAATCGATCCATGCGGGAGATCTATCCCTACTGGATTACAACCGGGCAGGCACTCCCCTTTTAGAGATCGTGACCGAGCCGGATCTGGAGATCGGGGAAGAGGCCGAGGTCCTTTTACAGAACTTTCGCCGGATGGTCCGATACCTGGGGGTCTGCGACGGGAACATGGAGGAAGGTTCCCTCCGCTGCGATGCCAACGTGTCGGTGAACCTCCGGGGACAGGGGCTGGGGAAAAAGGTGGAGATCAAGAACCTGAACTCTTCCCGGTTCGTCCGTTTGGCGCTGAACTATGAGATCGCCCGTCAGGAAGAGATCCTCAGCCGGGGGGGAACCATCCTGCAGGAAACCCGGCTGTGGAACGAGAACCGGGACATCACGGAAGGGATGCGCACCAAGGAAAGCGCCCACGACTATAGGTACTTTCCAGAACCAGACCTACCCCCGTTCATTGCCGATGAGGCTTTTCTAGCGGAAGTGGAAAAGTCTCTGGTGGAACTGCCCCAGGAAAGGAAGATCCGATTCCTCAGCCAATACAAGTTATCGGAGACCCTTGCGGAGTTCCTCACCGCGGAGAAAAGTACAGCCGATTTCTTCGAACAAGCGGTGAAACGGGGAGCGGATCCTGCGAGTGCGGCTACCTGGCTTTCCTCCGATGTGCAGAAGCTCCTGAACCGAAGGGGGCTCACCCTACCCGAAAGTCCCCTTACACCGGAGCGGTTTGCCGAGCTTTTGGTGCTGCTCCAAGAAGGGAAGATCCACGGAAAGTTGGGAAAGCAGGTGCTGGAGCTGGTGTTCCAGGAAGGGAAGGATCCTGGGACGATCCTCAAAGAAAGAAACTGGGAACAGATCACCGATCCAGAGTCGATCAGCACCATTGTGGAAAAGATCCTCGCCAGGAATCCCCATGTGGTGGAGACCATTCGTCGGGGGGACATGAAGCCCTGGGGATTCCTGATAGGGCAGATCATGAAGGAGACGGGTGGAAGGGCGGATCCCCGGGTGGTGCAGGAAATCCTGAAGGAACGACTCCAGGCGAGTTTCCTTTACCTCCTGACCTTCGGAGGTGCCATTACGGGCAGACGTGACCCGGATGGGATGGTGGTACCGGGAGGCAGTGCCGCTCTTCGGAAGATCCTTGAAAATAATCCTGCGTTGAAGGAAAGGGTGCGGATAGAGGAACTACCTGTAGGGGAAATCTTGAGCGAAGAAATAACCCCCGCGGATTGGGCTACCCTTATCCTGCGCACCGCTGCGCTTCTACAGGAGGGTAACGCGAAAGGGATCGTGATTACCCATGGAACAGACACCCTTTCCTATACCGCTTCCCTGTTTCACTGGCTATTCGGAAAGGCAGAGATTCCCATCGTATTCACCGCCGCTTCCCTTCCCCCGGAGGAAGGCTCGGAGGCGGCGCAGAACATCCTGCAGGCGATTCGGCAGGCGGAGAAGGGCGAAAAAGGGGTTTCCGTGGTGTTTGGGGAGGAAACATACAGGCCGGTAAACCTGCGATTCCTCAGCCTGGATCCCATGCGGTTCTATAACTGGAACGCGGATCGGATACTGCAGGAAGCCCGAACGCCCTTTCCTCCCTTTGGGGGCGGGGTGGGAGCCGAAGAGTTCCGGGAACGAATCGAGGGAATAGTAAGAAAAATCTTCATCGTAAAGGTGTTCCCAGGACTGCAGGGAGATCAGTTGATCTCTCTTGTAAAAGCGGGAGTGCGGTTCTTTATTCTGGAGCTCTTCGATACGGGAACCGCCAACCTGCGGGAGAGCCCCTTTTCCCTGAAGAAGGCTTTTGAGGTAGGGAAACAGGAGGGGGTTCGATTCTTCTGCACCTCCCAGCAGGAGGGGATCGTGGATTTTTCCAGTTACGTTACGGCCCATGCGTTATGGAAGGAAGGAGCGATTCCCATGGGCTCACTGGCAACGGAAAGTGTGTACACGAAGCTGATCGCCGCTTCCCTCTACACGGAGTCGGAGGAAGAAATCCTGCAATGGATGGAGGCAAACGATGCGGGTATTGGTTAGGGAACTCGGAACGCATCTCGATAAAAGGGTAATGGTGAAAGGGTGGGTTCATCGGATTCGCGAACTGGGGGGGATTTCTTTCGTTCTCCTGCGGGACCGCACCGGGATGGTACAGTTGGTCTATGAGGGAAAGGTGGGATTCACCCAGGAGTCGGTACTTTCCGTAGAAGGAACGGTGCGAAAGAACGAAAAAGCACCCGGGGGGCTCGAGATCCACGCGGAACACACGGAAGTCCTTGCCCAGGCTCATACGGATCTACCCATACCGGTAAACCAGGAGCCGGAAAAGCTGTCCCTCGAGGCGCTTCTGGACAACCGAATGATTTCCATTCGTATACCGAAGATTCGGAGCATCTTCAAGGTACAGTCCACCATCCTGAAGGGGTTTGCCGAGTACCTGCGGCAGAACGGGTTCACCGAGATCAAGACCAGTAAACTGATCGGATCCGGCACCGAGGGGGGGACGGGGTTGTTCACGGTAGAGTACTTCGATACCCGTGTGTACCTGGCCCAATCTCCCCAGTTTTACAAGCAGGCGATGATCTCTTCGGGTCTGGAACGGGTATTCGAGATCGGGCACGCCTACCGGGCAGAGAAACACGATACCCCCCGTCATTTGAACGAGTACGTTTCTTTGGATGTGGAGATGGCCTTCATCGAAACGGAACATGAACTGATGGATCTGGAGCAGGGGATCCTGAACCATATCTTCCGGTTGGTGAAGGAGGAGAACGGGGAGGATCTGGAAGTGTACAAAGCAACGGTTCCCACGGAAGAGGAGGTGAACCGGATCCCCCGGGTGACCTACGACGAGGCGAAGGAGATCATCTCGAGGGAGGGGGGGAAGAAGGTGTTCGATATCAACCCCGAAGGAGAGAGGATCCTCTGCGACTGGGCCGTGAAGGAACACGGAGTGGATGCCGTATTCGTGTACGCTTTCCCCCGAAAGAAGCGCCCCTTCTATGCGTATCCGGAGGAGCAGAAAACTCGCAGTTTCGACCTGCTGTTCCGGGGCCTGGAAATCACCACGGGAGGAAGGAGGATCCATCAGTACGAGATGCTCCTCGAGGCGTTGCCCAAGTTTGGACTGACCCCCGAAGGGTTGGGGGCGTATGTGGATATATTCAAATATGGTTGTCCGCCCCATGGGGGGTTTGCCATCGGATTGGAGCGTCTCACCCAGAAAATCCTCGGTCTTGCCAACGTGAAGGAAGCCTCCCTGTTCCCCCGGGACAGGAAACGAATTACCCCCTAGGGGGTGGAATAGGAGGGGGGAGTAGGGCTCGGCCTATAGCTTCGGGAAGGCTTTTCCCAGGGAAAGGAGCCTGCGTCCCATGCAGAATCACACACACCTAGGGAGTCCCAACATACGGAGCTCCAGGGCTCTACTGAGCCGAATCGGCAAGCTTTTCCTTCTATGCCTCCTTTTATCTCACTGTGCCAGCTTTTCAACCCACCGGTATGAACCATACAGCCCCCTGGTAGGAAACCCGGAGGAGCTGTGGCAAACTGTACGGAACCACGTGAGATCTTTCGGGTTACAGGAAAAGATTGCCCAACGATGTATCCTCTACATTCCCCGGGGGATGCCGATGGAAGAGGTGGAACCGTACATCCGGGCAACGAAACCGGGAGGGGTGATCCTGTACCGGTGGAACTACGAAACCCTATCCGAGCTGGTTCGGTTGACCCGGGAGATCCGGCGAGGGTACCCGGAAGGGTATCCCCAACCGTTCATCTGCGCCGACCAGGAAGGGGGGCGCGTGCGGGCCTTTCCTTTCAAGGAGTTTGCCCAGTTGCCCAGCGCTTTTCAGTTGGGAAGGTATCGGGATCCGGAACTGATCAGATCCGCATCCTACCTAACGGCCGTGCAGATGCGGGAGGCAGGAGTCAACATGAACCTGGCTCCCGTGCTGGATCTGGTGGAGGAGGGGGATAGCTCCATCATCGGAGACCGGTCCTTTGGGGGAGACCCCCAGTGGGTAGAGAAAGCGGGGAGGGCCTACCTGGAAGGGATGCGCGCAGGAGGGGTGATCCCTGTGATCAAGCACTTTCCCGGCCATGGAAGCACTCGTACCGACAGTCACACCCTCCTGCCGGTTGTCGATCTTACAGAGGAAGACCTGTTTCGGCGAGATATGATCCCCTTTCGGGGCACCCTCCGTGCGGGAGCCCCTGTGGTGATGACCGCCCATATCCTGTATCCTCGGATCGATCCGGAATATCCCGTAACCCTGTCTCAGCGAATTCTGCAGGGGATTCTTCGGGATCGGTTGGGGTTCCAAGGGGTGGTGATGAGCGATGGGCTAGAGATGGGGGCCCTAGCGGGAAGGTATTCCCTGAAGGAGACAGTGATAGGTGCCTTTCGAGCCGGAGTGGACATACTCCTCCTCTACACCCGGTACCGAATTGAGGATATAGTATCCGTGGTAGAGGAGTCGATGCGGGAAGGAAGCCTTTCCGAAGCGGATATCGATACGGGGGTAGAGCGAGTGCTCGCTCTGAAGCAGGCCTACGGGCTATTACCCCGTTAGTACCCCGAAGTTAGTACCCCGAAGCTTGTGGGGGAGGAAGGAATGGGAAAGCGAATTGGGTTCGACCTGGGAGCTACCAAGATGCTCTGCTGCATTCTGGACGAGAAGGGGAATATCCTTCACCGTTTGAAACGGAAGAGCGTGGCTTCCCAGAAGGCTCAGGAGGTCTACAGTGCCATCGTCCAGTGTATCGAAGAGTGCCTCGAGGAAGCCTCCATTTCCCTGGCGGAGATCGAAGGGATCGGTATGGGGGCTCCCGGGGTGGTGAACTTCCACAAAGGGATCGTGCTGGAGGCCCCGAACCTGGGGTTTAAAGACTACCCCTTGCGCAAACAGCTGGAGAAGACTTTTTCTCTCCCCGCGGTGGTAGACAACGATGTGAACCTCGCTACCTACGCGGAGGTGCGGAAAGGGGTAGCAAAAGGGATGAAGCACGTGATCGGGCTTTTTCCAGGGACAGGGTTGGGCTCGGGGATTGTGTTGAACGGGGACCTGTACCGGGGCTCTTTTGGGGGAGCGGGAGAAGTGGGGCACACGATCCTGGAACTGGAAGGGAGGCTGTGCGGCTGTGGGGGGTATGGGCATCTGGAGGCCCTCGTGTCCCGAAGCGCCATCGCCAAGGATGTGGTGGCTCTCGCCGCCTCCGGGAAAGCTCCCACCGTTCTGGATAAGGCGGGCACGGATTACCGGAAAATCAAGAGCGGACTTTTGAAAAAGGCGGTGGATGCGGGAGAGAAAGAGGTGGAAAAAGCTGTTCTTCGGTCCGCCTGGTTCCTGGGAATCGGTATGGCGAACCTTGTGCATATCCTGAATCCCGAGGGGTTCGTGCTGGGAGGAGGACTGGTGGAAAAGTTCGGCAGTTACTATGTAGAGGCGGCAGAGGCTTCCATGCGGAAACACGCGTTGCCTTCCCTGGTAAAATCCGTACGAGTCCAGATCTCTGCCTTTCTGGAAGATGCGGTAGCGGTAGGGGCGGCCTTGCTATTGGCCGAAGAGTTGAAGGGGAAGGAACATGGCTAGTTCGAATGCGGGGGCTCCCCGGCTAGTGGGAGTGATCGATATTGGTTCCACGGCCATTCGGCTGGTGATCGCAGAAATCGACCCTTCGGGGGAATGGAGGAGGCTGGACCGGGCCATTCGACCTGTCCCCCTCGGCAAGGATGTATTCCTCAATGGATCGATCAGCCGGGAGACCCTCCAGCTTTGCCTGCGAGTGCTTACCGGGTTCCTGGAACTTCTGCAGGGGTGGCAGATTTCCCAGGAGAACGTGCGGGTGATCGCAACGGCGGCCATCCGGGAAGCGAGGAACCGGGAAATGTTCATCGACCGGGTGCGGATGCGTACGGGGTTCAAGGTAGATGTGATCGAAGGGATCGAGGAGAATCATCTTACCTACCTCGCGGTCCAGCATGCTATTCGGAACCTGAAGAAAGATCTCGCGAGGACCAATACCCTCATCATCGAGGTTGGGGGAGGGACCACGGAACTGATGCTCCTTCAGCGGGGAAAGATGGTTTCCGCCCACTCCCTGCGGATCGGTACGGTCCGGATCCAGCAGCACATTTCTCCCGATTCAGAAAGTTACAGCCATGTGGAGGGGTACATTCGGGAGCATATACGGAACACCCAGGAACTGCTGGAGGCGGAGTTCGACCTTTCCCGGATCAAATACTTCGTCACCATCGGGGGGGATGTCCGGCTGGCAGCGGAACGGGTGGGGAAGAAGGTGCACGAGCACTACTCCATCATCAAGAAAAAAGACTTTATCGAGTTTGTTGATCGATTGAAACACTGTACGGTGGACGAATGTGTCCGACTCCTCCAGGTGACGTACAACGAGGCGGAGGGGCTGGTGGCAGCCCTCCTGGTGGTGAAGTACTTTCTCAATGCCACAGCCGCGGAGTTTCTCATCGTTCCCGACGTGAGTATTCGGGAAGGGGTTCTGTTGAGTTTTGCCCTGGACACATCCCGGGCAGTGGGAGAGCAGTTCTACTCCCAGGTGGTGGCCTCTGCCGTAAGCCTGGGACGGAAGTACCATTTCGATGAAGACCATAGTCTCCATGTGGCCCGCCTGGCCCTGCAGATCTTCGACCAGTTGCAGGAGGAGCATGGGCTGGATAAACATGCGCGGCTGCTCCTGGAGTCGGCCGCGATCCTCCACGATATCGGGAACTTCATCAATACAGCCAAACATCACAAGCATGGGCAGTACATCATTGCCAACTCCGAGATGTTCGGATATTCCAGGGGGGACCTACGGATCATCTCCAATATCGTCCGGTACCATCGGAAGGCGCTTCCCGTGCCCGCCCATCCGCGATTCATGATGTTGGGAAGGGAAGAGCGGATGCTAGTTCTGAAACTGGCTTCTATCCTCAGGCTGGCCGATGGGTTGGACAGGGGACATTCCCAGCGGATCCGCAAGGTACGGATCGACAAACAGGACGAGGAGATCCTCCTCCAGGTGGAGTACGACGGAAACCCCCAGGTGGAGAGGGCCGGGTTGAAGTTAAAGAGTGAAATGTTCGAGGAAGTGTTCGGATACACAGTCCGGATGCTGTAACTGTTCAGGGAAAGTGGTGAACCGTATGGGAAAGAAAAAGAAAAAAGTACATTCCGGTGAGAAAAGTGAAAGCACCCCCCTGTTTTTCAATCGAGAACTGAGCTGGCTCGAGTTCAATCGGCGGGTACTGGAAGAGGCGATGGATCCCTCCGTTCCCCTGTTGGAACGGCTGAAGTTCCTCTGCATCGTCAGCTCCAACTTCGATGAGTTCTTCCAGATACGAGTGGCTTACGTGAAGAGGCAGATCCTGTTGGGAAACCAGGTGAACTGCCCCTCGGGGTTGCGGCCGTCGGAACAGCTGGATCGAATCCGAAAAGAAGTACGGGAGATCGTGGACCTTCAGTACCGCACCCTGTATGAAGAGATTCTACCGGGGCTCGCCAGCCATGGGATCCGCTACTTGAAACCTACCGAGTGGGACTTGAAGCACCTGGAGTACATCGAAACCTTGTTCGAGCGGGAGTTGTTCCCCGTACTCACTCCTATTCGGGTTTCCCCTGGTCCCTCCTTTCCTGCCATTCGAAACCTTCGGTTGTACATTGCGTACCTTCTGCAGAAAGAACCGGGCGTGGAAGATGGGGAGGAAGGGAATGAACGGATTGCTCTGATCCAAGTGCCCGAGAGTTTTCCTCGAATTGTCTACCTCCCCTCGGAGGAGGACAAGATTGCTTTTACGGTTCTGGAGTACGTGATCCAGAAGTACGGAGAACGGTTATTCCCTGGTTATCAGGTACAGGATTCCTTCGTGTTCCGGGTTACCAGGGATGCGGATCTGGGGGTGGATGAAGAGCGGGACGATGACTTTATCGATGCCATGGTGGAGGTTTTGGCCCAGCGGGAACAGAGCCCGGCGGTGCGGCTTTCCTGCGTGAAAGGGAGCGAAAGGCTACGGGATTTCATCGCCGCCATGGTGGATCTGGGGCTGCCGGATGTGTACGAGATTCCAGGCCCCCTCGATCTGGGCAGTCTCATGAGTCTCGTTTCTCTCTCAGGGTTCGAATCCCTCCGGGATGTTCCCTGGAACCCCCTACCTTCCCCCTCCCTACCGGAGGATGAACCCTACTGGTCCGTATTGAGCCGAACGGACGTACTTCTTCACCATCCGTACGAGTCCTTCCACCATGTGGTTACCTTCCTCAACCAGGCGGCGACGGATCCGGATGTCCTGTCCATAAAAATTACCCTGTACCGAACCTCCTTCGATTCTCCCATCATCCAAGCCCTGGAACAGGCGGTCCGGAACAAGAAGCAGGTAACGGCTTTAGTGGAGTTGAAAGCCCGGTTCGACGAGGAACGGAATATCGAATGGGCCAGTCGGCTAGAAAAGGCAGGGGTGATCGTGATCTATGGGGTCGCTCATTTGAAAGTACATGCGAAGGCTTTGCTTGTGGTGCGAAGGGAAGGCAACACCGTGCGGAGGTACGCGCACCTTTCCACGGGAAACTACAACGAAAAAACCGCCCGCCTCTATACGGATATCGGCCTCCTCACGTCCCGGGAGGATATCACGTACGAGCTCGCGCTGTTCTTCAATGCGGTGACGGGGTATTCGGCTATTCCTAACTTGCGGAGGCTGGCCATGGCTCCCACGGGGTTGAAGGGACGGCTACTCACCCTCATCGAACGGGAAATCGCCCGGACCACGAAGGAGTCCCCCGGTCTGATCATGGCCAAGATGAACTCCTTAGCCGATACGGACATCATTTCTGCCCTCTATCGGGCATCGCAGGCTGGGGTACGGGTCCTGTTGAACGTTCGGGGGATCTGCATGCTGGTGCCTGGGGTGGAAGGGTTGAGCGACCGTATCACCGTGGTGCGTATCGTGGATCGGTTCCTGGAACATAGCCGGATCTTCTATTTTCAGAACGGCGGTTCGGAGGAGGTCTACTGCGCCTCTGCCGATTGGATGAACAGGAACCTGGAACGAAGGATCGAACTGATGTTTCCCATCGATCAGAGGGAACTCCGCAAGCGCTTGATCCAGCTGTTGAAACTCTACTTCAAGGACAACCAGAAAGCAAGCCTTCTTCTTCCCTCGGGGAAGTACGTGCGAAAAAAACCCGAAAAGGGAGAACCCTTTATTCGGGTCCAACACGTGCTTTACCAGGAGATGGTAACCCTCAGCAAGAGCGCTGACAAAATTGAAAAGAAGGAGTTCCTGGTACGCCGGAAACAACCGGAGTAGATGCCTATCTGCCTGCCCCGGCATCTCTACCGGAGAAGTGTTCCTCATCTTGATGGGGGAACGTTGATTGAGGGACGGTTTTCCCCCTGAAAGCCTTCCAGGTATTGCCCCCCTTCTTTGATTAATTGGCCACTTTTATGCAATGATGATTGATTGATCACTTCCTTAGTTAAGGGAAAGGGGGGACTTAAGGGGTCGGTGCCGGCCGGTACCGAAGGGCGTACCCGTATTCGAACACCGTTGCCCCCGGTACCCCTTTCAAAAGGGTAACAAACACTTCCGTTTCTCCCCCAACGGTCAAAGTGATGGGTCCTTTTTTCCCCGGCATCAGATTGACCAGTCGGAACTCCACAGTCACCTCCTGGGGGGTCCGTAGACCGTTGGCAAGATACACGATATAGGTGGAATCCACCTGTTCGAAACGAAGATCGATCTTCCCGCTCCCCGGGATCTTTCGCGTTTGTCCTGCAAAATCTTCCTCTTTGAGGGCGTTTCCAAACACCACGGGGAAAGGGGGATTCCCTGGATGGAAGGCATAGTAATACTCACCCTCCACCGGAGAGACCGGTGAACCGTCGTAGTTGAGAAACCGAATGGGGATGGAAACCATCTTCCCCTCTTTCGTAGGGATCCGCACATCGAAATGAAGGTGGGGGCCCGAACTTACCCCCGTGTTCCCGCTGTACCCGATGGGATCTCCCGCTTTCACCCGATCCCCCACCTTTACTAAGGAGCCGTTCTGCTTCAGGTGCACGTAGTTCCCAAAGGTTCCATCCTCGTGAAGGATCAGGATATAGTTGGCATCCTGTGCGTAGGCGGTGGAAGGACCACCCCGGTTGGAATCCGCTTTCACATCTATCACCGTACCGTCCCGGGCTGCAGTTACCAGGCTTCCCATGTCCAGGTCGAAGTCGTAGGCGTACTGATTCTCCCCGTAATGGGTAAAGGCTCCGTTGGGGCCCTGACTGAGACGGTACTTCTTCCCATGGGGAAAGGGAAATAGGTACAGGAAGGAGGGATCCGGGCGAACCGAGGTGGGGTCCCCCCGGGCGTAGGATACAGTCATTCGGAAGCTTTTTCGCCCCGAATTGGGGAGGGCTTCCAACTGGAATAGGGGAACCTTTACCGAATGGGGAGGAAGGAGGGTGCGAAAGGGCAGGGAAACGGAACTTTTCAGGTTGTAGAGAGTGGGAAAATCGATGGAAATCCACACGGGTATGGGATAACCGTTGTCTCCGTAGAACTGGTAAGCCCCCCCCTCTTCCTGGGCCTGGTACACTCGGACAGGGTCTTTGGGAGGGGAAGCCTCTCTCCGCGGGGCAGGCTCATTTCGCTGGGCAGAATCGCTCCTTTGGGGGGAATCTTTGGTCTGGGCTTTTGCAACTGCGGGCAGGAGGGATAGAAAAAAAGCCAACAGTATTAAAGATAAAATCCACCCCCCTCGGCCCACAGGGTGTAGGTGCACAGATCGTTTATCTACGTGCTCGATGCGCTCTCGATCTATTGCGTGCAGGTACACACGTTTTATACTTGCAGTGCCTCCTCGATCCATACAAACAAGTATACAAAGATTTCCCGTTTTCGGGTAGGATAGGGGCATGGCGCATTGTATCGTTCCCTCTGCGGAGGAAATACTGGATAGAGAGTTCCCCGTGTTGGACAAGGGATTCGTCCGCCTGGTAGATTACCTGGGAAGCGACGAACGAATCGTGCAGGCGGCCCGTGTCTCCTATGGGAAGGGAACCAAAACCTTCCGGGAGGATCGAGGTCTCATCTTCTACCTGTTGCGGAATGAACACACCTCTCCTTTCGAACAGGTGGTCCTCACCTTCCATGTGAAGCTTCCCATTTTCGTGGCCCGGCAGTGGATCCGGCATCGGACGGCCCGGGTGAACGAGATCTCCGGCCGGTACAGCGTGCTGAAGGACGAGTTCTATGTTCCGGCCCTGGAAGACCTGGCAGCCCAGAGTAAAGATAATAAGCAGGGCCGAGCCACCGAACCCTTTGCTCCCGAGGTGGGTAGATCCATCCAGGAAAGGATAGAGCAGGCTCAAAAACAATCCTACCAGGTGTATGAAGAACTCCTGGGTACCGACCTGGCACGGGAGATCGCCCGCATCGTGTTGCCCCTCAGTGCCTATACCGAATGGTACTGGCAGATGGACCTCCACAACCTGATGCACTTTCTGAAACTTCGGTTGGATCCCCATGCCCAGAAGGAAATCCGGCTCTATGCCCAGGTGATTCTGGACATCACCAAACGGGTCTGTCCCATCGCGATGGAAGCCTTCGAGGAGTACGTGCTGAAGGGGGTAACCATTTCAGGGAAGGAGAAAGAGGCCCTTCGATCCCTGTTGAAGGATCGACTGTCAGAGCAAGACTGGAAGATCCATGGGGAAGCCTCTGGTCTTTCCGGGAAGGAAATAGACCGGTTTCGGGAAAAGCTTTGGGAGTGAAAAGGAATGGAGGATAGGGGATTCGAACCCCTGACCTATAGATTGCGAACCTATCGCTCTACCAACTGAGCTAATCCCCCAGAACGTGCTATCGA
>Ga0078972_1010351_pt1 | contig 17495 bp, 19 predicted proteins | sample YelNatPaOPGAMG01_FD_67568 | JGI IMG/M metagenome (GOLD analysis project Ga0078972, IMG submission 67568) | Hot spring thermophilic microbial communities from Obsidian Pool, Yellowstone National Park, USA - OP-RAMG-01 (SPADES assembly) (version 2) | ecosystem: Environmental > Aquatic > Thermal... | reverse complement strand
CATTATGCTGAGAAATGTATTGATGATTTAGAAAAAAGAGGAATAATTGATAAAGAAAGAGCCAGCGAATTAAGAAAAATTATGAAAAAATAGATTAAAGAAGATAAATTTTTTATAGTTTCTTTAAATAATGATATTTGATATTTTATGTGTGATATTTTAATTGCAACACCTAAAGCAACAAAAGAAAATATTATGATATTTGCAAAAAATAGTGATAGAGATCCAAATGAAGCTCAAATTTTGGATTTTATACCTAGGCAAAAACATAAGGAAAAGAAAATTAAATTAACTTATGTTGAATTCCCTCAAGTAGAAGAAACATACGTTGTAATTTTATCTCGTCCTTGGTGGATGTATGGAGCAGAAATGGGAGCCAATGAATATGGCCTAGTTATTGGAAACACTGCAGTATTTACTAAAGAAAGAAAAGAGAAAATTGGAATTTTAGGAATGGATATTATAAGATTAGCTTTAGAAAGAACAAAAAATTCTAAAGAAGCTTTAGAATTTATAATTTCAATAATAGAAAAATATGGACAAGGTGGAAGTGGAAGTTACGAACATAAACTTTATTATCATAATTCTTTTATAATCGCTGACCCAAAAATGCATGGGTATTAGAAACTGCTGGAAAAAATTGGGTTGCAAAAGAAATAAATGATATTTATACTATTTCAAATGCTTTAACGCTCCCATGCTTAAGTATATTTAAGCCAAAAAATTATTGGTGGCAATTCGAAATTTTCCATAGAAATTTTCAAACAAATTATAGAACCTATATTAATGATTTTTTAAAAGATAAAAATAAATTGCAAATAGAAATAATCGAGAAGGAAACTAAAATCAGAGAACATTATTCAAAAGGGGATTTAAACAAAGAGGGAGTATTTAATTTAACTAAGTGGGCTTTTGATAGAGAGAAAGAACTTTTAGAAAAATGGGGTAATATAAAAATTGGAAGATTACCTTTATTCTATAGAAGAAAATGGAATAAAGTAAATAAAGAAGCAGGATTATTTTAGTTTTATTTTAATACTAACTTCTCGTCGTAATGTGAAACCAAACATTGTAACAATGTTTTAAATCATTCAATAAAAAATAGATATTATTATCAAAATTAAAAAGTATATTGTTAAAATTGAGAGAATTTCAATTGTTTCTTCAGGGTAGTCTTTTTTAAAAATCAATTTTATTGGAAATAATATTAGATTCGATATAGTCTTAGGTAATGGTAACATGAAGAATGATTTATTTTGATATTCAATATAAGCTTTACCATAATTTTTAATCATTTCTTTTTCTTCATATAAAGCTAAGCCCAATATAATAAAAGATGTTATAAGCCAGAATATGGGTGGCGATGCAAAATATCCTCCTTTTGGAGGATAAAAGATATATTTATCGTATATTAAAAGTCCATAACTCCATATTAAGAAACTTAAATATTGTGGATGTCTTGAATATTTATAAACAAAAAAATCTATAATTTTTAATTTTTTAAATTTACCATAAAACCATGAGGCACAACTTAGAAAGAATATGGATGCGCTTAAATATATTATTAAATGAAAAAAAGCATCATCAAAAATATGTAAAGGAAGATTTCTAGCCAAATTTGTAAAAATAAATCTTAATGCATCATAGGGCATATAGATAGAATCTCCCAATTCTAAAAATTGAGATACTGCATATATTTTCTCAGGCCATGATCCTGGAAATAATTCTATTATTGGAAGCCATAAAATTCTTATTATACCTATACCAGTAAGAAAGAACATTACTGATGCAAAATAACTAAATGTTGGAAGATATAATACAAAAGAGCCTAAAAATGATAATTGACTTTTTTTAAGAATAAAACCAATTATTATTAAAGATATAGTAGCTATAAAACAAGCATAACTAATTGGTCTAATAGAATTTATGAATTTCTCAGCTTTATTCCATTGAATGCCATAGTCAGGAAAAATATCTACTAAAAATTTATTTAGAATATGTGGTAGCTCAATTGTAGAATATAGCAATGCTATTGTAAATATTGCAGAGAATACCATTGATAATAATATTAATGATTTTGTATTCATACGCACCTATTATCTATAAATCCATAAATCTATCTATTATTTAACTTTAAATTAGATCAATATACATTATTGACAACAATGAAGTAAATAAAAAAAGTTCGCTGAATTTCTTTTATATAGTATTATAAATTAACAAAAAAGAAGAAATTAAGTAAGATTTTAATAAAGATAATGATCATAATTCCATTGATATCAAAGTATAATAAATAAAAACGCCTCAATCATATTGGAATATATAAACCTTTTTCAATATTTACGTGCGTCCATAAAAAATGCAGGGGGTGGGATTTGAACCCACGAAGGCCTACGCCAGCAGGTCTTAAGCCTAGGCATTAGGGCTTAAACTACTGCCCCCTCTAGCCACTTATTAGTATTGACCAGACTAGGGAACCCCTGCATTTCTCAAAACTTTTTTATTATTTTACAACCATATATATTTTAAAAGAAATAATTATTTTATTTTAATGAAATAATCATTTAGTTTGCTTTGGAAAATATATAGCTTTACTTGTAATTTCTAAAGAACAGGCATTATGAGTTAAGCAAAAATTTTGGCATGCTTCAGCATTTTCTTTATTTTCATAACCAAGTCCACAAACTTCGCATATGAATATTTCTTTTCCATTTTTCTTAATCTTTTTAACCATAATCATTATTTTTAAAAATCATCAATATTTAAATATTATTCAAAGAAAATAATTCTTACTGAAAGATCTTGAAGATTTAAAAGAGCAATAGATGGAGGAGTTGGATCTAAACCCATACCTTTTTGATAATGAGTTTGCTTTTGAAATGTTCCTGAGTTAATAATTGTTAATCCTCTATATTTTTTTATACCTGCAACATGAATATGTCCTACATGTAATATATCTGGGATAGTTTCTAATACAAGTAAATCTTCTTGTAAAGGTAATGTTAGAGCTGTTCCTCCGTATACTGGTGCTAAATGTCTCGTTAATGGTATCACTTCAAGAAGTTTATCAATATTTTCTTTTAAAGTACTATAAGTTAATCCAGGAATATATTGAATAAAATCATCAAAGCTTTGGCCATGATATAATAAAAATTTCCTTTTATGTAAAGCTATTTCTGATGGATTTCCAAGAAAAATAAAATTTCTTTTTTCTAAAAATTTTTCAATATATTTTTTAGGATATGCTGGTTGAGGTAAAGCTTTTCTAACAGGATCATGATTTCCTGGTGTAATTATCACATTAATAATATTTGGAATGTTTGAAAGAAGCTGGATAGCTTTTTCTAATTGCAAATCAATGGATTTATATTTTAATTCTCTTTCTTGATTTGGATATATTCCTACACCATCTATTAAATCTCCACAAATTATTAAATATTTAACAAGTTTTCCTTCATCACTTTCTTTAAGCCATTTTAAAAAATTCATAAAAGCTTCTTCACAAAATTTCTCACTACCAATGTGTAAATCTGAGATTAATGCTACATATAATTCTGGAAATTCTATTTTTTCTTTACTACTTTTATTAACAATAGGAATATCAGGTTGAATTACATCTTGTATAATAAAAAGATCATTTGCACGTCTTATTTTTAATCCAACTACTTGATCCATTAAAATTTTTTCACATTTAAAATATACTTCCTCATTTGTCCTAGGTGCAATAAATGTGGTTTTACCTGATGGATCTTCACATTCAAGTATTATAGCTTTTTTAGTTTCTCTTTTATCATAGATCATTGCAATGGTTGAAGCTTCTTCATTATTCTTAATCTTCTTTATTTCAGAAATTGGAATAAAATTATCCGGCCTTGAACTAAGAATCTTTTTTATTTTTTGATATCTATTAAAAAAATATTCTTTAAAATCTTTAATAGTGCCAATAACTTTTAAATCTTCTCCAGGATTTTTTATTATATCTATTTCAGTTTTATATTCTTCAATTTTAATTATTTTCTTTTCTTTTTTCTCTTCAATTTTAGGAATTTCTTTTTCTATATGTTTAGGAGGCGGAATAATTAAAGTTTTTTTATCAATTTTTAAAATTTCTTCAATATGTTTATCCGTAATAAATATTATATCTAGATTATTCTTTTTAATATTTTCAATTGTTTCTTTAATAATTTCTAAAGGATTAGGAGTTTCACTTAATAATTTAAAAGCTTCCTCTGTTAATTGATATCCTAATTCTATTACATAAGCTATAACTTCTTGCATTGAAGATTTTTCCATCATATTTTGCCTCTCTTAATAGAGCAGGCTTAAATCTTAAAGAGCCTGCTTATAGATAATATTTATTAAATATTATTAAAAACTAATACTTAACCTTTATTTAGTTAAAAATAAAAAATAAATAATTCATTTTTATTGATTTATAAAATATGGAAATATCCAAATGCAACATTGTTACTCATATTTTGCCAATTTCATGAAATTTTCATCTTTTTAATTTTAATCTCATTTTCAAGAAGAAAAGAAAGGGATTCGTCATTCTTAAAAATAGAATATATTTCATCCATAGGAATATTAAGATTTATAGATTTTGTTCGTCCATATCTTCCAAAATTAACTATTTTACATTTAAGAAAACCCATCATATCAAGTTCAGATAATAAACCACTAACTCTTCTAAAAGTTAGGGGCCCTAAACTAAGTTGATTGCAAAGATCTTTGTATACATTATAAACATTTCCTGAAGTAACTATATCGATATTACTTCTTTTAAGAAGTAGTACTGATAACAATACGATTTTTGAATGAATAGGCATTGTAGTTAAAGCTTCAAAAATTCTACCACGTTCAATAATACCCTGAGCTAATCTTACATGTGTTTCTTTGATAATAGGAGAGCCATTCCTTTCAGCAACTTCACCTGCAACTCTTAATAAATCTAAAGCTCTTCTAGCATCACCATGTTCAGCAGCTGCTAAAGCTGCACATAAGCTAATAATTTCTTCTGAAACTACTCCAGGTTTAAAAGCTAAAGGAACACGTTCATTTAAAATATCTTTTAATTCAAGAGCAGTATATGGATGAAAAACAAGTTCTTCTTCACTTAAACTACTTAAAACTCTAGGATCTAATAATTCTTTGAACATTAAATCATTAGAAACGCATACAAGAGAAAGTTGAACATTTGAAGAAATTTCATTTATACGAGTTAATTCATATAAAAGATTATCTCCATAATTTTTAACTAACGCATCAATTTCATCTAAACCAATTACTAAAGATATACCATGATTACAAAGAGTTGTTTTAAAACGATTAAAAACTTCAGCAGTAGCTAAACCTGTAAAAGGAATTTTTAAACCAATAGATTCGCATAAAGAAGCTAAAACTCTATATTCAGTTCCAGTTATTCTGCAATTAACATAAGTGAAATATAAAGGAAGGCCGCGTTTTGAAGCTTCTTCTGAAAAACGATTAAAAACATATTTTAAAACAGCTGTTTTACCAGTTCCAGTTTTTCCATAAATGAATATGTTAGATGGTCTAGAACCCCTAAAAATGGGTAGAAGAGTTTCCCCTAATTTTTTAATATGTTCAGCTCTATGAGGTAGCTTAGAAGGAAGATAATCGGCTCTTAATACTTCACGATTAATAAAAATACTTGGTAATTCAAGTTTTTTAGAAATAAGCTCTTCAAGAGGATCACCTGGACCCCTTAAATTCCATTGAAATAAGTTATTTTCATTTTTATTTTCAATGTTATTTTTCATAAAATAACTAGCCTCGTAAATTTTTGAGGGAAAAAAAATAAAATAAGTTATATCAAAAAAATTATATAAAATAATTAAATATTTTAAAACTGCTTTTTTTCATTTATTTTTTAAGAAAAACCTTTTCCAATGGAAATCAAGGGGTATGGGAGTTTATATTTTCCATTTTTCAAGTAAGTATGTTCTTCACAAAAAGTTTAATTTAGTTAAATTAAATTCTTCAAAAATAATAAAAAAATTGAAATGGAATTAAAAAAACTTTTTTTTACATTATTATTCTGTGAAAATTTTCTTATTTCTAATAATTTTAAAAAAGAAAAAATTCCAGTGGAAAAAAAGGGGTAAAAATTAAAAACATATTTTAACTTTTTGTGAAAAATGTGAAATCATCTTCTAAATGAATAGAAATATTAAGAGCTTTTACATCTTCATTAAAATTTTCCATAAAATGATTAAATATAATTTTTAAATGTAAAATAATATTATTTTATGGAAAAATATGTTATATTTACTTAACTGAAAAATCTTTTTTCTTTTCCTATTTACTTAATTTCCAATTTTTCTAGCTTTCCATTATTTTTCTCTCTTTTTTATCTTTTATTTCCTAAAAAAATCCAATAAAAATTCATTTCTTCCAAAAATTTTCTCAAAAATAGTTTTTCACATTTTTAATGATATAACTTAAATATTTTCTAAATTATCTTAATATAACTCTTATGTATTACCTCACATTAGATACACTAAAATTTTTATAATTAAGAAAAAATCATGCTGAAATTGTCCAAGAAAAAAATACGTTTTGAATTAATAGATGAAAATGGAGATAAACTCACCTTAATATTCGAAGGTAAGGTAAATAGGGAAAAAATTTTACAATTAGCTGATTTTATAGAATTATATGGTGGTAATATAGAAGAAAATATTTTTTCTCAGGAAGAAAATAAAATTGATCGTTTAATAAAAGTGATAGAAAAATACTTTCCATTTGGATATTTCTCTTCAAAAGAATTATATGAAGCTTATTTATTGGAATATCGTCAACCCTTACCATTAAGCACAATCTCGACATATCTTTCCCGCCTTTCCAATAAGGGTATTTTGCAAAGAATTGGCCAAGGTACGCATCTTAAATATAGAATTAATAGACGATCTATACTTAATTCTATAGAAGAAAAAGAAGAAAAAAATGAATAAAAAAGAATATAAAAATGAATTTTTTATAGGAAATAAGTATTTTTCTTTACTTCATTCTAATCCTGTAAAACTTAAAAAAATATTTTTTTAAGAAAAATTTACACCGAGATTTTCAAGTTCTTTTTTAACTTTTTCATAAATCTCAAACCATTCTTTTATTGGCCTCATTGTTTTAATATCATAACATTCATCAAAAGTTTTACCTAAAGGTGGATCTTTAAATTTATCTTCATATTTTTTCACTAATTCCTTTGCAAGTTCATTAGCATCTCCTCTTTTCATTCCAGTAAAAGCTCTTCCTGCTTCAGCATAGAATTTTGATTCAAGACCTGTATATTTATCTACTTCTTTTGCACTTCTTCCAACTATTCCAGGTCCTAAATGCACACCTGATACTACTGAAAGTGCAACTGCAGCTCCTTCATAAAGAATCATTTCTGTGCATGGACCAGCTGAAGCATAACACTCACTATGAGTAATTATTTTAGTATTTCTTGCAATTGCTTGTCCAGCTACATTATGACACCAAATACTTAATCTATTACTTTTATTATTATAATGTATATGTTGACAATTTAATTCTTGAAAACTTGCTTGATTTATAATAAGATTTGCTAAATGATGAGCTACCGCAGAAACAGCTGTTTCTTCAGCTCCTCTTGTAAAACCACCTATTAATTGATCAGAATAAGCAAAAATTGGTCTTCCAGATTCAAGATAAAACTTTACTTTACTTAATATATTGAATGAAATTTTCATAGGATAAATTATACAAGCTAGTCCAGCATCTGTAGAGCGAAAACCATAATTTGGATTAAAGCTAGCAATATCAGCAGCAACCCATTCAAAACTACTACCAATTAAGCATAATCCAGGACGGCCTGCTCTAGAAGCTGCTTCTCTCATCCAGCGTGCCTCGAGTTGAGCAGCATGAATTTCTATTGGAGAATGACTAATTATTGGCTTACCATCTATTTCAGTAAGTGATCCAGCACATAATATATCTATTTCAGGTTCTATAGCAATGCTTGTAAGAATATTCAAATAATTTTTTGAACTACAAACTCCACCAGCAAGAGCACCTATTGTGATCGGAGGCTTTTTATCTTCAATACTTCTAATGCTTATTTCTCGTACTTCTCTTCCTGAACCTACAATTATTTTTTCAGGTAAAGATTTTAAAGCTTCTTTTATATCTTCTTCATATATTTTTATTATTCTTCCAGTATCATTACAATAAACTCCTAAATCAATTATTAAATTATAGGCAGCTTTAAATATGCTATCCGCTAAATCATTATCAGAAGGTATAAGAATTTCTGGATCACGTTTTATATCATATTCTTTAACTAATTCCTTTAACTTTGTTGGGAGTATCTTAGCTTCAAACTCACTTTCTTTTACGAAAGGGCCATTTCTCGCTCTTTCAATAATTTCAAATAATTTATAATTCCCTAAAGCCATATTATTTTAACCTCTTATTTTTTAAGAGTTCTTTAATTTTCAAAACACCATCATTCGCAGTTTTACCATAAGCATCCGCTCCTATTTTTTTAGCCCATTCTTCAGTAACTGGAGCCCCGCCAACTATAACTATATATTTATCTCTTAAATTCATATCTTTAAGAATTTTTATTATTTCTTCTTGCTTTATCATTGTGGATGAAAGTAAAGCTGATATTGCAATAACATCTGCATTAACTTCTTCAGCTTTTTCGATAAACTTAATCGATGGGACATCTTTCCCTAAATCATAAACTTTAAATCCATTTGCTTTCAATAAAGCAATCACTATATTCTTTCCAATATCATGTATATCTCCTTCAACTGTTCCAATAACTACTACTCCTTTATCTTTTTCTGAATACTCTTTAAAAGATAATTTTTCTTCTAATATTGCTATAGCTCTACTCATTGCTTCTGCAGCTTGTATCATATCTGGTAAAAATAATTCTAATTTTTCAAATTTATCTCCAACTTCTCTTATTCCTTTAGATAAACCTTCTTCGATTGCTTCAAGTGGATCTAATCCTATACTTATAGCTTCTCTTGCAGCAGCTTCAGCAGCTTCTATATCTCCATTTATAACTGAAACTCTTAATTTTTCTAAAACTTTTTCTTTCATAATTTATCACTCATTTTCAAATTCTATATTATTAATCATTTCTTCTAAAGTTATAATGTCTTCTTTAAAACCATAATTTTTTAACATTTTTGCAAATTCAGTTATTTGTGGTGGTTTTAGAAATGCTTGTTCAAGAATTTTTTCTGAAGTAAAAGCTTCTTTAACATTTCCATCAAAAATTATTCTTCCATTTGACATTATTATAACTCTATCACAATGTTCAGCAACTATTCTCATATTGTGGGTAATGACTATAATTGTGCGTCCATCTTCTCTATTTAATTTATCAAGTATATTCATTATTTCTTTTGATCCTTTCCAATCTTGCCCAGTAGTTGGTTCATCTACAATGATAATTTCTGGATTTAATGAAAGGACAGAAGCTATAGCTAATTTACGTCTTTGTCCTTTCCCAAGAAAGAAAGGATGTTCTTCAGCATATTTTAACAAATCCATAGATTCTAAAATTTTTAAAGTCTTCTCTTTAGCAATTTCTTCATTAATTTTTAATTGTTTAAAATTAAACATTACTTCATCAAAAACGGTTTGACAAAAAAGTTGATGGTCTGGATTTTGAAAAACATATCCTACATAATTAATAAGTTCTCTAACTTTAGGACTGCTTACATCTATTCCTTTAACAATTACTTTCCCACGAGTAGGTTTAAGAAGACCATTAAAATGTTTAACAAGTGTTGTTTTACCTGAACCATTTTGTCCAACTATTGCTAAATATTCCCCTTTTTTTATATTAAGATTTATGTCTTTTAAAGCAACAGTCCCATCTGGATATTGATAATATAAATTTTCAACAATTATTATAGACTCATTTTTATTTAATAAATTTTTATCTTTTTTATAAGATTTATATGAATGAAAATTTTTTATTTTTATAAGATTTTTAGAATAAATTTTTTCAAATTCTTCATAAGCATCATTAAGCGTTATTGGAATTTTTCCATTCCATATTCCTTTCTTCTTTAAAATATAAAAAAATTCAGCAATTTGTGGAACATTCCTGCTTATTTCTGAAATTTTTTCGATTTTTTCAAAAAATTCATCTTTAGTTAGGTCTAAGATTATGTTTCCATCATGCATTAATATGAATCTATCAGCATAAGGTGCTACTTCCTCTAAATTATGCTCTATCATAACAATTGTTGCTTCTCTCTCTTCTCTTATTCTTGAAATAACTGAATATACTTCATGTCTTCCAATAGGATCTAAATCACTTGTTGGCTCATCAAAAATGAGAATTTTTGGCTCAATAACTAAAATTGATGCAATAGCAACTCTTTGTTTTTGTCCTCCTGAAAGTTCTATTGGAGACTTATCTATACTATCTTCCATTCTTATTAATTTTAATACCCATTCAAGTCTCTTCTTCATTTCATTTCTTGGTATGCCAAAATTTTCCATTCCAAAAGCTATTTCATTTTTTACACTCATAGAAATAAATTGAGTTTCAGGGTCTTGAAAAACCATTCCAATATCTTTTACAAATTCATATATATCATGCTCTAGAGTGCTTTTACCAAATATTTTTACATTACCTTTTAAAATGCCATTAATTCTTTGAGGTATTAATCCATTCATACATAAACAAAGAGTAGTTTTTCCAGCTCCGGAAGGTCCAGTAATTACTACAAATTCTCCATCCTTTATCTTTAAATTAATTTCTTTAAGAGCCCAATTCTTCGATCCTGCATATTGCCAACTAAAGTTATTAAACTCGATGGCATTCATTTAGATTACCATATGAATATTTTTTAAATATTTCATTAGGAACTACTTAATATTTTTTTTCCATGTTTATGTAATTTTAACATAATAATGAAAATATTAATTTTATAAAAATTTTTATAATGAAAACAAAAAGCTTTTTATATATTAAACTAAGAGTATATCTAAAAGTATTGGTGGATAATATGGAAGAAACTAAAGAATTTAAAATTAAGAAAAGAGTAACTCCATTACACATAGTACTAACAGCTATCATGGCAGGGGTTTTAGGAATTTTAATACTTTATGCAGCTATTACAACAACAATAGTTCCTGGTGTTGCTGCTTTATATCCAGCAACAGCATTTGAAGTTGTATTTGGAATATGGTTTGGTGTATGGGGTGGAATTGCAGCATATATTGGACTTATTATTGCTGGAAGTTATGCTGGTTGGTTTCCATTACCTCTTGGAATAGTTTTAGCCGTTAGTGATTTCTTAGCAGCTTTTATTCCAGCAGCTTTCTTTAGGATTTTTAAAGCAAATCCTGAATTAAAAAATCTAAAAGATTGGATAGTTTATATAATTGCTGGGATATTTCTTTCAAGCATTCCAGGGTCGCTCTATTACAATTTAATTAATTTATATATAGGGTGGATTCCTAGCTGGGAAGCTTTTTGGCTTGGAGTAATAAGTTGGAACCTTGGAAATTACATTGTAGTAGCAGTGATTGGCACTCCAATTTTGAAAATCGTAACTCCTTTTGTTAAAAGAACAGGACTTTATGTAGAAAAATGGTTTGCATAGAAAAATCATGGTAACAAAAAAATCTTTCCTTTTTTATCTACCTGAAAACTCCCCATTTCTTTCTATTAATGCCATTTCTAAACTTTTGATATTATTTACTGTTAGTTTTCTAGCTTTATCAATTCTCGATTTTAAAATTAACTTCATTATATTTTTAATAACTGTATTACTCCTTTTTATAGCTAAAGTTCCTTTAAAAAATTTGAAACTATGGTTATATGGTTTTGCTTTTATGCTTATTTTCCTTACAACAATGTATACTCTTTTAAGCAAAATTCCTGGAGAGCATGTTTACATTATTTTTCCATGGGGAACTTTTATAACAGAAAACACTTTTCCAAGAGCTTTATCTATTGCTTTTAGGATATGGTCAATGATTTTTGCAGCTCTTATATTTTTATCAACTACTAGTGATATGGATATAATATTAGCATTAAGAGAATTGAAGTTTCCTTATACTTTTTGTTTTCTTGTATCATTATCTTTACGTGCAATTTCAATGTTTAGTGAAGATTGGAAATCTATCCTTGATGCATATTGGTCTCGAGGAATAGATATAAATAAAGGGAACATAATTAAAAGATTAAGAAATTATGTATCGATAACTATACCATTAATAATAATAACATTAAATAAAATAAAAGAAGTTGATTATGCTGCAGAATCAAGAGGTTTTAAAATTGGAATAAAAAATCGTACAACATTAGAAACAATTAAATGGAGCATTGGGGATTATATAATAATCTTTTTCTCAATCATAATATTTGTTAGTGCTTTAATAATTTTTATTTTTAAATAAAAATATAAATTATACTACGTATAAAAAATTTATGATGTGTGCTTTATGGGATTTAAAACTTAGAGAGAAAGTGCTTAAAGAAGGTAAGATTAAAGATGATTTTAAAGAGAAATCACAATATTGGAATTGGAGAATAGATAATTATGCTGGTTTTTCATTATCTAATAGTATACTTCAAATGTATATGGGTCCTACAGAAGCTCTTTATTATTCAAATGCTGAAATTTCCGATGGTCTTTTTGATGATTTATTATGGAGTTTTAAGAATTTTGAAGCAAAAATTAGACTTAAGGGAGATCATTATGGTAGTGCAGGATGGGGTTTTTGGAATCATAGCATGATTCTAGACAAAAGTATGCCTATTTGGTTTATTTATCTTAAATCTCGAGGTACATATCCATTTCAAGGATTTTTTGCGCAGGTTGGAACAACATTTCAACCTATAAAAATTTTTAAAAAGAATTATCAATTTACAATGGCATATTTATTATCTAAACTTTCTAGGAAATTATCAAAAGTAAAAATTATTTCAAAGTACCCCTCTATGCAAGATATAAATCTTGAAGAGTGGCATTTGTATAAAATAGAATGGAAAAAAATTATTAATTTTTATATTGATGGAAAAGAAGTTGCAAGTATACCTTTTGAAACAATTGAAACAAAAGCTAGAGCAGATGTATGGATAGATAATGCAGTGTTTAAAATAGAGAAAGGAGATCCAGGTAAGGTATATAGGCATGCAACTCAAGAAAATAGAAATAGAGCTTTTTTAGAAATCGAATATATTGAAATCTTTTAAAATTATTAATTTTTATCATAACTAATAAAAAATGTTTTTCTAAAAAATATTATAGAAAATTTACTTTTAATTTATATTTTACATAAAACTTTAAAAGTAAATTTGTTTATATTATAAATTAGGTGAAAGTATTGGTAAGAGTTAAAAAAGTTGGAGAAATTTATGAATGTAAAGTTTGTGGTAATGTTGTTGAAGTTAAAAAAGTTGGTGGTGGAGAATTAGTTTGTTGTGGTCAAGTAATGACATTGATTAAATAAATTTATCATGGTCCTATATATCCGTATTCAGTTTGACAAATTACATTTTTAAGTCCAATTCCTTTTAAAATTTCCCAAATTTTAGCCATTTCCTCATAACTTGGTTTTAAAATATTTCTTCTTCTAAATTCTGGTCTATAATCTAAAACACAAACTTGTACTTCTGAATCGATTTTATAAATTCTTTCCCCGATTTTAATAATTTCTTCTAATGATATTAAATCTTTATTGTACGGAATTCCTACTCCAATGAAAATTTTATCTTTATAATTATCAATAATATATTTGAAAGCATTCCAAGCTGTTTTTAAGTATTTTTCTGCTAATTCTTTATCTTCTATTCCTGTTATTTTCATGAAAGTTTCTATACGCATTCCTTTAAGGTCTGGCCCTATATCTGTCATTCCAGCTTCTACAAGTTCATCGATATAATCTTTAGTAAGTATCGATGCATTTGTATCTATATGAAATCTTGCTTTTAAATCAGGATTAAGTCTTTTTAATTCTTTAATATATTGTATTAGCCATTCCCTATTTAAAGTGCATTCTCCTCCTGATATTGCCATTCTATCTACTCTATATCTTTTTCTTGTATCCGTCATTAATAAAGCAGCTTCTTTTGGTGTTAATGCAATATCTTTTCCACAATAAGTTGTTGTCCAATTTTGACATTGTGGACAGCGAAAATTACATCCACAAGCAAAAGCAGCAGCTTCTATATATCTATATTTTCTTTTAAGCCACCATGGTGTTCCTACCCCTCCAACAGGATGCCCCATCCATCCATGAACAATTCTCTTGGGAATATAATCTTTAGGTAACTCTGTTCTTATTTCCATTCCATTTTTAACTCCAGTAATGCAACTTGGTCTCATTTCCCCATTAACATCTACTGCACAACTATAACAACCTCCAACTTCACAAGGTGCAAATAAATCTCCTTCTCCTGGATATTTACTAATTTTATAACCAATAAATTCAAGAGCTTTTTTAATTGTTATTCTTTCTGGAATTGAAAAACTTTCTCCATTAACTTTTATTTTAACATATCTTTCTTTCTTCTCTTCTTTCATTCTAATAGCTTCATTTGGGCATGCAATATAACAAGCCTTACAACCTATGCATTCCTTTTCATAACCAATATGTCTACTTGAACATGCTACTATTTCTTTGCACCATCCACATTGTTTACATTTGCTTAAATCTTTTTCAGCAATATAAAACATATCTTCTAACTTTTTAATAAGAAAAGTGATTAAAAAATTTTATAAAGATAATATAATATTTTTTATATAGGAGGTTGAGCAATTTGCCATATTATTATGAATACGAATTAATTCAAAGTGCTTTCATTTTAGTTAAAGATTTGTTTAAATTAAAAAAGGGGGAAGAATTTGTAATAACAGCTGATACAGAATCTGATTCAAAAGTTGTTGATAGTGTGGCTAGTGCTGCATTTTTAATAGGTGCAAAACCAATCGTTATTTGGATTCCGTCTCCTCTTGGTGTAGGTAAAGAAGCAGATTTAATGATCCCTTTAAAAACGCTTACTTCTTTATTTAAAGAAGCAGATGCATGGGTTGAATTTAATAATAAATGGCTATTATATTCTACACCATGGGAAATTGCTTTAAAAGAGAATAGGAAATTAAGACATATGTGCTTAGTTGGAATGAATACTGATATGATGGTTAGATGCATTGGTAGAGTTAACTACGAATTGCTTAATAAATTTCAAGCTAAAGTAGTAGAGTTAACAAAAAAAGCAGAAAATATGCATGTCACTACCCCAGCTGGAACAGATATCTTCTTTAAAAATGATCCAAATTTACCAATAACATATGAATCTGGATATGCTGACACTCCAGGCTCGCATTTTATGATTGGGCAAATTGGTTGGGCTCCTATATATGAATCAATAGAAGGTTTGATAGTCTTTGATGGATCATTATCACCACCAATAGGTTTATTAAGAAATCCTATAAAATTATATGTAAAAAAAGGCAAAATTGAAAGAATTGAAGGAGGGATGGAAGCGACAATTTTTGAGTCATGGCTTAGAAGCCTTAACGATGAAAATATGTTTTTATTAGCACATGTATGCTATGGTTTTCATCCAAATGCTATACTATCTGGGAACATCTTAGAAGATGAAAGAGTTTGGGGATGTATAGAATGGGGTATAGGTAGCGTAGATCCAGGAACTCTGCCACCAAATGGTAGGCAAGCTAAATCTCATTGTGATGGAATATGTTTAAACGCATCAGTATGGCTTGATGATATACAATTGCTTGATAAAGGTAAAGTAATACATCCAGAACTTATAGAATTAGCTAAAATGCTTGGAAAAGCTTAATTTTAATTTCAGAAAATTGAAGCTATTGCATCAATAATAATTATTAAGAAAAAGAGAAGTAAACCTACTACTAATATTCTTAAATCAAATTTATTTATTGTAAGCATACCTTTTTCATATATTAATTTTCTTTTAAACAATGATAAAGCTCCTATGCATATAAACATCCCTGCTTCTAGTAACATTAATAATTTAAACATTTTAATAAAATGAAATTGAAATATTATATAAATAAATAATGTTATTAATAAATCTAACAAAATTGAATATATTATTAGTTTTAATATTTGAATTAAATGAGTATTTTTATTTTTAAATTTATTTATATAGTAAGTAAACAAGATTTATGTTTCAGAAATTAATTTTTCAATTGGCACATAATCTATATCAAAACCAAAATGTCTTGGACCAAATAATTCTAAACCTTTTTTTGTTCTCCAAATCTCTGGAGATTTTACAGCAATGGCATGAACTTTCATCCCTTCTTTTAAATCGCTATTTGTTACAACAGTCCCATCATCTAAAATAAAACTCATTAAATCTGGGGGCATAACTATTGGCTTATTATCCCTCCATACCATTATATGCTCATTTTTTATCCAACTTTTTAAATTATGATTTTTCCATTTATTAATACCTTCAAGGAAAACTTCACCATATAAGAATCCACCTTCATCTTTCCAATCATATTTTTTAATAACACCCTCAAAAATTTCCCATCCATTTGTAGCTTTAATTATATCTCCAATTAAAGCCTTCTTTTTCTCTTTAGATTCTTTTATTATTTTTCCTACTTCAATACATTTTGAAATAGTACCTTTAATTATAGCTTTTCTTCCATTTTCTTTATTTAATGGGGTATCAACTACCACAACAAATCTTCCAGCAAGAACTGATAAATATCTAGCTATAGATTCATAATCATCTATATCAGCATATTTCTCTACCATTACAATATTGCCAGTTTCTGTAACAAGTATAGAAGGATACATAGGTATTTCAAATATATGAACAGTACATTGATGCAATTCTGGCGCGGCTCTTCCTAGTAAATCACCATCTATAATTGGTATGCCTATTTCCGTAGCTATGCTAATAGCAACAGCAGTATTGCTTCCTCCAAGTTCAGAAGCTACTATGGCTCCAACTTTTTTACCTAAAACATTTTCCATTTTCTTAATTGCTAAACCTATAGGATTTTCTATTTTTATAGCTTTTCTAGTTTTTGCTGTTGGAGCTATAGTTCCTACATAATAAGGACAAACAATTATTTCTTCCTCTGATAATTCTTCGATATCTATTACGTCTATCTTCTTTTTCATTTTAAAACTTTTAAGTAAAAGATTTAAACCTCTTACCGGGTCTCCCCCGCCTCCAGTACCAAAAAATGTAGCACCATAAACCAATGCTTCAATTTCTTCAAAAGAAGTTAACGAATACATGTTTTAATTTTTATTTTTATCTTATTTAAACTTTACTATAATTATAATTAGATTTATAAAATAGGTTAACTCTTTTTTTAAAATATTTTCTTAATTTTCTTGAATAATATATTTAATATGGTAACGTTTTAAGCTTTTATATAAAATGAGAAAGAAATGAAGTTTTTTCTAAAAATATAAACTTTATTTTAAGAAAATAAATTAAAATTTTA